>ENA-ORXU01002371-ORXU01002371.1-marine-metagenome-genome-assembly--contig:-NODE-2371-length-13025-cov-3.777881_pt1 | contig 13025 bp, 7 predicted proteins | sample MGYA00237869_ERZ511484 | MGnify/ENA metagenome assembly ERZ511484
CTCATGTCAGAGATTTTGAAATAGCGGTCGAAAATCGTAAAGTTACACCGGGCCATGGGGCTCCTTTAGAGGCAGTGCATCCCAGCTATGACTTAACTACCCTCCACGGTGGGAATTTTAAGCCAAAAGTAGGTGGATTGGCTTTTCTGCCCGACGGTCGACTACTTTTTACGACATGGGACACCGAAGGCGGGGTATATATTCTCGATGGATTTCAAGAAGGCGATTCTACAAAAATCATTAAAAAGAGGATTGCCGCGGGCTTACACGAACCACTCGGTATCGAAGTCGTAAACGGAAATATATTTGTACTCCAAAAGCACGAACTTACCCAATTGATCGATTTCGATGGGGACGATATCATCGAAGAATACAGGACAATTTGCAACACATGGCAGGTCACGGACGATTTTCACGAATTCGCCTTCGGCCTAGTTTACGATAAAGGGTATTTTTATGTTTCATTATCAATGGCCATGCGCCTGTTGGCGACCGAAAAACAGAAACTAGATCGGGGCAGAACCTTAAAAATTGCCCCCGATGGAAGCTATGAACAGATCAATTACGGTTTACGAACACCCAACGGTATCGGTTTAGGGGTCGACGGGGAGCTTTTCGTGACCGATAATCAAGGGCAATGGCTACCGGCCAATAAACTTATCCATGTCAAAAAAGACGAGTTCAACGGAATGGCATGGGGGCTTTTGGATTCGTTACAAGAGCCTCCAAAAATGGTGCCTCCAAGCATTTGGTTGCCCGAAACCGAAATAGGAAATTCCCCTTCGGAGCCCATAACTATGAACGATGGCCCCTACAAAGGTCAAATGCTTCATGGCGATGTCAGCCATGGCGGTATAAAACGTGATTTTCTTGAAAAGGTAAATGGCAGTTACCAGGGGGCGGTCTTTCGTTTCACACAGGGTCTCGCAGCTGGGGTCAACCGCCTCTGTTGGGGTCCTGATGGGGCTCTTTATATCGGGGAAGTCGGTATGGTCGGCGGCTGGACCTGGAAAGAAACAAAATACGGCTTACAAAGCATTCAATTTAACGGAAAACCGACTTTTGAAATGTTGGCCATAAGGGCAAGGCCCAAAGGTTTCGAGATTGAATTCACACAACCACTTGCGAACCACGCAGCAATTGATACTGCAGATTTTTTCATAATGCAATGGTGGTACAAACCTACGGAAGCATATGGCGGCCCGAAGATGGATTTGAAACAGTTGGCCATAACAAAAACCAACCTATCACAAGACCGTACAAAACTGTATTTGGAACTACCAAAGCTAAAGAAAGAACATGTCGTATATTTAAGGATTCCCGATTATCTTCGGAATGCCAACGACCAAAGTCTATGGTCTTCTGAAGCTTGGTACACTTTGAACAATATTCCCAAAAACTAAACCTCCCCGCACTGAAAGTGCAAAGGTTTGGATGCGCAATGAAATTGCCCGCCTGAACGGCACGGGCAGGCTTCCGTTAAAAGTTATAGTTCAATAGTGCCATTCATTTTTAACGATTAACTAATTTTAGAAATAGACTTTTTCTATACACTAATCCCGAGAGCTATCGGGAGCAATAAATTATAGGTTTTACCAAGCAAAGTCCATATTGATTAAACAAAAAATTCTCGATAACAAATGAAAAGACTAAATCGACTTAAATATTATATGTTCATTATGTTATTGAGTATTATATTAATACCGTTAATCGGTAATTCTCAATCTGTTACTATTAATGAGGAAACGCTTCTGTTGGACACCTACGGATTCGGTAAGCCTAATCCCGTTCCTATCTTGGCGGAAAACCCAAAGATTTATCCCTATTTCAAATTTGAGGAGTATCAACATGCTTTTCAAAAGAAAGAATGGAAAGTCGTTACCCTAGAAAACGATTATATCAAAGTAATGGTCTTACCGGAAATCGGCGGTAAAGTTCTGGGTGCCATCGAAAAAAGTACGGGTGAGGAGTTTTTATACAAGAACGAAGTAATCAAATTTCGAAATATTGCCATGCGGGGTCCATGGACATCAGGTGGTATTGAGTTCAACTTCGGAATCATAGGACATCACCCATCTACCGCAACTCCCGTAAATTATATAACGCGCACCAACGTTGACGGTAGCGTAAGCTGTATCGTAGGTAATACTGATCTGTCATCGAATACTACTTGGCAAGTTGAAATAAAATTAGAAAAAGATAAGGCATATTTCGAGACCAATGCATCGTGGTACAATGCATCACCACTCACCGAATCGTATTACAACTGGATGACCGCCGCAGCCGTGGCGACACAAGATCTTGAATTCTTTATTCCCGGTAATGCTTATGTTGAGCATAACGGTGATGCACATTCCTGGCCGATCGATAAAGAGGGTAGAAATCTGGCGATGTACAAGAACAACAATTTTGGTCCCGCAAAGTCGTACCACGTGGTCGGTGAATACAATGATTTTTTTGGCGGCTATTATCATGATAGTAAATTCGGTTTCGGCCAATGGGCGCCCTACGAAGAAATGCCCGGCCAAAAGTTATGGTTGTGGGCATTGTCGCGCTCAGGTGGCATTTGGGAAGATTTATTGACCGATACCGACGGTCAGTATATCGAATTTCAAGCAGGTCGCCTTTTTGACCAATATTCTGGCGGTGCCATAAATCCCATAAGTCAAGTCGGGTTTGACCCAAATGTAATGGATCGCTGGAGTGAAATCTGGTTTCCGTATAAAGAGATCGGCGGTATGGTAGATGCTTCCGAACATGGTGTACTAAACGTTGAAATAAATGAAAATGAATTGTATGTCGGTTTGAATGCACTTCAAAAACTCGATGAGAAAATTCAGGTCAACGTTAATGGTGAAATGGTTTTCGAGGAAAAACTGGATTTAAATCCCATGGAGATACTTTCCAAAACCTTTCCGGTCAATACCTCGGATAAAATTTCGGTTTTAGTAGATGGCACCGAACTTTCGTATTCCAACAATCCGGGAGCGAATCAGTTAAAAAGGCCTTTTTATTCTGATAAGAATTTAAAAATTTCCCAATCGGAACAATTACTTTTTGATGGTACGGAAGCTTTAGAATATCGGGACTACAGCTTAGCTCACGAAAAACTCTCTGAGCTAATTCAACTAGACCCATCGCATCAGGCCGGACTCGTTAAACTAGCTGAATTGGAATACCGGAGAACCGATTACCAAAAGGCCTTGAAACATGCGAATACTGTTTTGAAAATAGATACCTACCATTCAGGAGCCAACTATATTGCGGGCATAACGTACCGGGCCTTACAGGATACTGTAAATGCACTGGAATCATTAGGTTGGGCTGCTAGGGATATCAAATATAGATCCGTCTCCTACGCTCAAATGGCGGAAATTTATTTAGCGTCCCAGAATTATACTAGAGCCACAATATATGCCCAAAAGGCCTTGGATTTCAACACCTACAATCTGAACGCAAGAAAAGTATCGATAGTTGCCGCAAGAAAACAGAATGAGAAAGAAGAATTCGATAAAGAAACTGCTTCACTTTCGAAAATTAATCCGCTCAATCATTTCGCAAAACTGGAAAAGCTTTTTATGGCTTCAAAAAATCCGGAACTTACATTGACCAACGAACTTTCATCGGAATCCATTTTAGAGCTGGCCCTAGATTACCATCGTATCGGTTTATTCAGTGAAGCTTTACAGGTTTTGCAACTGAATAGCAACAATACTAAGAACGCGCTTTGGGCGGCCTATTTGCACAAGGACAAGGACAATTCAAAAATTCCCGAACAGCTACGTGCCATTAATGATAAAACCACAAACTTTGTTTTTCCGTACCGACGGGAAACACTTCCTGTTTTAGCGTGGGCAACCCAACAAAATAATAGCTGGAAACTGAAGTATTATCTGGCGCAAAACTATTTAGCCGTTGGTCTGGTCGAAAAGGGACAAGCTATTTTGAAAAAGTTGGACAATGAACCTGATTCCGATGTTTTTTATCGTTTCCGTGCCAAAATATTGAACGAAGCAAGTTTCGGTTCTAGAGCATCGGATTACGAAAAAGCGCTAAAAATAAGTAATAGCGATTGGAAGGTTCGGGAAGAAACCATCCAATTTTATCTGCACCATAAAAAGTATGAAGATGCCCATGGATTATCTAAAAGTGCTTACAAGAAATTTCCCGACAACTACAACATTGGTTTGGCTTACGCTAAATCCCTATTAAATACAGGTAGATTCGAGCAAGTTCTGAAAATACTAAAAAATATTAACGTGCTACCCTACGAACATGCCAGTGAAAGCCGTGAAATCTATGAAAGGGCACATGTAGCGGTTACCAAATCGTACTTGGAGAAAAAAAACTACCAAAAGGCTATAGAAACATTAAAAAAATCAAAAGAATGGCCTGAAAACATTGGTGTCGGAAAACCCTATAATCCTGACGAGAGAGTGCAGGACTATCTACTGGCTTTAGCACTGAAGGAAACCGGAGAAATTGAAAAAAGCAAGAAGTTGTTAAGCAGTGTTGTGGCATACACCGAACAAAGCATGGGCAATACTTCTTTTGATCATCTCTATGGTTTGTTAGCGATGCAAAAATTAAACAGAGAACCCGCTAGCTTTATTTCTAAAATGAAGGAATCGTTTAAAGAAAGAGACTCAAAAAGTCAATTGGCCGTTGCCTTATATGAAAATGATGACGAGGTATTGACTAAAGTCAAATCGGAAAATTTAATTCCCGAAGATGTTTGGAACACGGCTTTATGGGCATTAAAGCAGTAATACTGAATTGACTTAAGCACTTAATCCAATACTGTCAAACTACCATTGCCACGTATCTAGAGTTTTGTAGAATGTGGTCAGTGCCTCTAGATAACTGTCCAAAATTAGTTTAAACGCTAGGTGCGCAAAGGTTTTATCTCCAGAATTCTTTACGAGCTTTGCGCCTTCTTTGCGCCTTCTTTGCGAACTTTGCGTTTAATTTTTTTTTGGTTTTTATCTATACATTTTAATTCTTATTATCTAGGTGCTTGTATCAAATACTGAAAAACAATGGCTGTATAAGTTCTTAGGATTTTCAATCATATATGTCTAAATCAACGAGCTATCTTTTTCAATTTGATAGAGAGAAACTCAAGCTGCAATGATTCAATCAAGATCGATTTCGATTTCCATTTGGTTCCACAAATAGTTCGTTGAATGCGATTTACCCGCTTCGTTTTTCATGGCATCTGACCAGATTAGAATCATTTTCTTTCCATCTTCACTGATCCATTTCGGAGAGAGCTTGGGTTGATACGTCCGGTTCTTGTCGTCATCGACCGTCCAATAATCGATATAATAAAACTGTGTCCAAGGGCCATATGCATTTTCGGAGTACCAAAATCCTAAACTGCCCGTTTCGGTATGCATCCATCTGTCGTAGTAGTCTTCATCAGAATCGGTCAGGCCGTAACCGGCATACGAACCTCCATTGGTCATGATATAGAGTCCCAAACCTTCGTTCCAAACTACTGAAGGTAGCCAAGAGTACCATCCGAAATAGCGGCCATCCTCACTTTTTTCCGGAAATTCATGAACGTAGCCACGATCTGTAATGTTTTTTGACCATTCCGGTTCTCCATCAGTGCCATATGCCGTAAAATATTCCCATTCGTTGCGAACATCTATTTTGTCGTTCGGCACCCTGGCCAAATTTAGTTGATGGGCTTTGGCACCTTCAGGCGAATAGATATAGACGTATTCATCTTTAGCAGCGGCGTTGTTCTGTCCGTTTTGTACAAAATCAATAAACGAAAACGGGTAGGCCTCCTGTTCCTTATGCGGTATACCGAATTCTTTGAGAAAGAACATTTCTTCATCGTTCACAATGTTTCGCATTTCATCTTTTGCACTGAGGGGCCGTTCATTGCCGGCTCTATCTACACGGAACCAGCTTTCTCCATTATCGGGTGATTTTAAAAGTTTTATTCCTGTGAATGGCCCTGTCCAACTAGTGCCAGGAGTTTTAGAAATTGCCGAATACAGATTATCGTTGACGGCAAGCACACCATACCCGAACCAACTGCCCTCTTCGCCGCTGAGTTCCGGATAATTCGGAATGTCTTTCCGCTCAAAATTATTTGTTTCTCCTATTATACGATAGAGATGGTTGTGAATCTGGCTTTCATAAATGTCTTGATCAAGCCAATTACCATCGTCCATCGAAACTATTTGCGAACCGTCTTTCGCCCAAGTTAGACACCAATTGTCACCACGAGAACCTAAGCGCATAAGGGATTTCTTGTTGAAAGTCACACCGACAGGTACGGGTTTTTCTTCCTTTATTGGTGCTGTTTTTTTCTTTTCTTCGGCACAGGAAGTAATACCGAAAATCAACACTATCAGAGAAACAAGGACTTGCTTTTTCATTTGGTGCTTTTTGTTATATGGAATCTATAATATACTCAAATATAATTTTTCCAATATTATAGTATGAGGACCTAAGGAAAGATGTAATCATTACAAATTATGGTATCAACAATCCTAAATGGATATTGATTTAACTTTTTTACCTAAGATGATACTATCGAAAAATCTATAAAAACATAACGAACTCTTCTTATAACGAACGAATCCGGACTGAGTAGCTTTTAAAGCCCAGATTACCATCTCCATTTCAATGGAAAATGCACCAAATCATGAATGTTTACCTGCTGTCCGGTTTCGATGGATTTTACAGCGGCGATACCAACAAGACTTGACATTATGCCTGCACGTGAATCGGCCGTTTGGTTAAGCTCGTCGGGCTGGTCGGGCAAAAATATTTTATCCCTTAGCTGATCGTCGGACCCGCCATGAGTTCCGGCATCCCGATTCAGGCCGTAGGTTTTGGTATCCTTAAAATTCTTCGTTATCCTAAACTCAAAGGTATTGGGCACCTCCCAAGGCTGGGCATCAAAAATACGTACTTCTAAACGGCCTTTTTCACAATTAAAGGCAATGTTTTGTCCCTCATAGGGCATGTACGAATTCAGGGAATAATTCAATAGTACATCATTGGCGTATTTTACCCCGACCGTCATAGCATCGTAGCTGTCAATATCGGTATCCCAAACACAACCATCACGCAAATACCCGTCTTCTTGCTCCCCGGAAAGATATAGGCCTTTGGCTCCGTAGGTTTCGATATCCCAATAAAAATCACATTTTAATTTGAAGGAACAGGTGCGACAGTTTTTTCCTCGAAAAGAATTATTTTTTCCGTAGAATCCCACTTTTCCGCTGGCGTTTACTGTTTCTGGTTCGGAATCGAGCCACCAGTTCATTTGGTCAAAATGGTGGGAAGCCTTATGCACCAATAAACTACCCGAAAATCTTTTTTTGCCGTGCCATCTTCTGTAATAGGAAGCGCCGTGGTCGGTATCCAGATATTCGTGGTATTCCGCGGAGAGCACTTTGCCCAGTTCTTCGGATAGCAAAATTTTCTTTATCTCCTCCGAATCGTTACCGAACCGCGCATTAAATGTGGTCGTAACCTTTTTACCCGTTCTATTTTCTGCGTCCATTATATTTTGGCCCTGCCGGGCATCGGTGACCAAGGGCTTCTCAGAAATGACGTCACAGCCCAGTTCCATAGCTTTGATAACGTATTTTTCGTGAAAACAATCCGTAGTGGTTACAATCACCGTGTCGGGACGAGTTTCGCGTATCATCTTTTCAAATTCCGAGGAATGATAGGTAGGGGCCTTCGAGCCTATTTTTTTCTTTGCAAAGGCCATTCGCCCATTGTTGATATCGCACAGGGCTACCAGTTCTGCATATTGCCCATAATTATCCACAATCGGTTTGGCCCACGAACTACTGCCCCGTGTTCCTGTGCCTACCAGTGCATATCGTTTTTTTTCTTTTGACGGGCCTACTGTTTTTTTAGAGAAATTAGCCGCTTTTAAAGAAAATGGTGCAGCGGCAGCGGCGAGTGTTGTTTTCTTTATAAAATTTCTTCTCCCAGAATTTGATTTGGACATTTATTGTTTTTTAAGTGGATATTTAGGTCGGACGGCAAGCTGTGTTCCAAGAATTAGGGACTGCTAAATCGAGGTCATCTTTTTGAAAAACTATTTCGTAATTGTCGCCCAGATAAACATACAAATTTAAATTTTGAAAGGAAAGCTACCCTAGAAAAGGCATAATAGAATCCTTTACAAAAGCAATTTTATTTGTTAGCAACGCTTCCTTTTAATGACTTTTAAGGATTTTTTTTGAAGGAATAAATGCAAGCCATAGGTTGAACATGCTCAAAGAGCCGAGTACGGTGAATATAGAAAATCACTGAAGTATTTTAAATTAAAGGATTTATTTTATGGGAATAAATGAATAAAAGTCATAAAAAAACCCTGAACTTATAATAGTCAGGGTTTTCGAATTCTGTGTAAAAGCAAACTACTTTGCTCCCCATTCTTTTAGGGATTCGGTATTCATTTTTACATAATCGTCGTTACCGGCTTCTTTGGCTTTGGCGAGCGATTTTTTGGCAGTTTCAATTGCCGCTTTTCTGTCACCAGACTTTGCCTTGATAAGCGACTGCTGACGTAACTGCCAAAAAGCAGGTTCTTCTGTCATAGCCATTGCCTTCTCCATCCATTTATCAGCTTTTGCTATATCTTTTCCTTCACTTAGGTAATACACGGCAGCAGCATAATAATCATCGCCCTTAGGGCTTCCGGCCATAGTAGTTTCGATACTTTTTTCGACCATACTGTCGGTAGGCACCTCAATAGGAACAGCGATGTATGTCTTCTCCCACATTAAGCCCAAGTTCCCCGAATTGCTCGTAAGGTCATCAAAAGTAATCGTGAATGTCTCAATATCCATCGGCAACTGATAAACTTCAGCAGTCATTTTGGCGGCTACTTTGCTTTCGTCCCATTCTGGGCTCCCTCCACCGTCGGCTTCGGTATAGAAAAACACTTCCCAACTTTGTTTTCCGGGTTTTGTAAAAATTGCATATGAGCCAGCTTTAAGCTCTTGTCCGTCTATTTTAACGTCATCACTGAATGTAATTTTGGTTCTGGCATTTGCGCCAGTTCGCCATAATTCGCCATAGGCTTCAAGACCGCCGAAAATAGTTCTGCCACGCATATTGGGTCTTGAATATTCAACGGTTACATCGGTCAATCCGATTTTTTGTTCAACTTTCGCGGCAGGACTGGGTGCCGGAGTATTAATTTGGGCTTCCATCGAAAGGGAAACCACAAATGCAATTGCTAAAAGGAATGATTTTTTCATGTGTATTGATTTATTAGTTCTCGCAAATCTAATTATAAAGCAAGGCTACAATAGTTAATGAAGTCTTAAATAACCATGTGGTGCAATTAGAATAGTTGCTTTGCACTAGCCTACTTTATTTAATCATTCACAGGTTTTCAACTATATTTAGGCATTTAGACGCAAGCCCTGGAGAGTTATTAATGTTCGAAGCAAAACGGAAACCTAAAGAAAGAAGATGTTTACATACGCTTGTTTTATCAATCTCAGTCCAGAAAATATGAAATACAGGTTTTTCTCAAAACTGCAATGCGACATAAGAACTCTCGCCAATGATATGTTTAATTTTTCGAGAAAAATCATTGATTTTACTAACCAGTTGTTTAACAAAAATTATTTTTGGTTAAACAAAATAGATTTTATATTTGTGCAAACCTTGTTAATGAAACTGTATCAATTACACGCCAAACAATCGCTTCCAATTTCTAAAAAAGAGGCTTGGGATTTTCTCTCAAGCCCAAAAAACCTAAAGGTAATTACTCCAGATCATATGGGGTTCAATATCCTTTCAGGGGGCGACCGACCAATGTTTTCAGGGCAAATTATACAGTATAAGGTTTCCCCATTTCCATTCTACAGTACCAAATGGGTTACAGAAATAACGCATGTAAAAGACGGTGACTATTTTGTCGACGAACAGCGGTTCGGTCCCTATGCATTATGGCATCACAAACACTTCATAAAAGAAATCGAGGGTGGCGTGGAAATGGAAGATATTATCGATTACAAAATCCCCTTTGGTATTCTCGGCCAAATAGCCCACCCGATAATCGTTAAAAAGCAATTGAAGCAAATTTTTTCGTATCGAGAGCAAAAATTGATTGAACTTTTCGGTACTATAAAGAATAGTACTAGAGAATTACATTTTAATTCCTTTTAACCAAAGGAAATAGAAATGATGACTAGGAAGTGATTTAAACTTTCTCCATTCGTTAAAAAATATGCTTTTTCGCTTGAACGTTGAAAATTTGAATCACTTCTAAAAAAACTGAGAAGAAATAAACTAATAAATTTTATGAAAAAGAACATTTTACTCATCGGCGGCTCACACGGAATCGGACTTTCATTGGCAAATATTCTTCAGGCCGACCATTCGGTTTATGTGGCTTCAAGAACAAAAGATTCGCTCGATGAAAACGTTACCTACATTCCTTTTGACGTTATGTCCGATGATTTCAATACGGCTGACTTACCTGATAAGCTGCATGGGTTTGCCTATTGCCCTGGAAGTATTAACTTAAAACCGTTCAAAATGATGTCTATGGAAACCTTCGAAGAAGATATGCGGTTGAATTTTTTCGGTTTGGTAAAAATCGTAAAAGAAATCATGCCCAGAATGATAGATGGGGCAAGCATGGTCTTCTTTAGTACAGTAGCCGTTGGCACGGGCATGCCCTTTCATACGAGTGTAGCCGCTGCCAAAGGTGCCATAGAGGGCTTTGCAAAATCGCTTGCAGCCGAATATGCTCCCAAATTAAGGGTAAACGTAATCGCACCTTCGTTGGTCGACACCCCATTGGCCGATCGTTTATTGAACAATGATAAAAAGCGCGAAAAAATGGCAGAACGTCATCCGCTAAAACGCGTTGGTGAAGCTGCTGACATTGGGCAAATCGCCGCTTTTCTTTTAAGTGATAATAGCACGTGGATGACCGGCCAGATTGTTGGTGTCGACGGTGGTATGTCTACACTGAATGTTAATTAAAAGAGTAAGTAGTAAGTAGTAAGTAGTAAGTAGTAAGTAGTAAGTAGTAAGTAGTAAGTAGTAAGTAAAATTATTTTTTTCTAAACTCCTAAACCTTCAAACTCCCAAACTTTTTAAAAAAAATGAACAAAACAATTTCCATCTTCTGGTTTCGTCGCGATTTGCGTTTAGATGATAATGTTGGCTTTTTAGAGGCTCTTAAAGGAGACTATCCGGTACTACCGATTTTTATATTCGATACAGAAATTTTGGATAAACTCCCCAAAGACGATGCGCGTGTGACTTTCATTCATGAGACTCTACAAAAGATGCGCAGCGAGCTTCAAGAAGAACAGCAAAGTTCAATTGCGCTATACCACGGAAAACCAGAGTCTATTTTTAAAGATTTAATTTCGGAATACGATATAAACAGCGTTTTCACCAACCATGATTATGAACCCTACGCGAAAGAAAGGGACGAAGAAATTAAGGCCCTACTTAATAAAAACGAGGTTATATTCAAGACTTTCAAAGACCAAGTCATTTTTGAAAAGAGCGAAGTGGTCAAAGGTGATGGCGACCCATATGTCGTTTACACTCCTTATAAAAATAAGTGGAAAGACCATTTTGATTCCGATACCCATCTTACAATTCACTATACAAGTCAGTATTTAGATAATCTCATCGAGCATAGCAGATTACCCAATCTTTCGCTTTCCGATATGGATTTCGAAATTTCATCATTAAAAGTGCCCGAATATACGGTAACCCCCACCCTGATTGAAAATTATGAGGATACCCGAAACTTTCCTGCCATTGAAAACGGCACTTCACGGCTTGGCCCGCATTTACGATTCGGTACGGTCTCCGTTCGAAAAATGATGAAAAAAGCAATCGCCGAAAAAAACGAGGTCTTCTGGAGTGAATTAATATGGCGGGAATTCTTTATGCAGATTCTTTGGCATTTTCCGCATACAGCCGAAAAATCGTTCAGACCGAAATACGACCGTATCGAGTGGCGCAACGATGAAGCCGAATTTGAAAGATGGAAAAACGGTCAGACCGGATATGCCTTTGTCGATGCCGGAATGCGAGAGCTTGACACAACAGGATTTATGCACAACCGCGTTCGCATGCTGGTCGCGAGTTTTTTATGTAAACATCTTTTGATCGACTGGCGTTGGGGGGAAGCCTACTTTGCGGAAAAACTGTTGGATTATGATATGAGCGCCAACGTCGGCAATTGGCAATGGGCCGCAGGTAGTGGTGTCGATGCGGCACCCTACTTCCGTATTTTTAACCCGATGACGCAAGTAGAAAAGTTTGACAAACAAAAAGAATACATCAACAAGTGGGTTCCAGAACTTCAAGAATTGAACTATCCAGCTAAAATGGTAGACCACAAAGAAGCCCGCGAGCGTTGCCTGAAACGATATAAGGAGGCGGTGGCTTAATTCTTAAGCTTTTCGCATAAAAAAAGCCCTGAAATACAAATGGTTTTTCAAGGCTAAATTATCTAATGCTTATTTTACCGCGAAAGCTGTCTGTCTAGTTCACGTCTTTCGGCAATTCTATATTTTAGAATATTAATGTACCGCAGGGCATCTCTGTTATTATAATCGGTATATGATTTTGAGGCAAATTCCATCGCCTTGTTCAAATCACCGTTGATTTCATTGATAATTGCCATATTATAACAGGCTCTTCCGGCAATTTTCCCATCGGAATTATTCAACTCTTTTTCCCATAAGTTGGCAGCGCCGTTCCAATCTCCTGCTTGAGCTCTTCTTTGGCCGACTTCAAAATTATTGGTTCCTCTTATGAAGTAGTTTCTGGTTACTCTTTTACTCATAGGTCTTATTTTTAGGGCATAAAGATTTCCTAAACCTGTGCTCAGCTCCATCACGGCTTCTTTTCTACCGACAACCGCCTCTACGGCTTTCATTGGGTTGATACCCGCACCGACGGAAACAATCTCTTTATTATAAATAAACTCGTCTAAAACTAATTTCGACTGTGGGTCATATACTCTCCAACCATTCTTCAAA
>ENA-ORXU01002374-ORXU01002374.1-marine-metagenome-genome-assembly--contig:-NODE-2374-length-13003-cov-3.446155_pt1 | contig 13003 bp, 13 predicted proteins | sample MGYA00237869_ERZ511484 | MGnify/ENA metagenome assembly ERZ511484
CTCTGGATCGGCCAGCGGCACTTGCACCAGAGTTTGCGGACTGCCCTTCTTGCCCTCGCGCGCGAAATATATTCGCTCACGATCGTCAGAGCGGAGCAATTGCACGAATTCCTGACCCGTCATGCGGGCCTCTTCATCGCCGAACGCGCGCCGTGCCAATGCCGGATTACCAGCGCGCACAGTGCCGTCAGGCGATACCAGCGCAACCGCAATGCCTGCCACACCAAGCACGCGCCCGAACATACCAGTGATGTGCTTGGCAATGGCGACAACCGGCTCGCTGCGAACCACAGGAGCAAAGCGCCAGATGAGGTAGTCATCAGCGCGCCCGGCGCGCACAGCGCTTGCCGTCCAGCTTTTGTCCTCGTCTGCAATGATAACATCTTCGCCTTTGCCTTCACGCCATACGGCACGTGCCAAACGTCCAAGCAGATCGGCGCTGGAGCCATCGACAGGCAAGTTTGGCGGACCATTGTTGGACCCGAACCACAGCTCGAAAGCGGAATTGGCGCAGATCAGGCGATTGGCCCGGTCAGTGATGGCGATAGCCAGATCGGGCTGCTCTATCGCGGCAACGGTCACCGCCCAGTCAGGCGAATCTGAAGCAGCAACGACAGGATTCTTCACCGGCAGGCGTCCGGCGATAAAGGCAATCAGACCCAGCACCACCAATCCGCCAGCATAGGCTAGCGATGCAGCAGCACTGTTGGTGGCATATTGCACCAGCGCCACGCTCGCGAGCACGGCTGCTGCAACGGCAAGGCCATCAACCAGTTTGCGGGATTGCTGCAAGTTCGCCAAATTCATGCGGTCCGTTTAGGGGCCTGACACCGCACTCGCAACGGCCAAACCGCGCGCTGCGGTTATTGCGTTTTGCGAGTAGGTACGCCCAGCACCTTCAAGTGGCCTGGCCGCCGGTTCCACTTGCGCGCAACCACAAAGCGCCAAAAGAAGCTGGCACACAAATAACCAATAGCGGCTGTGACTATGGAAAGGACGACGAAGCCAAATGCTGTCACTCCGGCTGTTTCCAGCCACCAGCCGAACTGCACCCACCAGCCTTCTTCCATAACCGCCTTGGCAGTGCCGAAAGTTTCGGGATCGACTTTAAGCGTAAATCGCCCGACCTTGTTCGCTATCACCAGCCAAAATGGCACGGTGAACGGATTGGTCACGAAGGTAATGGCAGCGGCGACAGGCACATTGGCCCGCGCAGGCAGAGCAAGGAAAGCGGCAAGAAAAATCTGCCCAAGCGGAATAATGAATGCCGCGAACAGGCCCAGCGCAACGCCGCGCGGGATCGAGCGGCGGGTAAAGCGCCACAATTCTGAGCGACCAAAACGGTGGGCAATAGGCGCAAGCCAGCGATTACGCTCCATATCGGAGCGCTTGGGCATATTCGGCATACGCGCCGAAAGCCAATTGATCGCCTTGTTAACCATAGTTCCGTGTGCAGCCTCTACACCTTCAGCGCTTGCCTGTAAGGTGGTGATAGACGAGCAGATAACAATGTCAGCTTAACGACTGCTAGGAACATTGCGACATTACATCAAAAAATACAGCTTTAGCCCTTTTCTCGCATCAACCTTGCCTTATCGCGTTTCCAGTCCCGATCCTTGACTGTGGCGCGCTTGTCATGCGCCTGTTTACCCTTGGCCAGCGCCAGTTCGATCTTCGCCCGGCCCTTGCTGTTGAAATAAACCGAAAGCGGAACCAGCGTCATCCCCTTACGCTCTACCGCGCCCAGCATCTTGTTGATTTCACGCTCATGCAACAGCAGTTTGCGCGGCCGCTTGGGTTCGTGATTGTTGCGATTGCCGTGGCTGAATTCGGGAATGTTGGCATTGATCAGCATGACCTGCCCATCGCGCACCTCAGCATAGCTTTCGGCAATCGTCCCTTCCCCGCCGCGCAGCGCCTTAACCTCGGTCCCCTGCAAGGCGAGCCCAGCCTCAAAAGTTTCCTCGATAAAATAATTGAACCGTGCCCTGCGGTTCTCTGCGACGACTTTTTGTTTGTCGAATGCTGCGGGTTTGGGACGTGCCATGATCTGGGCGATGTAGCGTTCGGCTCGCTTACATCAAGTCCTCTGGCAGCGTTGGCGTGTTGAGAATGCCGATAAACCGCTCCCAACGCGCTTCGCTGCTTTCCCCTGCTGCCTCTACCGCATTGCCAATGATCTCTTCGCCCAATCCGTAATTGATCACATAGCTGCGATAGGTGTCCATGAAACGTAGGCTTTGTTCAGCGCGTTCGCGGCTTTGCAGTCGGTAACGCATGGATGCCTCGATCACTTCTTCGCGGGTCATCGTCTCATCAAGATAGGCGGCGGCGAGCGTGTAATAGGCGCCGGAAAGATCGCCGGTAGCCTCGCGCAATTCGTAATATGCCTCCAGATCGCTTGCATCGATGCCTGCCAATGGGGCGAGCACGTCACGCTCATATTCCAGCTGGCTGGTTCCGGGGAACGCCAGCTTCACGCCATATTCGGCGCTGCCTTCAGAGATAATCGCCCGCGGGCTGTAAAGCGGCAGCAGCGTATATTCGATTTGTCCCATGGCATTCACGCGGTCCCGCTCGATCAAGGTCGAATAGACGTGATGGCCGGGATAGGCTTCATGACAGCCGACATCCACGGCGCGGTCCAGCCGGGTCGGCAGATCGGTGTTGATCTCAATCACCGAATGATAATCACCCTGATAGTAGTTGAACCCGCCCCAAGGTTTGTCGGTGACGAGGCTTAGTGTGAAATCTTCGCCTTCGGGCATGGGAATATGCGGCAAAGTGCGCGCACGGCATTCTGCAACAGCTGCATCAATCACCGCGCTAAGACGGTCATTGGGAATAACAAACTGGTCACGGAAGGCGTTGAGCCTCTCATTCAGCGGGCCATCGCTCGCATCGCCGGGCACCAATTCCTCAATCCGTGCAAGAACCGGATCCAGCGTGGTAAGGTCGATCAGTTCAGGCCGCACGCCGAACAGACCTTCTGCCTCATCCTGAAAAGAAATCTCCTCCCCGCGCAGCATACGCAGTCGCACCTTGGCGGAATTGAGCATGGCGCGCAGATACCGCACCCGCTCTGCCTCGACACTGCCCGCCTCTACCGGCAGCGCGCGCAATGTCGCATCGAGCGCGACCACGCGGGCCTGCAAGATGGGCAGCGAGACATCATCGTCCTCAGACGCAGCAATCGCCGCCAGTTCCTCCGGCCCGTAATAGGCATCGACATAGCCGGGGTCTTTCTCACCGATAGCCAATTGCACGCCAAGATAATCGCGCGCCAGATCGTCCAGCGCAGGCGGCGGAACATTGGGCATGGTGGAGCAGGAAGCGAGCGCGAGGGCTGTGGCGGCGAGGAGGAGATTTTTCATTGCGACTTTCCCTATTTTTTCGTCAATTGCCCGCAGACCGAGAACGACTAATCTGAATTACTAATGATTCGGATGGTCTAACCAATCCCCGCAGTCTCCATTGCTGCATCCACCGCTGCTTTCGCCGCGTCGGAGCACTCCATTATTGGCAGGCGCACATCGGGCGCGAACCAGTCGAACAGCTTGCTTAAGCCATATTTCGCTGGCGCAGGCGAGGCGTCGGAGAACATAGCTGCGTGCAGCGGGTAGAGCTTTTCGTTGATTTCCCGCGCGGTGGCGAAATCACCGGAGGCTGCTGCCGCGTGAAACTCCGCGCACAGCTTCGGTGCGACGTTAGCCGTTACCGAAATGCAGCCCAACTGTCCCATCGCATAGCCGCCAAGCACAAGTGGATCATCGCCGGAAAGCTGACACAGGTCAGGCGCGCCCATGCGGTGGGTGACGACGCGGGAGAGGTCTCCGCTCGCATCCTTCAGCGCCACGATCTTATCCGGGAAGCGGCGGTGCAGTTCCACCACGGTCTCTGGCAAAATATCGGTGACCGTGCGGCCCGGCACATTGTACAAAACGATAGGCAATTCAGTGCGCTCTGCCAGATAGCTGAAATGCGCCAGAAGTCCGGTCTGCGATGGACGGTTGTAATAGGGCGCGACCAGCAGCAGCGCATCAGCCCCTGCAATCTGCGCTTCCTTGGCGTGCCACAGCGCGGTCTGCGTGTCGTTGGAGCCTGCACCAGCAATCACCGGCACGCGGCCTGCGGCCTGTTCTGCGCACACGGCGATTACCTTATGATGCTCGTCATTATCCAACGTGGCACTCTCGCCCGTCGTGCCGCACGGCACCAACCCGCTTGTGCCATTGTCGATTTGCCAGTCGATAAACTGCCGATAAGCGCTCTCATCGAACGCTTCATCGCGAAACGGAGTCGCCAAGGCTGGAATGGAACCAGAAAACATTGTCGCCGCACCTCTGTTATGTTGATAAGGAAGCAATTAATCCCAAAGCCACCCAAAAATCCCCCATCGGAGGAATAATGCATTCAGCGCCTGATAAGGAGAGCCTTGCCACAATGTCCAGCATGGTTCGACTTCCACTGATATTCGCACTCGCCGCAACCACCGCTATGGTTGCCCCGATTTCCGCCACCGCCCAAGAGGCTAGAGAGTGGGAAAGCGCCCGCGCCAGCCTTGTAGCTGAGGGCCCCGGCCCCATGGCGCCGCAAATCGCCCGCTGGGAACGTTTGTGGGAAGATCGGCAAGCACAATTGCCGTTCACGACATACGCCAACTTCCTGATCAGCAACCCCGGTTTCCCGGATGAAGCCACTCTGCGCGCCCGTGCTGAACGGCGTTTGCGCGAAGAATTCACCGATCCTGCGCTGCTGCTGCAATTCTTTGAAGGGCAAGACCCTGTCACCAATTTCGCCAAGGCGCATTATGCGCTGGCGCTGATGGGTCCGGATCGGGCCGCATCGCAGCGCTGGGCCATTGAGGCATGGCGCGGGGGTGAAATGAGCCCGACAGCAGAAGCGGCGTTGTCTGCCACATATGGCAGCGCGTTTTCGCAAGACGATCACGATCAGCGCATGGATGCCCTTTTGTGGCAGCGCGATGGCAATGCCGCCGCACGTCAGCTTGACCGTGTGTCGCCCGAAAAACGTGCTGTGTTCCAAGCGCGCCTCGCCATCCTGCAAGGCGGCGACGGGGCGACTTCGGCTGCGGGAGCCACCGCTGACCCGGGCTATCTCTACAATCGCAGCCGGGAATTGCGCCAAGAAGGCAATTCCGGCGCGGCTGTGCGCATGATTGTGAACGGCCCGCAATTGTCCTCCCTGCCCTTTGATCGCACGGCCTGGATTACCGAATTGCTCGCCGTGGGCCGCGCTGCCAGCCGTGCAGATACGCCGCGCGTTGCGGCACGTGCGGTCGAGGCATTTGCTCCGGGCGAAGACATTTCGCAGATGGAATACAAGCTGCGCGATGATTACACTTCGCTGATGTGGGCGGGCGGCACCAATGCTTTGTGGCATTTGGGAGATGGCGCATCCGCCGCGCCGCTTTTCTATCAATATGGCGCAGCCGCCCGTACCAGCCAGACCCGTTCAAAGGGCTTTTTCTGGGCAGGCGAAGCATATCGTCAGGCAGAAATGACAACCGAGGCCACACGCCATTACGAAATGGCGGCGGAATATAATGACCGTTTCTATGGCCTGCTGGCGCTGGATCGTCTTGGCCGTCCGCTGCCGCAATATGCTGCGGCTCCATCTGGATCGCCCACACCTGAGGAACGGCAGGAATTCCTGTCCGCTCCGATCACATCCGCCGTGGCAGAAGTCGCCCGCGATGCGCCGTGGTCCACGGGCATCCGTTTCTATCGCTCCATCGCCGATCAGGCCGAAACCATGGGTGAGCATCTGCTGGTGGCAGAACTCGCGCGTGACATCGGACGGCGTGATTTGGCGGTGAACCTTTCGGACGCCGCCGCTGCTGACGGCCACGAAGGCTTCACCCGCATCGGCTATCCCACGCTGCAAACCCCTGCGGGCAGCAATTGGACGATGATCCACGCCCTCGCCCGCCAGGAAAGCCAGTTTGCGGAGAACGCGATCAGCCACGCCGGTGCGCGCGGCATCATGCAGTTTATGCCTGCAACTGCCCGCGAAGAAGCACGCCGCGCTGGCGTGCAATATTCGGCAAGCGCGCTGATGACTGATCCGCAATATGCCATGCGGCTGGGCAGCAATCATATCGAGCGGCTGATCGCTTACTACGACGGCAGCTATCCGCTTGCCATCGCCGCCTACAATGCCGGTCCTGGCAATGTGAACCGTTGGCTGCGCGAGAACGGCGACCCGCGCCGGACAGGTGACTGGCTGCGCTGGATTGAGGAAATCGGCTTCTTCGAAACCAAGAACTATGTGCAGCGCGTCGTCGAAAATGCCGTGGTCTATGAAACGCTTTATCCGGAGCGCGCGAGCATGGGCCGCAGCCGCGATGTGGGTGATTTCCTGCGTTGAGATTTCCTGTCGCCGCTCGCTTGAGGCCAGTCGCAATTTGCGCTGCGCTCTCAGCGTGCGGCAATAGCGATTTTCAAAACCCAGATTGGCATCCGCGCCATATCATCTATCTGCATGGTCAGATCGTTGAAGATCAGGGCGTGCCCGCTTTCAGCGAGCGATACGGTGAGTACCGGTTCGATGACATCGTATCAGCGTTTACGGACGCGGGGTTCGAAGTCCGGGCGGAGGTCAGGGACGCCGATGCAGACCCCGCCGAACACGCCAACGAAACCGCCGATTACATCATGGAAATCCTCGACAGGGGTGTTCCGCCGCATAACATAACCGTGATCGGTGCGTCTAAGGGGGCCTACATCGCCAGCCTTGTGTCCAACCGGATGGTCGGGCCAGAGGTCCGGTATGTGCTGCTTGCAGGCTGCTCTGCAGGCGTTTCAGATGCTTTTCTTGCCGACGACATGCAGTTTCACGGTCATGTGCTCGCCATTCGCGATGCCAGCGATACGCGACTTGCAGGCACTTGCAGAACCATCGCAGACCAATCGCCCGCCCTGTTGTCATTCGAGGAAGTGGTGACCGACACTGGCCTTGAGCATGGTTTGATCTTCGCGCCGCATCGGGAGTGGGTATTGCCAGCAATAGAATGGGCTGAAGGTTCGAACTGAGCCTCGGTTAGGCTGGCGGATCGACGAAACGAACGCCGCCGGTTTTGATCCAGATATCGGCGCCCTCCGGCCCTGCAACGGCGTTCACTTTGCCGCCAACCGGAAGGCGCAGCCAGCTGTGCTTGCGCATATTCTCGCTGGATTCAGTGCATGTTCCATCGAGGACGAGAAGCTCTGCGCCGCCCGGCATTTCGCGCTTTATCGGGGTGTTCGGGGCCCAGCGCTCAAACCGGACAGTCTCGCGCGCGTCTGAGTGAAGTTCGACGCCCTTCACGCCTGCTTCATCGGCAGGCGGAGCGAGCGCAGCAGCAGTCATATCCTGCGCAAGCTGGATCCGGTCGGCGGCATCAAACTGCCAAAGCTTTACGAAGATGGTGCAGCCGTCTTTCGACCCGGGCCTATGCCGCGATGTCGGCGGGTTGCGCACATATGTGCCTGCCGGATAGTCTCCGTGCTCATCCTGAAACACGCCTTCAAGGACGATGAATTCCTCTCCGCCGCCATGGGTGTGCGGTGAGAACTCGCTATCCGTAGCGTAGCGGACGATAGACGTCGCACGGGCGACCTCGTCACCAATCCGGTCCAGCATTCTCCGATCGACCCCGGGCATTGGCGACGGCACCCATGGCAGCGCGTCCGCATGAATAAGGACGCGCTGCGTGAAGTCGGCATTGATTTCCATGAGTGTCTTTCTGAGAGGCGGTCAGGTGAAAGCGACGACGGAGATTTTGTTGCCGGTGGGATCGCGCAGATACGCCATAACCGTGTCTGGCAATCCGCCAGCGGCAGGTCCGCCGTTCACATCGGACCCGCCATTGGCAAGACCCGCTTCATACCAGCGTTTTGCCACATCCTCATTTTCAGCCTTGAACATGACTGTACCAACATTTGCATGACAAGCCTCCCCGCCATCTTGCGGCTTGGTCAGCAGGAAAAGTCCGGTCGCCGGATCGCCATACATAAAGGCCTGCGGATCATCGCGAAACTGTCCCTTGGCTGGCACGCCGAGAGCTTCGAATGTTGCATCATAAAACTTCGTGGCAGCTTCGAGATCGTTCGCGCCGAGCATGACGTGGAAATACATGGGTATTCTCCTGATGTGGGGTTCTTGATCGTTTGAACGGTTGAAAGTGAACACGGTTTCCTGCAGCGTGTTGGCCTTACTGAATAACAGAGCTGATAGCGTGGCAGGCACCAATCCCATCACTCCGGCAGGACTGACCGCGCTGAAAGCGCGCTACGACCATCTGCTCGGCACGGAGCGGCCCGAGATCACCGAGATAGTCAGCTGGGCAGCGGGCAATGGCGACCGCAGCGAGAACGGTGACTATCTATATGGCCGCAAGCGCATGCGGGAAATCGACCGGGAACTCTCTTACCTGTCCAAAGTGATGAAGTTTGCGAAAGTGGTCGACCCATCGCAGCAGCCTGACAAGAGCCGCGTGTTTTTCGGCGCAACCGTTACCATTGCCGACGAAGATGATGAGGAGCGCGTGCTCACCATCGTGGGCGACAAGGAACAGGATGCAAGCGCTGGCCTCGTCGGCTGGTCCAGCCCCATCGCCCGCGCGCTGCGCCGTGCCGAAATTGGCGATTTGCGGACGGTGCGATTGCCCGGCGGCGAGAAGGAATGGGAAGTAATTGCCATCACCTATCCCAGCTAAATCAAAAAAAGTTTCACGTATCGTGTAAGACTTCCCGCGCCGGGCCGACTACCCAATCATGGCACGAGAGAACAACGCATTGCACGACGCGCCCCAATCGCAGGATGAGGCCTACAGCGGGGCCGCTGCCACTTACGGCGCAGCAATTGTGCGTCTGGCGCGCGGGTATGAGGGCGATGCTGATCTCGCCCGCGATCTGGTACAGGATATTCACGCCGCCCTTTGGCGCAGTTTCGCCTATTTCGAAGGGCAGTGCTCTGTGCGCAGCTGGGTGTACCGGATCGGCCACAATGTCGCGGTTAGCCATATTCAGGCCGCCCGCCGTGCCCGGCCGGACGGCTACGCCGGGCTTGAGGAAATCGACCAGCTTGCTGCTCCCGACAATCCCGAGGCGCAGGCAAGCGAAAACCAGCTGACAAACCGGCTGATGGCAACGATCCATCGCCTGAAACCCGCCGACCGGCAAGTCATGCTGCTCTATCTCGAAGATCTGACCGCCGCCGAAATCGGCGACGTTACCGGCCTGTCTGCCGGCGCAGTCGCGACACGTATTCACAGGCTCAAGGCGCTGCTCGCCGAGCCTTTCCAGAACGAGGAATCCCGAAGATGAGCCCCGAAGACCACGCCCGTATCAGTTGGCAAAACGAAGGAACAGCTATGCCCCTGCCCTCGATTGAAGAATTAAACGACCGCGCGGACCGGTTCCGTCGCAAGATCCGCCGCCGCAATCTTGTGGAATATACCGCTGGCGCCATCATCATTGCGTTTTTCGCGGTGCTGATGGTGCTGCTGCCCTTGCCGGCAATGCGTACCGGTTTGTTGACAGCCATTGTCGGCGTCTGCGTCGTTCTGTGGCAATTGCACAAACGCGGCGCGCCTTTGACCCCGCCAGAGCACGGCGGACAGATTCCGTTGCTTGAATTCCAGCGGCGCGAACTCGTCCGTCAGCGTGATGCATTGGACAGCATATTCTCCTGGTATTTGCTTCCATTGGTGCCGGGAATGCTGCTGGTGCATTCTGCACCGCTGATTGACGGATGGATGCTGGGCCAGATGGACGGCGCAGACTCTCCGCTTTCAGGCATTGCGCTTGGCATGTTGATTTTCGGTGCTGTTTACTGGCTGAACAAGCGTGGGGCCCACAAATTGCAGGGCCGGATAAGCGAGATCGACGCCTTGCGCGCCGGCTGAACCCTTCGGCGAAAACGAAAGAGGGCGCGGTTTTGCACCGCGCCCTCTTCATGTTTTCAGCCATTCGGCGTCAGGCTTCAGGATCGGAAGCTGGCCGCCCCTTCGTGTTTGACGCTTGTGAAGCTCAGGCTTGTGGCTTCGCCTTTGGCTTGGGTGCGGCCTGCGGTTTTGCCGGTTTCGGCTTTGCAGCCGCAGTCTTGCCGGCTTCTTGCGAGAACAGGCTTGGCGTGTCAGCTTCGTTGGTGAGCTCGGGCACGTCGTCCGTATCGGCATCAGCCGCGCCCTTGACCATGTCGCCCAAAGAAGAACCGGTCAGTCCAAGCTCTTTCATCAGACCATCAAGCACAGGTGCCTGCGCACGGTAGGCCAGCGCTGCTGCGACTGCATCATTGGCAAGGTTGCCAGAGCCCCCGCCGCCGGAACCGCCGCCCGAACCGCCACCTGTTGAGCCAGCAGGACCGCTGTTCTGCGTAAGGCCATCCACCTGAACGATCTTGATGCTGTCGATAGCTTCCATCGGCTTCGCGCTTTCGCGGATTGCCTCTGGTAGCACTTCGAGCAAGGCCAGCTTCGTCTGCAGCGAAATTTGCTCCATCGAGAGGATGTTTGCCGCTTCATTCACTGCGCGTTGACCGGCTGCTTCCACTTCAAAGCGGACGCGGGCCGCATCAGCGCTCAGCTTTTCAGCTTCGGCTTCACCTTGCGCTTCAAGACGCAGGGCCTCTGCACGGTTGGCTGCCGCATCCCGCTCAGCTTCTGCCTCGACTTTAACGCCAATGGCTTCACGTTCCGCCTGCTTCGCCGCTTCGATCAGCTCAATCTTCTTCTGACGTTCCGCGATCTCGCTTTCACGCGCCGTGGAAACCTGCTCCTCGGCAGAGACGGCCAGAGCACGTGCCGCATCAGCTTCTGCGCGCGCCTGACTTTCATCGCGTGACTTGTTCTGAACCGCAATCTGCTGTTCCTGACGGGCGATTTCCAGAGCACGGACCTGATCGATCCGCGCTTCTTCCACCAGCCGATCAGCTTCGATCTGCTGTGCATCGACCAGTTTCTTCGCCTCGATTTGCGCGGCATCGGCTTCACGTTGGCGTTCGGCCTGTTCACGGGCAATTTCCGACATCTGCGAGGCGCGGCGCACCTCGACTTCGCGTTCCTGCGAAAGCCGCGCATATTCATTGTCACGACCAATCTCGAACGACTTGGTGTCAGCTTCGAGGTTTTTCGTTTCCATCTGAACGCGGGTGTCCTGCTCGATATCGTTACGCAGTTTTTTGCGCGCTTCGATCTGCTCGGTCAGCTTGGTCAAACCTTCGGCGTCAAACGCGTTGTTGGCATTGAAATGCTCAATGCTGGTCTGGTCAAGCCCGGTGAGCGAGACTGATTCAAGCTCAAGACCGTTCATGGCGAGATCGCTTGACGATACTTGCTGCACCTTCTGCACGAAATCAGCGCGCTGCTCATGCAATTCATTCATGGTCATACCGGCTGCAACAGAGCGCAGCGCGTCGACGAACTTGCCTTCGACAAGGTCTTTCAGCATTTCAGGCTGCATCGTGCGGTGGCCCAGCGTCTGCGCGGCCATGCCGATTGCTTCACTGTCAGGCTTTACGCGGACGTAGAACTCTGCCTTCACGTCGATCCGCAACCGGTCGAGTGTAATCAGCGCTTCTCCATCGCGGCGAACCACGGACAGCACGAGCGTATTCATGTTCACCGGCATTGTTTCGTGGAACACCGGGAAAACGAGCGCGCCGCCATTCATGACGACTTTCTCTCCGCCAACACCCGTACGCACGAATGCGGTTTCCTTCGAAGCTCTGCGATACAGCTTGATGAGGAATAGGAAGAACGCGAGGAAAAGGACAAAAATGCCCACCCCTCCGACGAGGCCCATATCAGGTAAAAAGTCCATTTCTTCTCCTTGCTAATTATTGTTTCATCAGACCGGCGCGCTGTCTTCGATTTAGGGAAAACCTAACTCAAAGAAGACAGCTTGCGCTCGGCCAGGGGAACGCCAAAGAAGGTTTGCCCTTCACGGCGCACCAGCAAAACTTGATCGCCCGCCGGGATCACGCTGGCATCTTCATGTGGCTCAACCATGACATAATGCGCATGGCCAAAACGGTCGCGCACTTTGGTGCGGGCTGGCGAGCCTTTTTCCGCCTTTCCGGTGGTCACCATGCCGCGTTTACCGACAAGGCTGTCCAAGCGGACGGCGGAGGTTTCATCCTGCGGCATCAGCGCGCCAATCGGGCGCACCAAAGTCGCGGTGACAGGAACACTGGCCCCGCCTGCAATCAATGCGGCAAGCCAGCTGTAGAGCGGCGATCCAGTCAATTCTCCGGCAAACCCCTGAACTCCCATGCCGATCAAGGCGAAAAGGAACAGGAAAGTCATCAGCCAGATGAAAACCGGAACCTTGCCCAGCCCCAAAAGGGTTGTCAGTGCGCCGCCCAGCCCTGCGCTGGTGGGGTCACCAACTTCCGCGCCCGCATCGATATCTGCATCCAGATCGACATCTGCGCCAAAATCGAAATCGCCAAGACCGATAAATTGCAAGAACGTAAGCAAGAGCATAATCCCAAGCGCGATGGCAAAGGGCAGGTTATATTCGGCAAACAGGCTCATCTCTCTTACCGCCGCCCGCTTATTTGCCGGGGGCGCCTTTCATCAAACGGGTTTTCTAGGAGAACCCCCTCCGTCTTCATTCATATAGGATAAATGTGCGGAAAAAGCCAGAAAATCGGATTTTGTCTGTACGATTTTCCAGTTTTGATGATGGCGGAAGATGTGCCTATATATACGTATGCTCCGTCGTTCCCTGCCTCTCCTGCTGTTGCTGATATCCGCCCCGCTTTTGGCCAGAGACCTGCCACGCGACAGTCTTGGCGTGTTTGGTGACTGGGGCGCATTCCGCGATCCGGAAACGCCGCGCTGCTATGCCATTGCAGAGGCGCAATCGAACAGTTCGCGCCGCGATTTCCGGCCCTTTGCCAGCGTCGGCACATGGCCTTCACGCAATGTCCGCGCGCAGATTCATTTCCGGCTGGGCAGGCGATTGGCGGACAATCCACGCGTGCAGCTTGCCAT
>ENA-ORXU01002377-ORXU01002377.1-marine-metagenome-genome-assembly--contig:-NODE-2377-length-12984-cov-4.504610_pt1 | contig 12984 bp, 13 predicted proteins | sample MGYA00237869_ERZ511484 | MGnify/ENA metagenome assembly ERZ511484
AGACCAGATGAATCATCCGATTTTTCATAACACAGTAGGATTAGATGCTGCTATAGAAGCAGCGAAGCGGTTCTGGGCCGGAATTTTATGCAACACTGGGGTTAGGTATCGGAGATGGGTTTAATTCATGAGTGCTACTACCGAAAGTGAAAGCCATGCCCAGTTCGAGTCTCGGCGAGGCCCGTTGCAGATGCTGCAGCATTTTTTGCATGGCGCTCCTGCCATGGTTCCCGTCATCATTCTTATTGTCAGTGTCACAGCGTTTGGCTTGATAGCCGGTGAGCGCTTCTTCACGGCTTTCAATCTGTCACTGATTATTCAACAGGTCACCATCATTGGTTTCCTGGCCTGCGCGCAAACCCTCATCATTCTGACGGCCGGTATCGATCTTTCTGTTGCTGCTATCATGGTGCTAGCCTCAGTAGTGGCAGGTAAGTTCGCGGTGGTCATGGGCGTGCCAGCGATAGTAGCCATACCTGCAGGTTTTCTGATTGGAACTATTTGCGGAACGATCAACGGATTACTGGTTACCACGTTACGCCTGCCTCCTTTCATCGTGACGCTGGGTACATGGAACATCTTCTTTGCACTCAATATCTGGTACTCGGGTTCACAATCCATCCGTAGCCAGGACATCGATAAAATTGCCCCATCACTGAAGTTCTTTGGAGAACGGGTCAGCGTTGGAGGTGCTGTGTTTACTTACGGATCGTTCCTGATGGTGGGCATGTTTTTCGTTCTCTGGTACATGCTGAACAACACGGCATGGGGGCGACACGTCTACGCCGTCGGGGACGATAAGGAGGCCGCTGAGCTTGCGGGAATCAGCACTAACAGATTGCTGATCTCAGTGTATGCCCTGGCAGGTTTTATCTGTGGCATCGGAGCATGGGTGTCGATAGGCCGGGTCGGTTCCGTTAGCCCGCAAAGCTTCTACGATGCTAATCTGGACTCCATAACAGCGGTGGTTATTGGCGGAACCTCGCTATTCGGGGGGCGTGGATCCATATTAGGGGCATTGTTCGGTGCGCTTATCGTTGGTGTATTCAGTTCCGGATTGAAGCTGGCCGGTGTGGATGTACTGTGGCAACGTTTTGCCATCGGTTGCCTGATTATACTGGCGGTGGGTATCGACCAATGGATACGGCGGGTGTCAGCATGAGCGAGCCTGAATTAGTATTGAAGGCTCGCGGACTGGTCAAACGGTACGGGCGAGTGGTGGCACTTGATCACGCAGATTTTGATCTTTACACCGGTGAAATACTGGCGGTTATCGGTGATAACGGTGCCGGCAAATCAACGATGATCAAGGCCATTTCCGGTGCGGTGGTACCCGATGCTGGGAAGGTGACACTGGATGGCGAGAGCGTGATGTTCAAGTCACCGATGCAAGCTCGTGAAGCTGGTATCGAAACTGTTTATCAGAACTTGGCGTTGTCGCCTGCGCTATCGATTGCAGACAACATGTTTCTGGGCCGTGAGCTGCGCAAGAAAACAGGTCTGGGCAAGCTCTTTCGTGCACTGGATAGAAAAGAGATGGAAAAACAGGCTCGTGAAAAACTGAGTGAGCTGGGTTTGATGACTATTCAAAATATTTCTCAGGCAGTGGAGACATTGTCTGGAGGACAACGGCAAGGCGTGGCGGTTGCGCGGGCTGCAGCATTTGGGTCGCGGGTCATCATTATGGATGAACCTACGGCTGCGCTGGGTGTAAAAGAGTCGCGCCGTGTTCTCGAACTGATACAGGACGTGAGAAGCCGCGGAATTCCCATCGTGCTGATCTCGCACAACATGCCACACGTGTTTGAAGTCGCCGACAGGATTCACGTGCACCGTCTGGGCAAGCGAATGTGTGTAATCCGACCAAAGGATTACACCATGTCTGATGCTGTCGCGTTCATGACAGGAGCTGCAGAGCCACCTCCCGAGTCTGTAGGTTGAACCCCAGAGCTGAACGACTACCGGTCTGATTTTGCAGACTCCAAAAAACTGGCAGTTACGTGTATGCGGGGTTCGATAGGATGACTCAAATAGCGGTTTACACTCCGCAGGCTCTTGCCGAACTGTTGTTTCAATCAAGGGTGGATCGGGCTGGCTCTGCCAGGTTGCTGGTAGGCATTGCGGGAGCTCCGGGCTCCGGCAAATCGACTCTGGCTGAGATTCTGGTTGCACAGCTTAACGGACTATTGTCAACGCGAAACGAATCTGCGATTGCAGTGCCGATGGACGGTTTTCATCTGGACAACGCCATCCTTGCACAACACGGTACTCGCGCGGTTAAGGGATCGCCACAGACCTTTGACATAGACGGTTTGCTGAATCTGGTCAAAAGGTTATGTGGTTCCACTGGCGAGACCGTTTACGCGCCGGTTTTTGACCGAGAATCCGATCTTGCGAGAAATGCGGCACTGGCGGTGCATCAACACCATTCGATCGTCCTGGTAGAAGGCAACTATCTGCTTTTGCAACGCGATGGCTGGCGCAAACTGGGTGTCTTGTTTGATTGCACCATTATGCTTGATGTGGCAGAGGCTGTACTCGAAAAGCGACTGGTACAGCGCTGGCTCGATCACGGCCATACCGCTGAGGGGGCGTTGGAGAAGGCAACCGGCAACGATATTCCCAATGCGCAAGTCGTATTATCCGAATCTGCCGATGCCCACGTAAAGTACGGGAGCGTGCGACAATAAGGCTTTTGACAGGGTAGGAATGCAATGAGTTCTGCAGATGAAGCTTCTACAGACACATCGGTTGGCGCGGCAGGCCACAACGCTGCGACACTGCCTGCATCTGCGGCTCAGACAGGCACCGATACCGGTTTACCGTTGACCATAGGTTGGCGAGAATGGGTGAGTCTGCCGCAACTGGGTATACCGGCCATCAAGGCCAAGATCGATACCGGCGCACGCACATCGGCTATCCATGCTTTCGATATTGAGCGCGTCAAGCGTGACGGCGGACAGGACTGGCTAACCTTCAGTGTTCAGCCGTTGCAAAGAATCGGATCGATAATGGTGCGTTGCGAATCACCTCTGATTGATATTCGCCGCGTCACGGATTCGGGTGGCCACGCAACTGATCGTTTTTTCATCACTACTCAGCTGCAGATTGGTAATGAGTTACGCGATATTGAAATGACATTGTCGCAGCGCGATGACATGTTGTTTCGCATGCTGTTGGGCCGAACATCCATGGTGCCAGGTATTCAGGTGAATCCGTCTGAATCCTTCTCGCTCGGACGGGTATCTGCTCGTGCCGTTTATGCTGAATTATCCACTGGAAGCGCTTCATGAAAATAGCCGTTTTGTCGAGAAATCGACGGCTTTATTCGACTCGTCGCCTCATTGAAGCTGCTGAAAAGCGCGGACATGAAGTGCAGGTTATTGATGTGTTGCGCTGCTACATGAATATTGTGCCGCGCAAACCCAGTGTGCATCTTGAAGGTGAGCAACTGCCTAATTTCGACGCGGTGATACCGCGAGTAGGCGCATCTGTTACCGCTTACGGCACCGCTGTTTTGCGTCAGTTCGAGATGATGGGAACATACACCTTGATCGAATCTGTTGCCCTGGCTCGTTCAAGGGACAAATTACGCTCATTGCAGTTGTTGTCACGCAAAGGCATTGGTTTGCCGGTAACAGGTTTCGCCAACAAGCCGGGTGATAGCAAAGACATCATCAAGATGGTTGGTGGTGCACCGGTAGTGATAAAGCTGCTGGAAGGCACGCAAGGCATTGGTGTGGTGCTCGCCGAAACAAACAAGGCGGCTGAGTCCGTGATCGAAGCCTTCATGGGTTTGCAGGCAAACATTTTAGTGCAGGAATTCATTAAAGAAGCGGGTGGTGCAGATATTCGTTGTCTGGTGGTGGGTGGCAAAGTGGTTGCAGCCATGAAACGCCAGGCTGCCGAAGGCGAGTTCAGGTCGAATCTTCATCGAGGCGGTTCTGCCAGTCTGGTCAAGATAACGCCTGAAGAGCGGGCTACGGCGGTCAGTGCGGCGAAAGTGCTGGGACTGTCTGTTGCGGGCGTTGATTTGCTACGTTCCGAGCGAGGGCCCCTTGTGATGGAAGTCAATTCGTCTCCCGGACTTGAGGGAATCGAGTCTGCCAGTGGCAAGGATGTCGCCGGTATTATCATCGAGGAACTGGAAAAGAATGCCCGTCCGGGCAACACTAAAACACGTGGAGCCAAAGGTTGAGTGAGGAAAACACCTATCGAGCTGACACCGAAACTGCGCCGAAGCAGGTAAAGAAAAACAAGGCCATCTCCATAGGCGGTGTGACCATAGAGCCCGGTACACGCCAGTATGTCGATCTACCCTTGCCACCTCTGTATACCCATACGTCGGTGTCCATGCCGGTACATGTGATCAATGGAAAGCTTGACGGACCGGTCATGTTCGTCACTGCTGCCATCCACGGTGATGAAATCAACGGTATAGAAATCATTCGCCGATTGCTGGCTACCAAAGCATTGAGCCGCATGGCAGGTACCTTGATAGCGGTACCTGTCGTCAACGTCTACGGATTTGTGTCGCAGTCCCGATACCTGCCAGACCGGCGTGATCTGAATCGCTCATTCCCAGGCTCCGAGAAAGGCTCCATGGCGGCCAGACTTGCCGATACACTGATGAGTGAGATCGTGGAGAAGTGTACTCACGGTATTGACCTGCATACGGCAGCAGAAGGGCGAGCCAATCTGCCGCAGATCAGAGTGGATCTGGAGGCGCACCCTGAGATGCTCGAGTTGGCACAGGCGTTCGGCCCACCGATTCTCGTTGATTCTGCGGAGCGTGACGGTACGCTCAGAGGGGCTGTAGGAAATCTACCCTTGTTGCTGTATGAAGCCGGAGAAGCTCTGCGCTTTGATGAGGTGGCTATCCGAGCTGGCTTGCAGGGTGTGTTGCGCGTCATGCGATTTCTGAACATGCTACCGGCTGGTAAAACCACTGAGCGCAGAGTCAAGCCATGGCTTGCGACTAACAGTGTCTGGATGCGTGCACCGCAAAGCGGTATTTTGCGTTCACGGATTCCTCTAGGCGGTCTTGTGGATGAAGGCGTGGTGCTTGGCTATATATCCGATCCATTCGGCGAATCAGAACAGGCGGTTGTCAGTGAGGCTTCAGGCGTGTTGATCGGCATCACCAAGTTACCCTTGGTGCATGAAGGTGAAGCGTTGTATCACGTTGCGACAACCTCTTCAAACAAGTCCGCAGCCAGCGCGGTAGATGAGTTTCATCTGGAATACGAACAACCGGTTATCAAACGGCTTAAGTGATGAAAAAAAGAGCTTTAGGGAAAAACGGAATGCCCGCTTCAGTGGTCGCCTTTGGTGCCTGGGCCATCGGAGGCTGGAAGTGGGGCGGGGCAGATGCCGATGCGTCCATCAAAGCCGTCCAGGCGTCGCTGGATGCCGGCGTTGATCTTATTGATACTGCGGCAGTTTACGGCTTCGGATTATCCGAAGAGATCGTTGGCAAAGCTATCGAGGGGCGCACTCGCGAGGACATCATACTGGCTACCAAATGCGGGCTGCGCTGGGACACGGAAACCCCCACCCTGCATGCCGAGAGTGACGGGCGCCGTATCTTTAGAACACTGGAGGCGAAGTCGATTCGCTGGGAGCTTGAGCAAAGCCTGCAACGACTGGGCACTGATTATATTGATCTGTACCAGACACACTGGCCAGATCCTGAAACGGATATGGAGAGTCTGGTGGATACCTTCGAGAGTCTCAAGAAGGAGGGTCTTATCAGAGCCTGGGGGTTTTGTAACGAGACACCAGAGCGGCTGGCAGAGGCTGGGCAACTCGGTGGTTTGAGTACTGATCAGGAACGTTACAGCATGCTGGATCGGGGGCAGGATCAGCAGAATCTGCCGGTCTGTGAAGAGCAAGGTGTGGGTTTTCTGTGCTATTCGCCGATTGCGCAAGGGCTGTTGACTGGCAAGATTGATGGAAGACGGGAATTTGCTGAGGGCGATCTGCGACTGGGTAATCCGCGTTTTTCGCCGGCGGTACTGGAAGCTGTACAGGCATTGCTGGCGCCAGTGAAGTCACTGGCTCGTGATCGTGATGTGGCTGTAGAGCATCTGATACTGGCCTGGACACTGATGCAAGCCGGTGTCAGTCATGTATTGGTGGGAACACGCGATGTACAACAAGCCGCCTCTAATGCTGCTGCGGGTTCTATCGAACTGGATAATGAAGAATTTGCCATGATCTCTCAGCTGGCCGATGCCTGGCCGGGCTTTGAATCAATCAACGCATAAAGAGTGGTTCGCATCTGCCGGGTTTAGCAGGATATTGCTGCAACAGGGTGTTCCGGCCATGAAGGGCTTGTTACCGATCAAGCCTTTCATGGTTTGGTTGCCTATTCGTCGAACACGACAATGATGCGTCGGTTTTGCTTGCCCTTCTTTTCAATTTTTTGTACACGAACGGCACCAATTTCAGCAGTTGATGCTACGTGGGTGCCACCACAGGGTTGTAAATCGACGCCTTTAAATTCAACCAGTCGTATGGTGCCTTGTGCATTGCGGGGAGGTTGTACCGACATGGTGCGTACCAGCTCAGGCTGTGCATCCAGTTCGGCATCTGTGATCCAGCGTGTGCTCATGGCAACATCGCGGGCGACCAGGTCGTTGAGGGCCTGTGTGATGGGGTCTTTGTCGATGGGGTCCTGTAGATCGAAATCAAGGCGTGCACGATCGACCTGAATGGAGCCACTGGTAACCGGTGCATCGATTAGCGAGCACAGCATATGCAGACAGCTATGAAAGCGCATCATGCGATAACGACGGGACCAATCCAGCTCAAGATCAAGCTTATCTCCTTCAGTGAATGCGGATGGGTTCTCCACCACATGGTACTGCTTGCCTGTGTCCCGATTCTTGATGGTATCGATGATTGCAACGCGATCACCACCGGCTGTGACGGCCAGACCGGTATCGCCCAGTTGACCTCCACCGTGTGGATAGAAGACACTTTGATCAGTTTCGATGCCTGCGTCTGTGACGGCAGTGATGGTGGCCTGACAGTTCTTGAGATAACTGTCTTCCCGGAAAAGTTCACGTGTCATGGGTTCTACCTCAGAATGCTAACGAGTTCTAGTGTGGAGACAGTGTAGCGAGAGTTGCGTGTGTATTTCACGATAAGAGGTTGGTTTCAGGCGTTTTGAGCCTGTTTTCTGATTGTTCTGAAGTTGTGTGGTGACTGTTGTGGTGGTGTTTTCTGGTAACTGTTTGGGTTTGGGTTTGGGTTTGGGTTTGGGTTTGGGTTGGGTTGGGTTTGGTTTGGTTTGGTTTGGTTTGGGGTTTGAGTTAGAGTCGGCTGTGGGGTTTGCTGGCTGTCATTTTCGCGATGGTGGTAATCATATTCGTAAGCCGTTCATGGATCTCCGCGTACGCGGAGATGACAGTCTTATAGCGGTGCCATCAGGATACAGTCTGCCTATACCTGTCAATGGAAGTTGCGGGACTGTGTGTTGAGCTCGCCCAGCATCCAGGTCAAATCGACTATTTTTCTCGCCACCAGATGTACCACACCCTGTTCGCGTTGAGTGAGGCCATAAACAGACACCATTTTGGCACCGAGCACCTCTTTCCTGAATTGTTCGACAACCTGACTCCATACGATGATATTCATCGGCCCGCCTTCATCCTCGATGGTAAGGAACACCACACCATTGGCACTGCCCGGGCGCTGACGAACCTTGATGATGCCAGCCAGTCTTGCCATGCGGCCATTGGGTATGGCAGCCCAGCTGAGTGAATCCATAATGCGTTGTTCCTTCAGTCTGTCACGTAGCAGAGAGAGTGGGTGTCTGTTCAGTGTCAATCCCACGCTCATGTAATCGGCAACCGTGTTATCGCCCTCTGTTGGAGCAGGTAGTGATAGCTCAGGTTCATTGGCTGATGCATCGGACAACAACTCCGGTAACGCCTCAACGCCTAACAGGTCCCATTGAGCCTGGTGGCGATTACCGCTGATGTTTTCCAGTGCGCCGGCGATAGCCAGAGCCTGTTGATCTGTCTGATTGATACCTGTACGACGCACCAGATCGGCAGCGCTGATAAACGGGCCATTAACACGAGCGCCCAGAATACGATTGGCACCAGAGACTGATAGCTTGTTGACGATTCTCAAGCCGAGTCTGACCGTACCCTGATGCAGGGGAGTTGGTGTGTTATGGATGATGGTGCCTTGTGGTGGCGGTATAGGTTGAGGGTGGTTTTCAGAAGCGTGTGAGGTTGCATGTTCCAATCTGATGAGTGAGTGATCCCATTCACTCTCGTTAACGTCCACCGGTAACACCTGAACGCCGTGTCTTCTTGCATCCTGAGTCAGATCAGAGGGGTCGTAGAAACCCAATGGCTGACTGTTAAGCATGGCGCATAAAAACGCTGCCGGTTCATGACACTTAAGCCAGCACGATACATACACCAGCAGGGCAAAGCTTGCCGCATGGGATTCCGGGAAGCCGTATTCACCAAAGCCTTCTATCTGTCTGAAAATGGCTTCAGCGAATTCTTTCTCATAGCCTTTTTTCAACATGCCACCGACAACGCGATCGTGGAACAGTGCTACTTGCCCGCCTCGGCGCCATGCGGCCATGGAACGTCTCAACTCATCCGCCTGACCCGCAGAAAAGCCTGCTGCCACCATGGCTATCTCCATGACTTGCTCCTGAAATACGGGCACCCCCAGCGTTCTTTTCAATACTTTTTCCAGATCCTTGTTGGGGTAGGTGACAGGCTCGATACCCTGACGCCTTTTCAGGTAGGGGTTAACCATGCCGCCCTGAATAGGACCGGGTCTGACTATGGAGACTTCAATCACCAGATCGTAGTAATTGCGAGGCCGCAATCGTGGCAGCATGGACATCTGCGCACGTGATTCAATCTGAAAGACACCAATGGTGTCGGCCCGGCAGATCATGTCGTAGGTGTCTTTATCATCACCGGGAATTCGTGCCATGCTGTGATCAACACCCCGATACTGTTTAATCAATGCAAAACATCTGGCAATGGCTGTGAGCATGCCAAGTGCCAGCACATCGACTTTCAACAAGCCGAGTTCCTCCAGATCATCCTTATCCCACTGAATGATGGTTCGGTCTGCCATGGCTGCGTTTTCAACCGGTACCAGTGTTGACAGATCTCTGTCTGATATGACAAAGCCACCAACATGCTGAGACAGATGACGCGGAAACCCCATGAGTTGCTGCAACAGCCAGGTGAACCGTTTGATCAATGGGCTTTGCGGGTCGAACCCCATGTTCTCCAGATGACCATCGATGGCGTTGACGCCATCCCACCAGGCCATGGACTTGGATAAGGCTTCTATCTGATCTTCAGTAAAACCGATGGCCTTGCCCAGATCTCTGATGGCACTGCGTTTGCGATAGGTAATGACAGTTGCCGCGAGAGCTGCACGATGACGGCCATACTTGGCATAGATATACTGGATGACTTCTTCACGCCGTTCGTGTTCAAAGTCGACATCAATATCGGGTGGCTCATCTCGCTCTTTGGAGATGAAACGCTCAAACAGCATGCGCGTGCGTGATGGATCTACCTCTGTTATCCCCAGACAAAAGCACACAGCTGAATTAGCTGCAGAGCCACGACCCTGACACAGAATGCCTTCGCCGCGTGCAAAGCTTACGATGTCATGCACGGTGAGAAAATAGGATTCGTATTGCATATCAACGATGAGCGCCAGCTCGTGTTCCAGCTGTTGCTGGACATCACCACTGTGTCCATCCGGCCAGCGCCATCTGGCACCGTCCATCGTCAGTTGCCTGAGATACTGCGATGAGCTCATGTCGGCCGGGACCACTTCACGCGGGTATTGGTAGTCGAGTTCACCAAGATCAAACGTACACAGTGCGGCAATTTCACAGGTGTTCTGTAATGACTGTTGCGGGTAAATGGAATTCAGAGCCCGCATGTCGCGCAGGTACCGCTCGCCATTCTGGAATAGCAAGCGCCCCGCATGTTCAAGCGTACAGTTGTGGCGTATGCAGGTAACGATGTCTTGCAAGGCGCGACGTTTACGTTCGTGCATGTGCACATCACCGGCCGCCACAATAGCCATGTGATGACGGCTGGCGACTTCGCTTAACCACTGGACGTGTTTCTGATCGTAACTGCCGTAGTGCAGCTCAAGGGCCAGAAATGTATAGGGACCGAGCGTGTTGAACCACGCAAACCAATGTTCCAGGGCGTCACGTTCCACAGGCAGATACGGAGGGGAGAGCAGCAGGCAACAGCCTTCAAGCCCTGCGTTCTCCAGTATGTGGCGATCAATGTGGTAACTGCCTTTCTCCGCACCGCGCCTTGCTGTGGTGATGAGCTGGCAGAGTCTTGAGTAGGCGGGCATGTCGCGAACCAGAGCGACCAGTCGGAAACCATCCTCCAGCACGAACTCGCTACCGATGATGAGCCGGAAGTCAGATTGTGTCATCACATTGGCGGTGATCTTGCCTGGAGCAACGGGTTTGTCACTGGCTAGCTCCTTCATGCGACCATAGGCACGCACCACGCCCGCCATGGAGCATTCATCGGTAATGGCAAGGGCCGAGTAGCCTAACCTGACGGCTGCGTCTATGAGCTCCTCAGGGCTTGACGCACCGCGCAGGAAGCTGAAATTTGAGACACAATGCAGCTCGGCGTAGTTGACAGACGACTCATGATTTAACTGTATACCCATATACTGTTTATTAATACAGTATTCAGGCCAGACGTCAACCAGCTTGTGGACAATCTGTGTTTCATGTCACTGGAGTGGCGCGATGAGGAGGGTGCGGGAACGTCATCAGGCATCAACCTGTGGATTGGAACTGGTAGTAGGGGATTCCAGCGTGAGCGAGTGTGGCAGTCTCTCAATCCGGGAGCCGACTACACTGCTACAGGCTAATCGCGGTATGCTTCGGTCATCTCAAACACTGCCCGGTGATATCGAATGCTTGCCAACCTGATACTGGATATCGGAAACGTTATTTGTGACTGGAACCCGGATGGACTGGTTTCCACCGCCTTTGATACTGACGCTGAACGCCAGGAGGCCCTTCGAGTGACGGTGGGCAACCCGGATTGGCTGGCATTGGACAAGGGTGAGATCAGCGTTGAACAGGCCATCAAGAATGCCTGCGAGCGAACTTCATTGAACCCTGACGGGATTGCAAAGATCTATGAGAATCTCTGTCGCTCCCTGATTGCGTTGCCGAGCACAATGGAGGCCATGCATCGCGCTAAGGCCGCAGGAATTCCTGTTTACATTTTGTCCAACATGCAAGCTCATGCCTGGGAGTATCTGGCAGAGACGTATGATTGCTGGGATGCCTGTGAAGGCGTTGTTGTGTCGTGTGATATCGGTTTGATAAAACCTGATCCGGCCATCTACCAGCATTTGTGCGATAAATTTTCCGTTACCCCTGAAAGCTGTGTGTTCGTTGATGATATGGCAGAGAATATCGAAGCAGCCCGAGCGTTTGGCATGCAAGGCGTACAGCTAACTGACAAGCACGATGGTGGCCGCGTTGTGGATGAACTGGTTGCGAAGATTGTTAGTGAGCGTTGACAGATTTAACGGGTTGTTGGTTGCCTGTTAGTGAAATACCTCAGGTGATAAAAGCTGAGAGGTATTACTCGTCCAGACCCAATGTTTTACCCAATGGGCTGACAACAGCGTTACCGCCGCGTTGTAGTACGTGAGTATAGATCTGAGTTGTGCGAATATCCGAGTGCCCCATCTGCTCTTGCACGGTTCGAATGTCCGCGCCGTTTTCTAGAAGGTGAGTGGCGAACGAATGGCGAAGCGTATGACACGTAGCCTGCTTGCCAATACCCGATGATTTTACGGCTGTCTTGAATCTCCGTTGCATGGATTGTTCATGCACATGATGCCTGCCTATTTCGCCGGTTCTCGGGTTCTGGCTTCGAGATTGTGATGGTGTTACGTACTGCCATTGAAAATCAATATCGGCATTAGGCCATTTTCGTTTAAGCGCATAAGGCAATTCCACACGACCATAGCCATCTGCAAGATCCTTTTCGTGTAGGAACCGTGTTTGTTCGAGCTGGAGTTTGATGGGCGCTATCAGTTCGTCTGGAAGTGTTACAACCCGGTCCTTACGGCCTTTGCCGTCTCTGACTATTATGGCCCGATAGCTAAAGTCGATGTCCTTGACACGCAGTCGCAACGCTTCCATCAACCGCAGACCGGAGCCATACATCAGGCCTGTCAGTAACCAGTAGGGAGGGTCTAGCTCCCGGAACAATGCTCTGATTTCCTGTCTATCCAGTACGACAGGCAGTTTCTGTGATTTCTTGGCTCTGACTATTCCTGCGATGGGCTGGAGTGGCTTGCCTAAGACATGGGCATACAGGAAGTTAAGTGCATTCAGCGCCTGATTCTGTGTATTCCGTGCCACATTCCTATGCAGAGAAAGATGATTGAGAAAGGCTGCCACCTCAGTTTCTGCCATTTCAGCCGGGTGTGTAATATTGTGAAAGCGAATATACTGCGTTGCCCACATACAATACGCTTGCTCAGTACGGTAACTGTAATTACGAATGCGTATGGCAGTTGCTATTTGCTCCATTAACTTGGGCGGAGTATGTTTCATGATCAATCCTTTGATCGTAACTAAGTGAAATGTATTGTTCAGGTTGCAAGGTGTGGTGGGTGGTGTCAATAGGGATTGAGTGATTAGCTGGGTTTTCTACCAGCTGCGGGATATACCTCAATGGGGGATCTATTTAATGTTAGTCAGCACACGGATGTATCTTTGCAAGGTTTGTTCATTCGGTACTGGATTTTCTGAGACACCCAGTATACCGGCTGGCGTCCAATGTGTTTGTTTACCAGAAACTCTGTGCTAGAGTTGAGTGCCGTATCTGTTAGTCCAATCTAAATCCAATCCAGTGCTTACAGAAATCGGAGTAGGGCGCTTCAGCGGTCGCTGGATGTCAGGTTATA
>ENA-ORXU01002380-ORXU01002380.1-marine-metagenome-genome-assembly--contig:-NODE-2380-length-12975-cov-3.516824_pt1 | contig 12975 bp, 8 predicted proteins | sample MGYA00237869_ERZ511484 | MGnify/ENA metagenome assembly ERZ511484
CGCCGCGCCGGTGCCCGTTGGGCGACCACTGCTGCACTGCGTCCTCACGCCCGGCCGATCCCACCCCCCGGCGCCGCCGTCGAGCGCACACCCCCGTTGCGCTGGTGCGCTCGCGCTTCCACCCCCGCGGCTCTGCCCGGCGCCCGTGTGCCGCTCCGCCCCTGCCTTGGTGCGGACGGCTCGGTCCGCGTCGACGGCGGTATGGGTCCACACCCCGCCGCACCGGCCGGCGGCCGGTGCGCGCCCGCCTGTGGGTGCGTCGCCCCCGCTGGTGCTGCCACGCACGTTGTCGCCGCTGCGGCCGCTGGGGGCGGCGTGGCCCGTGGCGCTGCCCGCGGCGGGTGCGCCTGCTGGCCGTCGCGGCCACACCATGGCGGCGGTCACCGCATATGTGGCCATTGTCACGCAGCGGTGGGCCCGCCGGCGGCAGGGGGGCGGTCGCCTGCGGGTCGTAGGCCTGGTGGCTGCGGCGGCGGCGGCGGCGGTGGTGGCGGCGGCGGCCAAGGCGGCGGCCCCATGGCAGCCTTTCCCGCTGCCGACGCGGTCGTTGCGCTGCTCGCCGCGGCGCAGCTCGCGCCCACCTCTGCGGCGACCGCCCCCGCTGGCGGCGCCGCCGCGGGCACCCCCGCCGACCCGTCGGCGCTGCGGCAGCTGCTCGACGCGGTCGGCCCCGACCTCCCCCCCGACTTGGTCGCGACGCCCGCGCCGAGCGCGGCCGCCCCCGACGCGCCGGCCATGCGCTTCAACTATGACGCGGGCCACGACGGGCGGGTGAGCGTGCCCGGCAGCGACGGCGGGTCGGTGGACCTGCGGTGGGCACTGCGGCGGGGCGCCCCCTGGGCCGCCCTCACCGGCCGCCTCGCCTTTACCGCCGCCCCCGTCGGGGCGGGGCCCGACACGCGGGCGGGGGGGGGGGAGGTGGCCTTCTTCTCCCCGGGCCTCAACACCCTCCACCAGTCGGTCACGTGGGACAAGACGTCGTCGGTCGACCGCGTCGTGCACTACGCGCGGCTGCTCGGCGGCGGGTGGTCGCTCGCGCAGCTCCACTGCGGCACGCTCATGGATCAGGGGGATTCGCCCATCCGCCTCGCGGGCGCGCCGCCGCCGCTGTTTGCGGCGCTGAGCGCCGTCGAGGCGGCGCTCGTCGCGGCGGGGGTGGCCAACGTGCCGCGCCTCGCCGACGCGGACGCGGAGACGGCCTTCCTCCCCTCCCGCGCGCGCGACGCGGTGCAGACGGTGCTGTCGACGCTCAACGCCGTCGATACGCGCCTCAAAGCCGCGTACCGGTTGCTCATGGCGGCGGCGGCGGGGGAGCCGTTGCCCTCCTCGGCGGGGTTGGCGGCGGTGCCCCCCGCGCCGCGGCTCGTCCTCATCACCTACAGCCGCTCGACGGTGGAGGTGGCGGCCGCCGCGCGCGCCTTTCTGGCCGCCCACCCGCGGGCGACGCGCGCCGCCGTCGCCGCACGCCTCCGCGCCCGCCTCCTCATCGTCACGATTGGCGCGTGCGCGCGCTCCTACCCGCCGGGCCTCGCGTACCTCCACGTCTCCTCCCCCGCTGACACGCTCACGTCCCGCTTTGGCGTCTCGGCCGACCGCCCCGCCGGCGCGGGCGGCGACGGCGCCGCGTTTGTGCACCCCCCCTCCCCCTTTTTCGAGGGGGAGTTGGAAGCGCACAACTTTGCGACGCTCCTCTGCCCGCACGTTGCCGCGCGGGCGGCGGTGCACGGGGTCGTCGGCTGGTGGGGGGTGTACGAGGCGGTTAGGGCGGGGCGGTTTGGGGCGCCTCGGGACATGGAGGACCTGACGCGCGCGGCGATGGTCGTGTCGGGCGCGGAGCGGTTTTTGTTTGCACCGGATGCGACGTGGGCGTCGGTCGGCGTGACGGGGCTGCCGGACCGCGACGCTGCGCTGCGGCTGTTGCGCGCGCGTGTGCCGGGGGCGTGGTCGGCGGCGCTGCCAGCCATCTTTCCGGCGGCGTGAGGGGGGTGGCTGCGGGTGCGTCGCGCGGGCTGGTTGGTACGGATATCAGAGGAGCAATGCATGGGCGGCTGTGCGGTGGGATGGAGAGTGTCGGCGACAGAGACTGGCTGCACAGAACTCTCTTCGAAGGAACCCTCTTGACGCCCGAGGTGAAACGAACGCACACCCAGCTCTGGGCAGTCTTCTCTCTGTTCCATTGTCACCCACCGGTCTCTCCCAGGAACGTACCGCCCGGCCAAAGAACGATGCACACACGTATTAATGTTTTTCAATTCAATGAAAAAGGGAGCGATTGTCGCGAAAATGCACCACGTTCAGAGTTTGTTTTGAGGACTTGACAGGTAGAACTGTCGGTTAATCTCAAACGGTCCCGAATGAGCCCCCAGTACAGTATACGCATGTGTTTTGTCGTGGACAGCACAACTCGAGGCCAGGGTGGTTTTGCGTACGCGATTCCAGTTTCTTTGTTTGACAGACATAATATGGTATATTATACCCTTGTATTTCGACCCAGTCGGATCTACGATTCAAACGGGCGCCGCCCCCCCCGGGGGCGAGCCGCCGCCGCGCGCGGCGGCGGCTCGTCACGGCGGCCGCGTCGGCGCGGTCGCCGCCCGGGCCGTGCTGGCGGGGCGGCGGCGGCGGCAACGCCCGCCGCGCAGCCGGTCGCGGCGCGGGGGGGGCGCCCCTGCCGACGGCCGTCGTGGGGCCCCCGCGCGTGCGGTCGGCGCCGCAGGGGGCCGCCCCCGCCCACGCAGAGGGGGCCCCCCCCGCCGCGCCGTTGCCGGCATGGTTGGTGCGGCGCTCCCTGGTGGCGACGGCGGCGAGCCGCCGCCCGCCGTGGCGTGCGCCCGCAGCGGCGGTGGTGCGCGCCTCGGCGCGGGCGGGCGCCCGGGTGTGTGGCCTACCACCAAGGGCCCTCCCGCCTTGTCCACTCGCGGGCGGCGGTCGGGCGGCGGGGGGCGTGCGCGCCGGGCGGCCGCCGCGGGGCGGCCGCCGTCGCATCGACGGGCCCGTCGGGAGGTGAGGTGCCGCGCACGGGGCGCCGGCGGGCGCGGCCGGCCGCGCGGCCGTCGGCCCGGGCACCCGCACGCGACGGCGGGGCAACGGGGCTCCCACCAAAGAGCGCACCAGCAAAGGGGACGCGCGCCGCCCCCGCCGCAGGGACGGACGCGCGCGAGAGACCCCACGCGGCCCGTGCAGGGGCACCCCCTATCCCGCGCGTGCGCGGCGCACTCCCACCCCCACCGCCATCGTCAGAAAGCTTGCAACCTGGACGGGAGGCTGAACGGGAGTCCCGTTCGCGGGCAGTCTGAACGGGAGCCACTCCCGTTCAGGCTCCCGTTCGCGAACGGGAGCCTGCACGGGAGTGGCTCCCGTTCAGTAGAATCCTGCAAGCCTCTGGTCCGTGACCCTCGCAGGACTCTACCTGTCTCGATATCGCATATTAGCGAAAACCTAAGGTCGGCCAATGGGAGAGCTAAGTGGTACAATCACGTCGATCTCGCTTCTATTCACCTCGGGAACAGATGGAACGGGACGACCCGCCTGGAAATTGCGGCCACAGGCGGCTTTTGCCACCAGGCATTGATCACTTGAGACGCAGAGTCCCCAGCGTGGCCTGGACTCCTTGGCCTGCCGTGACCGCGTCGAGAAGAGACACAACAGGCGCGAAGCCGCTGCAGGTACGCCTGTTGTTTTATCTTCGCGAGTGCAAGCCCGTGCTGGGTTTGGCAAGCCGCTCCATGGTCGTCTTTTGCCCACTGCGTGACGCAACCAAAGGTGCCGCGCGGCAGAACGACGCGGGGCTCTGGTCGAGTTGGTGACAGGAGGGGTGCCACGATGAAGTGAGCATAACATCTGACGCGACGACCATTTTTCTCATACAGCACAGACGCACGCTAATCATGACCTAGAAGCAGGTTACGGAAGCGGATGGAGAAACAAAGGAAACAGGGACAGGAGGAACACTCACCATGACTACGCGCGCCACACCGCCCACCAATAACGCAATGTATCGAGCTACAGGCCTGGCTGCTGGTCACGGGTGGTCCACGGGTAAAAGACGTTCGTGAAGTAGCGCGCCAAGCGCCGCTCTGCCGTCGAGTTGGTTTTGTTGCTTGGCGTGGCGCGCAGTCCGAGACCGTCACCCAGGTCGTACCAATCGACCTGGACGTCCTCGGCTCGCAGGATGCGGTCCGCACTCACGAGCTCCAGAGCGGGGTGAGTAGCGCCGTCATTCTCAAAGTCCCAAGCCAAGCGCACGCACCCGTAGCTAGTCAGGACGCATCCCGGCCGGCTCGAAGCACGGCGCATGCGCTGGACGACGACGCAACTACGGGGCTTGCCGTCCATAGAGCGCAAGACGAGGCGCATGCGGCCCCAGCACAACCCGCCGCCAATGTCCTCGTAGCGGATGAATGAGTACCAGGCCTTGCCGAAAAAACTGTCCGCGGCACGCAGGTTCTGCAGCGCCGACGGCGCGCCCCACTCAAAACGCGCCATTATGCGCACCGTGCGGTGCTGCGTGACGTAGCCGTCGTCGGCCATGCCGAGCACGGCGTCAAGGTTGGCCAGCGCCGGGACGCGACGGAGGTCACCGACGGCCACCCGTTGAGCGCGGCAAGTGATTGACAGCTGCCAAGTCTGCATCGGCTGGCCTTGGACCGAGTTGCGCCCGCCGGCGCTGGCCGCCCCGTCTCTACCCGTCGCCCCCTCCAGCGCCCCATCGCCCACGGCACCGGTGGACCCGCTACCGGCGCCGGCGGGGGCAACGGCGGCGGCTCGCTCGTCGTCCTGTCGGCGTGCAGCATATCGCCCGCCAGGTACCGAGGCCGATACGTCCTCGTCCGCCTCACACAGCTCCCGGATGACCGCCGACTGTGCCTCTTCGCAACGCATCATTTGCAGAGCGACACCTGGCCCTCGCTTGTTGCTTCTTTTGAACATGCGTTTGCAGCTTCCATGCAGCTTCTCGTTCACGGACGTGTCGCCCTCCCAGAGGTTGCCGCGGTTACGCAGCTCATCGCCCAGGTGTTGCACCAGGCGGTGTAGCTTTGTAGTGTTGACATGGCCATAAAGAGTTTGGATGAAGTCGACGCCCAGCACTTTGGCCGCCTCGTCGATATCGCTCACGGCCGCTTCAGTGATGACGTTGGGGTCAGCCAAGTTATTGCCGAAGAGCATTCCCCCAACACGCGCCGCCTGGCAGAACATCTCGAGGTAGGCGTCATGCAGGGGCTTGCCGTCAAAGTGCTCGACGTAGGCACTGGAAAAGGCAAGGCGGCCGTCCGGCAACGCGCCACCCGGCTGCTCAGAAACGGCCAAGTCATCATCCGAGACCGGGCGCCAGCCGTCGTCGCCGTCACTGGTGGCGCCGCCCACCAAGCCGCAGAGAGACGCAGTGCTCGCGTCGCTGTCCTCGCCACTCGACTCGTCCCTGGTCGCACTGCGGGCCGACGCTGGTGCGCGGGGAATGCGCCCGGTCGGCGCCGCCGGCGTGCCATCAACAGTCGCGCTCGCGGCGGCGGCTACGTCTCGGTGGCCGATGAGGCCGGCCACCATGAACGGCCAGAAGATGCTAAAATGCCGCCAGCTACGACCCGTCATCGTGGCCTGCGGCTCGGACATCGGCACGAAGCAGCTGACATGTAGACGCACGCCAAAAATATTGTTGTGACCAGGAACGCAGAGCGACGTTGGCACGCGTTAGTACTGTCCCAGAGCCATGTGTTACTCTCGCGCCCATCACGCCGCCCTCCCCCAATCCCGCCCGAGCAGAAATGTGTCAACGAACCCTGGTGCAGATGGGGTCACCTTGCAGTTGCGGCCAAGCTCAAAGCCGCGTAGATTCAATGCGTCGAGGGTGTCTTGCACGGAGCCGAGACGCGCTTGGCCGGTGCGCTCACACAGGGCGCGCATGACAGCCGGGAGGCGCTGCGCCAGCAGGCGCAAAATTCCCAACTTCCACACGTGAAGAAGGTCGAAAGACACCACACGATAGAGATTGTATGGGGCGGTGCCGAGACCGTGCACGGCACCCAGGGCGGGCGCAAAAGCCAGAGCGCTGTGCTCCCGACCGAGGGTGCGGCGACGGCTCGCACGCGGGTCCTCTGCGCGAACAACTGCAGCCGCCAGCTGCGCGTCGAGGGTGGTGACCACGTCGCGGTCGACCGCCCGCACACCGAGCAAGCCGTCGCTCACGTCTTTGTTCTCCATGCACGGAGAGCAGAAAAAGCGACAGCGGTTGCCCATCAGCGCCAGCATACTGCGCTCCTCGACTTGGTCAGCGACAATGCCGACCACCCGCGGGACAAGGAGTACAGATCCGTGCCCAGCGACGTAAGACGTAGCGCCCTCCTCGCTCGCACAGGTAAAAGCACGCAGAGAGACTGCCAGGCAACGCTGGAACAGGTCATTGCGCATGTCACTCACAGCGAGCATGGCGCCTGCAGTCCGCCCGACTGCCTTGGAGATGTGCTGGATGTACCCGACGGTCTGCCACTGGCCGCCGTTGTCGAGCACGTTCGTGATCTTCACGCGTACAGGGAACATGTAGTGCGCGCCGCTCCATGACACCAACGCCTCGTCCGCGTGGATCTGGATCCCCAAGACGCGCGCGTCGGCGCCGTGAATGCGCCGCACGTCACTGCTCTCGTTGACGTAAAGGTCGGCGTCGAGCGTCCCGCGACGCTCGTGATCGTCACGGAACTCACCGCCGACCACCTCGTTGGCCGCCACGCTGTCCCCCGCTGATGGCACTCGACCAAAAGACACCTTGTCGGCGCCGGCGAGGGCGTCCAGAGCAACCTTGAGAATATCCCGGTAGTAGTACACGAAAGAGCGCCCACCAATCTCAATGGAAACCTCCATCCAGCCGCGCGTGGCGAGCACACGATTTTTCTCATGCCGCGTCGCCGTCAGGAAGCCGTGCGCGGAAGGAAAGGCGGCCGACACAGGGCCAACCAGGTTGGTGCCTCGCGTTGCCTCCTTCTCAGCCACGCACAGCGACTGCGCGTACGCAATGTGGTCGCGTTCCGTCAAACCACAGCCGCCTGCCGTCAGCGCAAAGCGCAGGGCGCCACGCAGCGCTGGCGAGCAAAAACGGGAAGGGCGGCTCGCCCACGACAGCGGAACCACAGGAGTCGACTGTGACGTCTCCGGGAACGCCAGGTAGTATGCGCGGATGCGCGCCGCCGTGCTGGACAGGAACACGTGCTGCGGCAGGGCGGCCAGCAAGTCGACCGCCGCCGCACCGATCGAGTTACCGTCGTCGACCGTCCCGACACCATCCTCCTCCTCGTCGGTGTCGTACAGCCACTCGCCGACGAGCAAGTCGTGAAGTTCATCGGCCTCGTGCGGCTGCATCGCTGCGCCGGGACCACCCGAGCCGGGGACCCCAGTGCGAGAATTCCCCAAGGAGGCGTTCACGCCGATGTTCATCTGGTTCGGCAACACGCCGCCGTCGTCGGCGGTGAGAAAATTGCCAGTCGTAGAGTGGTCCACCGCTGCCGTGACGTTGACGACCTGCGTCCAGACGGCGTCTTCCAGACCAGGTGGGGCCTCGGAGGAGCCCACAGCGGCCTCGACATTTACCTCGTCGGCGTCCGGGGCCGCGTCGCTGGCCGCGCGCGATGCGTCAGCGGTAGTGGCGTCAGCGTCCAGAAGCGGCGGTCCAGGCGTGCTTGCCATGGCGGACATGGAGCCGTGCTCAAACGAATGGGAGATGGCGGCCGCCGCCGCAGCCGCCGCGGCGCAGCGGCTCTCGTTCTTGTGTGACGTCTGCACATGGCGGGCCAAGTTGGGGGTCTTTCGAAACGACATGCAGCAAAAAGGGCACGCGATGGAACGGGCCGACACAGCCCGCGGCGGCGCCATGGAGTTGCCTCGGCGTCGTCGTGCACCGGGGAGGGTGGGGGCAAACTAGTGAAGAGCAAGCACTGCAGGCAGCAGCAAGGCAGCAGGTGCACGGCGAACGTCGTGATGGGGGCGTCGTAGGATTGGTGCGCGCCTGGAAAAAGTGACAATCGGCACGCAGATGCAGGCATATAAACAGGCCCGCCGCACTTTCGGCGCGGCGTCAGAACCCGCGTCAGTGCATGCAGTGGCCGCCTCACTGGGCTAACCCTCAAGCGGACCACATGGCCCCTACACACCACCCCGTCGTCGCCGCACTGGGTGCCAATAGGAAAAGGCGGCGGGCGGCAGCGTGCATCACACAGAGCGCAACCTCACACTGCGACAGTTGTCGCGTAAGGGTACCCGATACGGCGCCGGCCCTGAACGCCGGGCCCTCTCCTGGCGGCGCCCGACCGACCACGCTCCTGGTGCTGTCATATCCGTGGCGCTACGGCGCCGGACTGCCCCCGTTGCCTCGTGCACTAGATTCACCAGCGGCAGTCGTCGACCGTCCCTCTGACCCTCAACCGGGCCTGCCGCCGCCGATCACCCCGCACTTACCAGCAACCGTTCGCGGCGTTACCGCCAACGCGCGGGGTGCAGCCGAGCGCCTGACCTGGTTGGGGCAAAGAGGAGAAGCAGCTGGCCCGTCCTTGCCGAGCGAAGTGGGGACGACGCGGAGACTCGCTGCAGCATCGTCGGAAAACCGATCCAGGTACTGGGCGTGCCGTTGTCGCCGACGATGCTCTGTCAAAGGCAAACAACCGATCTTCGGCGAGGCAGATGGAGGACTGCGCCACGGCCCCAGGCGAAATTTCGTTTCAGAGGCGTGCACGTGTCGCCCAAGTCATGAATGGACGCCGGCTTTTACCAATGCACCAGAATGGCTTCTGACCAATGTATGATGAGTCGTTCATTCTTTTCTCGATTGAGGGGGGCTTCTGATGTTTGATGTAATTCGACAGCGGAACTTCGCCAATGATATAGCGTCCGGCACAATGTAGCACCCTTACTAACTCAATTCGACGAAGTTAGTTATGAAACAAGTGATTGGTCTCAAGGCTCATTGTCCTCACCAGTCGAACTCATCGTTTGCGGGTTTCGGACACGAAGCAGATCGCTGTCCTGAGCAATCGTCAGCACGGATCGGCAGCCCCGTGCAACGCGCGTGCCCTGCGACTCTTCGCGCCCGTGCCTTTCCCGTTCTCCGGCCTCGCCACCGCCTCTGTGGCCATCCGCGGACCGCGCCGGTCTGGCAATCTGTCGCTGTGCTTCGTCGCCCCGGCCGTCACGCTTTTGTTCTGTCTGGTTGTCCCCGCGTGCCAACGGATCCGCCTACGTCCTTGACGGTCTTCGACGACGACCCGGTGGCGGTGTCTGCTCGTGGCATTGCGCGAGCGAGGCGCGCTCCGCCTTGCTTGCTCTCCACGCCGCCATTCTGTCGTGCCCGCCGCCTCCCCGTGACGCGTGCGCCCCCCCCCTCCCCCCCCGTGTCGCGGGCGCTGAGGAGATGTCGCGGTGTCCTGCTTCCGTCGGTCACTTGTGTGGCCGGCGCACTTTTGCATGTGTGTTGTGGACCCCTTCTGTGACGGAGGGGCCGGCTCCGTGGTGGCCGTAGAGACATGCCCTGCTTGAGACGAGCCGCAAGGCGCCGAGTACCACGCCGGCGCGGGTCCGGCAACTGTGTATAAGAGCGCCGGCTCTGCGCCGTCTTGCAACTGACCCAACTCACCACCACATCACCGCCCGCAACCCGCTCCCACATCTCGCCTCTGCCTTCGCTGCTTTCCGAACGCCTCTCCCTACCTGGTTCTCTCCCCCTCCCACAACACGTCTTCTACGAGCAGCTTCTGCCTTTCCTCGACACCATGGTCGCACTTGGCGGTTTTGTGCGGGCTGTCCCGCTCGCGTTCGTCAACAATGAAGGCGGAAACGCCGCGGCGGCTGACGAGGCGGGTTCGGTCAGGTTCATGACGGGACTTCACTACGCTTCGGAAGCGGCGGCTCGTCACGCTGGTGCTGAAGGCCGTCCAGCCGCGCCGCCACCCTACGTGCACGCAGCTCCTTCGACACCGCCGGCGCGCAGAGCTCATGCCGCGTGGCCCCGCGGGCACGCGTCTGCATCGGCAGGCACATTCACCCAGCCTGGGAGTGTGCTCGTCGGGAACCTCATGGGTCCCCATGCCCCCGCCATGGGACTGTCTTCTCCTCATGATCATGGCGGCCGCGGTGGATCAGCCGCGACGTCGGCCGCCGCACGTCTTTCGTCGCTGGCAACTGCGCCGGGAGCGGTGTCCGCAGCTCGTTACGGCAATGGCGGTGGCAGCGCAGCTGCTGTGGGATCCGTGGCGGTCCACCAAACCCCGTTGTCCGTCGCCGAGCAACACGCCGGGTCGTCGGCGTACGCGCCGTTCTGCGGCCCGCACGCGCATCGCCGTCCCGCTGTTCCTCAGGGGGTCGCCGCGGCAAGCTTCTTCGCACGCCGCGGTCCTGTCGACGATGAAGATGACGAAGAGGAGCTGAACGACGCAGGCGGCGAGGAGCGCACGCCGCACGGCTCACCTGGACCGGAGTCGCCGCACCCCATGACGGGGGTCCTCTCGATGCTGCCAATGCACAAGAAGCGACGCGGACGCGGCGCTAACACGTCGAGCTGCTCGCCACCCAGCTCGTCACTGACTCGGCGCGGGGGGCCTCCGGGAGCTGGTGGGGCCGCCGCTGGCGCCGGCGCGGCTGTCGCATCGGGCGCCAGCGCCGTCGTCGGTGGCAGCGCGTCGCAGCAGCCGCGTGCCAGCTCGCTGACCGGGACATGCGCTCGCTTGCCTGCCAGAGGCGCCATTTCACCGCGTACGCGCGGAACGTCGGCGGTCGCCAGCGGCGCGACACCGCCCGCCCGCGCCGGCGGCGCGTCGTCACCGGCAGCGGTCGGCGCATCCTCATCGGCGGGTCTCGTCACTGTCGCGCACGTCAACGACATCGTGCGCACGACAGGCATCGGTTTTTCTGGTGTCCGCCGCGAAATCACCACCCAACGCAAGGAGGTAGCCATCCTGAACAGCCAGCTGCGGGCGGTGACGAAGAAGGTCGATGACATTGCTGTGCTTGCGGACCGGTTGACGTCCTCGTTGCTTTTTCAACGCCGGACGCTGGTCTCAATGTCTGGCGACGTCACTTCTCTGTTGTCTCACAATATTACTGACGGAGCGACGGGGTTGCCACGTGCGACGGGTAACACGGGGGGGAGTGGTGCAGCAGGCACGGCTGGTCGTGGACCTGGGGACAATGCTCAAGCGCCAGTGGCCACGGAGAAGCAGGACGCCCAGTGGGTCCTTGACCTGAAGGTATGGTGCTTTTTGACAGGCACTTCGAGTGGGATTGTCTCTGGAATGCACTTGTTCTGGTGCCGCGGACGTCCTGGGTTCCTTCTTCATTCGGTCACTCACCCTACTGTTCCGCATTTGCTTGGTTTTCGTGCGCCTCTTGACTTGCTTCCCCATCGCCTTCTACAGCCCAAGGTCGTAGAGTTTTTGCTGCACAAGTTCGGGCGCCCGCGCGGCCCCGCCGACGTATGGGTGGACATCTCCGACGTGAACGTGTTCATGCAGAAATAGACGGCGGAGCACTTCAATGTCGGCGACCGCGAGGCGGACAAGCTGCTCTCGGGCCGCTGGAACCTGCCGCAGCGCCGTCGCCACGTGCCTGCCGCGGCGGTGGCGGACGACGCGCCACACGTCGAGTCCGTTGTCCCGCTCAGCAGCAGCACAACCTTAGCGTACTGCTACCTGCACAGGGCGGTATCGCACTTTTATCAACGCGTCGGCAACAAGTCCGTGTCGGCGTTTTCGACTTTTGTCAATGATCATGCGGGGTTGGGCACCCTTCGGCGCATCCGCGGCACGCGCACCAAGGTCGAGGTGGTGTTCGCGCCAGAGGAGGCGGCCGACCTGCTCCTCAGCGACGCCTTCATTACCGAGCTGGTCTACCGCTCCGCGGTGGTTCGCGCGCTACACGTCGTCTTTTCCTTGCTGGGCGTGCTGCATCTCTTCTCCGAGGCCGGCGGTGCCGTTGGCAGCGCGGACGTCATCGCCTGCCTGACGGCGCACTTCGCGTTGGTCAGCATGAAGATCAGGGCGTGCCTGAAGAAGCGCGCCGCCGCCAGCGAGTCGGACGACGAGGACGCGATCGACACGACGCCAGGACTCAACGGGGGGCACCGCGCGGAATGGGTTGAGGAGCTGGCCACTGTTCGCCATCTATTGGCGAGCCAAGGCGGCCGCACGTGCAATGGCCTGCGCCTGACTGACGGCGAGCAGCCACGTCGCGACGACCCGTCGTACCGCGAGCTGTCGGCGCCGACCCCAGCCGCCGGCAACACGCCGCCTGCTCCTACCGCCCCCCCTATTATCGACGATGCCATGCACACCACCGGCGCCGTCGTGAATGGCTCAGTCGATGGCCGTGCCAACGGTGAGGAGTCCCTCCATGCGGACTCGGTCGGGCCGGAGCAGGCGGCAGTGGCCGCCGCGCATGCGGCCGTTGCTCACGCCATGGCTGGGACATACGAGGAGGTGGAGTGAACCCACAGGCGTTGAGTATCTGCGGTTTCCTGTCCCTGGTGCTGCCGGATCTGTCAATGTCCACGTGGGGTTTAGCACGCTCTCCCCACCCCCCGTGAGTGCGCGGGGACCACACTCTGGTTGTTTCTCTTTTCATGCTTGTAGTATGCTAGATGTCGACATAGCGACATAGTCTCGACCGACGCCCAGGGAGGGACGAGGCGCCACCGTGGTTCTTGTTTTCTGTCGCTCTGCTTGCTGCCGTACAAGCACTTCATCGCTCCGTGTCGGGTGCGTCGAACTGCCACCGATGCGCACAACAAAGTGCATATGACACGAGATGAGAAACGTCGCGCAGGACGGCACGACGGACGTTCGAACACAGTAGACGACGCGCCGTACAGCGGCTGTGTGGCCATGTGCATTGGCCAAGAATAAATGCACATGTGCGCCCATGGACTTTTCGCCGGTCCCATCGGTCCTTACCTACGCCCGTCCTGACAGATTTAAGCCCGTGGTGGCCTCCAAACTGCCGGGGTCA
>ENA-ORXU01002381-ORXU01002381.1-marine-metagenome-genome-assembly--contig:-NODE-2381-length-12974-cov-3.503838_pt1 | contig 12974 bp, 13 predicted proteins | sample MGYA00237869_ERZ511484 | MGnify/ENA metagenome assembly ERZ511484
CTTTTGGAAAGTTAGATAAAGCAGGAATCAAAATTGGAAAAATTCAAGTAAGCGCAGCCTTGAAGATTCTTTCCGATACAACGGGGAACGACAAAATCTGGGAAGCTTTGGCACTTTTTGACGAACCGACGTACCTCCACCAGGTAACGGAAAAAATGGACGCAAAGGTCAAGACCTATAATGACCTTCCTGTTGTTTTGGAAAACAAATATGAATTCGAAGAACTACGGGCCCATTTTCACGTTCCAATTTTTTTAGAAGAGTTTGGGGTGTTATCTTCAACGCAAGACCATATCCTGAAGGTACTCGAATATATCAAACAACATCCTGTATCGGAACACCTCGAAATCGAGACCTATACTTGGGATGTATTGCCCGATGCACTAAAAAAAGACCTTTCTGAATCCATAATTCGTGAATTGGATTGGCTTATCGATAAGTTGTAGTACATGAAAAAAACTGTCGTCATTAACGTAGTCGGTTTGACCCAACGCCTTATCGGGGAGCATACACCTTTTCTGGAATCTTTTTTGAAAAACGGCAGATCTGCCTACATCAATCCCGTAGTGCCAGCGGTCACCTGCACGGCACAATCGACCTATTTGACTGGCAAACCGCCTTCGGAACACGGTATCGTTGGCAATGGATGGTATTTTAAGGATGAATGTGAAGTAAAGTTTTGGCGGCAATCTAACAAGTTGGTGGAAAGCGAAAAAATATGGGATAAACTTAAGAAGGAAGACCCTCATTTTTCGTGTGCCAATCTTTTTTGGTGGTATAATATGTACTCGACTGCCGATTTCAGCGTAACCCCTAGGCCCAATTATTTGGCCGATGGGCGTAAAATTCCTGATATTTATTCCTACCCGGCGGAATTGCGGGATACGTTGCAGCGCGATCTGGGTACTTTTCCGCTATTTCATTTCTGGGGGCCGAAAACCTCGATAAAATCCAGTAAATGGATTGCCGATGCGGCTATTCGTACAGATGAAATCCATAATCCGACATTATCTTTGGTGTATTTGCCCCATTTGGATTATAATCTGCAGCGACATGGTATCGACTTCAAAAAAATAGCAAAAGACCTTAACGAAATCGATGCTGTTGTACGGCAGTTGGTAGAACATTTTCGTCAACGGAATGCCCAAGTGATACTCCTTTCGGAGTATGGTATTACCGACGTTCAAAACCCCATTCATTTAAACCGTATTCTGCGCTCGAAGGGCTTTATCGCCATTCGAATGGAAAGGGGCCTGGAACTTTTAGATGCGGGGGCAAGTGCTGCATTCGCTGTAGCCGACCATCAAATAGCACATATCTATCTGAACGATATGACCATTAAACAAGAGGTCAAGGCACTTTTGGAAACGATAGACGGCATAGAAACGGTTCTGGAAGGTGATGGAATAGAAAAAGCCAAATTGGCCCACGAGCGTTGCGGCGATCTCGTTGTGTTGGCGAACACCAATTCTTGGTTTACCTATTACTTTTGGTTGGACGATGAAAAAGCGCCCGATTATGCACGAATGGTCGACATTCATAAAAAACCTGGCTATGATCCGGTCGAAATGCTTACGAACCCCAAGGATAAATTGGTCATGGCAAAAGTAGGGGGTAAATTACTGAAGAAGAAGCTTGGGTTTCGAACGGTTTTGGATATCATTCCCTTGGATGCTACTTTGATCAAGGGTTCACACGGCCGTGTACCTGAAGAAAATGCCGATTATCCGATTTTGATTTCCGATAATCCAAACGCTTCTTTTGAAAAACAGGTCGATGCGACAGAAGTCTTTACCATATTGGAAAATCATATAACCGAAAACCCATGAGGCTTGTTTTCAAGATACTCGGAATCCTTTTTGCCCTATTGTTCGCATGGGCGGCATATGTGCAAAATAACGACCCCGATGCTCGTATGTGGTATCTGATTTATGGTATAGCGGCTTTCGCTTCTATTCTTTTTGTTGTAAACCGTCTTAGCTTTGGAATTGCGTTAGTTCTATTCGTACTGGCCCTGATCGGTGCTTATGTTTTATGGCCCGTAAAGTTTGAGGGTTTTACAATAGGTGAAGGCGATATTGAGAACATTGAACGTGGTCGTGAAGCTTGGGGGCTGATTATTATTGCAGTGGTAATGCTTGTATATACGCTCCGTATCCGCGCAGTGAAAAGAGCCCTAAAGGTCTAGGTCAAAAGTCTTTTTCAGAAGGTCTATGGCCGGGTTTTTCTCCCGAAGCTTTCCGTATTTTTCTTCAGGGGTAAAAGCAAATTTTTTAGCGGTCTCCTCGTTTACTGTAATCTTCAGTTCAATAAAGTGATTATTAAGCTTCGATTTTAGGTATTCCATCAAATCATACTGTCCCCGTTCGATTTCCTTTTTCATCGTGTGATTGGGCAGCTCGATCCAAATCGTACTTTCTTTAAGAAGTTTTGGCACATCGCTACTCAGGTTTGACGCCAAAATCTTTTGCCCTTTTGCATCGATGGCTTTGACAAAATCTGTCCAATGTTGTTGCATGTCAGCCTCTATAAAAGTCTCTTTGGGCAGTTTGCTGATGTCGACATTTTCATCTTTTTTATTGTCTTCATGGGCTTTTTTGGCTTTTAAGCTCGAAATGGAAAGTGCCGAGATACGTTTTGAGGCAATATCGATTTTTAGTTTTTCGCGCGGATCGGATTCAACAACTTGATTGGACTCTGAGGGCGTTTTAATCGTTACTTCAGGTTCTTCAACAGCAGTAATTGTTTCCTCAACAGCAACAGCCTCCTCGGCAGGCATATTGATTTTTTCGATGTTTCTGGAAACGGGCAGAGCAATCTGTTCGGTAGTTTTAGGTGCAACGGCTTCTACTGCTTCTGATTGCTCCCCGGCACTTTTGGTATCCGTTTTTTGGCCTTTAAAAAAAGAGGCAGGTGCTATAAAGTCGGCAGTAACATCAACTACACTGGATTCAGGATTTTTTTTTTCTCTATTAAAATCGATAGAGGCCAATTTCATGAGGGATAGTTCGACCAAGAGACGTTGGTTTTTACTGGTCTTGTATTTTAGGTCGCAGTCATTTGCAATGTCCAACGCTTTGAGTAGGAATCGATTCGTAGTTTTTGTCGATTGCTCTAAATAATCTTTTTTGGCTTCTTCGCCAACTTCCAGAAGACTAATGGTATCTCGGTGTTGGCATACCATCAAATCTCGAAAATGAGAGGCTAAACCATTGATAAAGTGGTGGCCATCAAAACCGAGGGACAAGGTTTTGTTGAACAAGAGCAACAACTCGGGTATGTTATGTTCTAAAATAAAGTCCGTGGCCCCGAAATAGGTATCGTAATCCAATACATTCAGATTTTCGGTAACGGCTTTTCTTGTGAGCTTTTTTCCTGAAAAACTGACAACCCGATCAAAAATAGACAGCGCGTCGCGCATGGCGCCGTCCGCTTTTTGGGCGATAATATGTAGCGCATCGTTCTCGGCTTCAATACCTTGATTTTCCGCAATGTACTTTAAGTATGCTGCGGCGTCTTTTACGGTAATCCTTTTAAAATCAAATATTTGACATCGGGAAAGAATGGTCGGGATTATCTTGTGTTTTTCGGTGGTAGCCAAAATAAATATGGCATGTTTGGGCGGCTCTTCCAAAGTCTTTAAAAAAGCGTTGAAAGCGGATTGTGAGAGCATGTGCACCTCGTCGATAATATAAACTTTGTATTTGCCAACCTGAGGCGGTATACGAACCTGATCGATGAGATTTCGTATATCGTCTACGGAGTTGTTAGATGCAGCATCGAGCTCAAAAATATTAAATGCAAAATCTTCATCTTCACGTTCGGTACCATCTTGATTGATTTTCTTGGCCAGAATGCGTGCACAGGTCGTTTTACCCACTCCGCGAGGTCCGCAAAAAAGAAGCGCTTGCGCCAGATGATTGTGTTCAATGGCATTGTTCAAGGTATTGGTAATCGCCTGTTGCCCCACAACATCTTTAAATGTTTGGGGTCTATACTTTCTGGCGGATACGATGAAGGGTTCCATCTTCAGGTTTTCATTTCAAGTCCAAGGTATTAAATATGGTATTTGAACTGGCATTATACCAAGGTTTACAAATATAAAAATAGCGTGGATTAGAGCATTTGATTTTGAATGGATAAAGTCTTTATTTATTAACAATTAACCTAATTTTGCAATTAAGCAGGTCACCCTATCGCGGTTCTTTTTTGAAACGAGGAAAGTCCGGACACCATAGTGCGGCATAGCGGGTAACACCCGTCGCCCAGATGTCATGTCGGGGCAGGACAAGTGCAGCAGAAAGTATGTACAGGTAATGCTGTAGTGAAACCAGGTAAACTCTATGCGGTGAAACGTCATGTAAATCGGTGCCCCGATAACCATCGGGAAAGGGTTGCACGCCCGAGCCGAAGGGTAGGCGGTTAGATTTCGACGGTAACGTCGTAACGAGATAAATGATAGGGAAGGCCCCTTTGAGGTCTTACAGAATCCGGCTTATGGCCTGCTTATTATAAATTTATTCTTGTCATTCCCGCGAAGGCGGGAATCTTACCAAATATATTATTCATTCCTTTGCAAGTACTCAGGATAAACTAAAGTGTAACAAATTCCCAACTGACATGCCATTCTCTCAAAAAGTATGCAAACTGATTTCCAGTTAATCTTCGCGATTTTCAAAAAAACTGAAAACACTTCCTCCATATTTTCGTTTTTCCGAAAAATAATCGAGATGTGAAAGTTGTGTTTGATTACCGTGTTCAATAATTAAGATTCCCTTGTCGAGCAGTAGGTCATTTTCAAATACCAAAGTGGGTATTCTTTCAAATTCCTCTAATGGAATAGTATAGGGTGGATCGGCAAAGATGATATCGAATTTTGCCTTCGTTTTTTCCAGATAACTAAAAACATCGCTCTTAATACCTGAAATGTCCATTTTTAGCACCTCGGATGTGTCGGAAATAAACTGGATACATCCATAATTGCTATCTACAGCACTGATTTGATCGGTGCCCCTTGAGGCGAACTCATAACTAATGTTTCCTGTACCCGCGAAAAGATCCAATACGGAGATTTCATCAAAATAATAGCGATTATTCAAGATATTAAAAAGAGCCTCTTTGGCCATGTCGGTAGTTGGGCGTACCGGTAGTTTTTTTGGTGCTGTGAGACGTCTGCCTTTATGAATTCCAGAGATAATACGCATCAAAGAGCATTTAAAACGGTAAAATCGATGGCTTCTTCAGAAGTACTCGCATAGCCATGATGGTCAAAAGAAGGCATAAAAATGGATACTTGCTTTACATAACGATAGCATATTTCAAAGATATCATCGTCCTCTTCTATGGCGCCAAATAGTTTTAGAGGAACTGATTCGGGATCAAGTTTTAGCTGCTCGAACGTGAATAGCACGTAATATAGAAAGTCTTCCTTTGTTACGAACTTAAAACTATTGAACAGCAAAAGCTGCTTCTGGGCGATGATCGTGATATCTATTTGCTTTTCATATACGTATGCATAACAGACAGGTTCTTTTGTGTTTTTCGGGTTGTTCAAAAGTGACTCTACCATTACAGTACCATTGTGTTTAAAGGTAAACTCGCCAAATAGATCGTAGATATAATTGTTGATGTTCACGAACGGCACATATACATTGACCATTTCATAGCTTTCAAGCTCATCGTGGGCCAAATGATCATTTGCCAGTATTTTGGTATTGAACTTCAAATAATTGGCCAGTTCCTGCGAACTAAAAAGTACTTTGGGTACAAAACTAAAAAGGTTATTGCGGTGTACGACTACCACTTCCGAAAATTGCTTTTTTTGAAGGTTGTGCTGGTCAAAAAGTTGTTTTAGGCGCTTGAGAACGCCATAGGGAGTAAGTTCTTTAGCAAAAACCGTATTCTCCGAACTCAGAACGGTATTGGATGTAATATCGAATATGCAAAAATAAAGTCCATTCAAGCTAACTTGAATGGACAGTTTATTAAAATTCTGTTCTGGTTGCCCAGTCTTATTGTTGTTCACCTTTTTTGTCGTAGATAGGTGGCCAATTACCACTTGTACTTACCTCTTGCAGAGAACCGACTTGAATCCAGTTACCATTTACTTCTTCCACGCCGATTTCTGCATTTTCCTTATCCAATAGTGTCTTTGGCTGGTCATATAGAACGACTTTCTTTTCTACTTTGGCCTCAAAGACTGGAGCTCGATATCCTTGTTTTTCGATAAAATTGGCTTCCATTTTGAATTTTTCCCCGTTCGGGGCGGTAGGTACGTTCATTAAAGTTTTGTAACGATCGTCGTTCTTGAAAAGAGAATCTCTAACGGCGACTGTACCAAGTGTATCGATAATCTTCACTTCCGTCAACATATCTATTTGATAGGTCTCATTGAATTCCATGTAAGAAGAATCCCGTTGTTGGGTAAGAGTGTAATCTGCAGTATCAATGAAGGTAATAAGGCTATTAAAATCCTTGGCGTATTTTTTGTTGACCGTTTTATAGGCCTCTTGCGCGTTTCTGATATCTTTCAACTTTGCAATTACCTTGGCGAAACGCTCTTTTTTGACATTATTGAATTCTATAGGGCCCGTTACGGACTGGTAGATGAGATATCCAAGTCCTATACAAACGATCCAAAGTACAATTTGAATTACGGTCTTCATTTTCTAAGTGTTAATTAAATTTAGTGGTTAACACAAATCTACAATTTTTTTTCAATCGCAAAAGCTTTTGGCGCAAAAATCCTGTTTATCTTTGACAGCTATGGAAAGCCTTACAGAAGGGTCTTTTTATCGTTTATTGGCGGAGCGATTTCCACATGAATCGACACCGAAACAAACGGTCGCTTTACAGAAGCTCGCTACCTTTATTTTGTCTAAAGATAACGATAGGGTTTTTTTGCTCAAGGGATATGCCGGTACTGGAAAAACCACCTTAATCGGTACTTTAGTAAACAGCCTGTGGAAAACGACCCGAAAAGCGGTGCTAATGGCACCTACCGGAAGAGCAGCGAAAGTAATGTCGAACTACTCGAACACAAAGGCATTTACTATCCACAGAAAAATCTATTTTCCCAAAAAACAAAGTGGAGGAGGGGTGCAATTCGTGTTGGCTCCGAACAAGCACCGTAATACTATATTCATTGTCGATGAGGCCTCGATGATACCCGATGCGCCGGTCGATTCAAAACTGTTCGAAAACGGTGCCTTGCTCGACGACCTGATGCAGTTTGTCTATTCGGGTCACAATTGCAAGTTGATATTGATAGGAGATACCGCACAATTACCACCCGTACATTTGGAGCTTAGCCCGGCATTGGATGCAAATAAACTGTCTTTGAACTACAACAAGGAAGTGGTCAAACTTGAGTTGGACGAAGTTGTGCGACAGACCGAAGATTCGGGTATCCTTATGAATGCAACACTACTTCGTGAACAGTTGCAGGGGAGCTTTTTTGATACTTTTCAATTCGATGTAAATCCGTTTCAGGATATCGTCAGGCTTATTGACGGCTATGAGATACAGGAGGCCATTGATGCTTCTTACTCCGAAAACGGTAAAGAGGAAACGGCATTTATAGTCCGCTCGAACAAAAGGGCGAATCTGTACAACGAGAATATACGGAGCCGAATTCTTTTTTTGGAAAATGAACTGGCAGCAGGTGATTTTATGATGGTGGTGAAAAACAATTATTTTTGGCTGAAACCAAATTCAGAAGCAGGTTTTATTGCCAACGGCGATATTATTGAGATTTTAGAAATATTTTCCATAAAGGAACTTTACGGATTCAAATTCGCGGAGGTCAAGGTACAAATGGTAGATTATCCGAATCAAAGACCTTTAGAGACCGTATTGCTCTTAGATACCATTCAGGCAAATACGCCTTCTTTGTCGTACGAAGACGGCAATCGACTATACCAAGAGGTGATGAAAGACTATGCCCATGAAACCTCTAAATACAAAAAGTTCATGTCGGTAAAAACAAATAATTACTTTAATGCACTACAGGTAAAATTCTCATATGCAATTACCTGCCATAAATCACAGGGAGGACAGTGGAATACTGTTTTCGTGGAGCAGCCCTACTTGCCCAACGGTGTTGACAAAGAATATCTACGCTGGTTGTATACCGCGGTGACCCGTGCAAAAAAACAATTATATCTTATTGGCTTCAAGTCCGATTTTTTTGTATAATATGTTAAATTCGTGTCCTAATGTATTGGGAAATTAGAATAAATTACAAAACGGATGGGTTTTAATCTCAAACCCATTAACTTTTTGCTCATGAGCTTTGGCCAATGACTTCAGAAACCATCATAAGCATATTTTTAGGTGTAGGCCTTGCCGCTTCGGTAGGCTTTCGTGTATTCTTGCCTTTGTTCGCTTTAAGCTTGGCCTCGTATTTTGGAGTTTGGGACTTGAACGATAATTGGCAATGGATCGGTAGCCTTGCGGCGGTAATAACCTTAGGAGTTGCTACACTGGTTGAGATATTCGCTTATTTTATTCCATGGGTAGATAATCTTTTGGACAGTTTTGCAGTTCCCTTGGCCGCAATAGCGGGCACCGCGGTAATGGTCTCGACTGTGGCAGACCTAGACCCGGTTGTCACATGGTCTCTAGCCATAATTGCAGGAGGAGGTACTGCTACCGCAATCAAGGGTGCCGGTGCCACAAGTCGCTTGGCCTCAACGGCAACTACAGGCGGATTGGCAAACCCCGTAGTTTCTACGGTTGAGACGGGTACAGCATTGGTGGTAACAACAGCTTCCATTTTCGCGCCCATACTGGCAGCGGTATTGGTCATCATTATTTTATTCGTGATTTTCAGGATTTATAGAAAATTAAGACCACGTGCAAGAGCAAAGTAAGCGTTTGGTAATGAGGAGCTTTGGGTTTGCAAGATTGAAGAAATAATTAAAATTTATCAGTTCGTTATAAACAAAATTCAGTACTAAATATTGTGAAAACGATAGCTATGATACCGGCCCGTTATGCGGCATCGCGATTTCCGGCGAAATTAATGCAAGACCTCTCTGGTAAGCCCGTAATTCTGCGCACCTATGAAGCTGCGGTACGAACGGGGCTCTTCGATGAGGTTTACGTGGTGACGGATAGCCCAATAATTTTCGAAACTATTACCAACGCAGGTGGAAAGGCTTTGATGAGTAAAACGGAACATGACTGCGGCAGTGATCGCATTGCAGAAGCCGTAATGGATATGGATGTCGACATCATTGTTAATGTTCAGGGGGACGAACCGTTTACTGATCGCGATAGTTTATCGGGTGTATTGAAGGTGTTCGAGAACGATAGCAAAGCGGAAATCGACCTCGCTTCACTTATGGTACGTATTACCGACGATGAGGAAATCGATAACCCCAATACCGTAAAAGTTATAGTTGATAATCGAAATTTTGCACTCTATTTCTCGCGCTCGCCCATTCCGTATCACAGGAATACCGAAGTGGAAAGTGTGTATTACAAACATAAAGGTATTTACGCTTTTCGTAAAAGTGCTTTGGTGGATTTTCAAAGACTACCGATGTTACCGTTGGAAGCCATAGAAAAAATCGAGGCTATTCGTTATTTGGAGTACGGTAAGAAAATCAAGATGGTAGAAACTACCATATCGGGCATAGAAATAGATACTCCTGAAGATTTGAAAAGGGCACAAGCGGCATGGAGGTAGATTACACCAAGGTCAAAGTAATAGGTTTTGACGCCGATGATACCTTATGGGTCAATGAAACCTATTTCAGAAATACCGAAGCGTGTTTTGCCGACCTGCTTGAGGGTTATGAGACAAAGAACAAAATTGATCAAGAGCTCTTCAAAATGGAGATGAAAAACTTAGACCTCTATGGGTATGGTATTAAAGGGTTTATGCTATCGATGATAGAATCGGCTATTGAAATTTCGAATAATCGTGTTTCACAAGCAACGATTACCGAAATCTTGAATCTTGGTAAAGCGATGTTACGGCATCCGGTAGAGCTTTTGAAGGGAGTCAAAGAAGTACTAGATAGTCTTAAAGATAAGTATCGTTTGATTGTGCTTACCAAGGGCGATTTATTGGATCAGGAACGCAAACTTGAAAAGTCGGGGCTATCGGCTTACTTTCATCATGTTGAGGTTTTAAGTGATAAGAAGGAAGAAAACTATTTACATTTGCTTAACCATTTGGAAATAGAGGTTAGTGAGTTTTTAATGATAGGCAATTCTCTGAAATCAGATGTGCTTCCGCTATTGAATATCGGTGCGCAGGCAGTTCACGTTCCTTTTCATACAACATGGCAACACGAAGAAGTAAAAATTGAGGAAAATAATTATAACTATTTGAAAGTAAGTAAATTAAAAGATATTTTAAAGTACCTAGGTTGATTGCAACGCAATAGGTGCTATCAAAAAGATGACATACATTTATGGAGGTAAATAAAGATTTGGAAATCAAGCATGTTGCCATCGGTAAAAAAACCGATTATAAGAACTTTCCTATGGTGCCTAGAGTTGTATTTGGCAGGGGTAGTTTTGACCAGTTGGGCGATATTTTGATGCCCAAACGGAAGCACTCCGATGCGCCCTTTATCTTTTTGGTCGATGATGTTTTTGAAGGAAAGGAACTGGCCTCGAGGATACCTTTGATTTTTAATGACCAATTGATATTCATTTCTGCCGATGAGGAGCCTAAGACCTCTCAAGTAGATGCCTTAGTACGGAAACTACGGGCAGATTTCCGAGAGCTACCATCCGGTATCGTGGGTATCGGCGGAGGTACCCTTTTGGATTTGGCAAAGGCCGTATCCATTCTACTTACGAACAAAGGCGGTTCTTCTGAATATCAAGGTTGGGATTTGGTTCATAAACCTTCGGTATACCATGCCGGTATACCTACCATAAGCGGAACAGGGGCCGAAGTGTCAAGAACAACGGTACTTCTCGGTCCCGAAAAGAAATTGGGCATTAATTCAGACCACACAACCTTTGATCAGGTCGTACTGGATCCTGACCTGACTCAAGGCGTTTCAAAAGAGCAGTGGTTCTATACGGGAATGGATTGTTATATTCACTGTATCGAATCGCTCAGCGGTACCTATCTAAATGCATTTAGCCAAAGTTATGGCGAAAAGGCACCTGAGCTATGTAAAGAAGTCTATTTGGGTGATTTATCTCCTGAAGAATCCCGTGAAAAATTAATGATGGCCTCTTGGCACGGAGGCATGAGTATTGCCTATTCGCAAGTAGGCGTTGCCCATGCGCTCAGTTATGGGCTTTCCTATCTTTTGGGTGTCAAACATGGTATCGGTAATTGCTTGGTTTTTCAGCATTTGGGAGAATTCTACCCAGAAGGTGTTGCCCTCTTTGATAAGATGCGCAAAAAACATGGTATCGAAATGCCCGAGGGAATTTGCAACAATCTTTCCGACTGTGATTTCCAGACCATGATTTCCGTTTCTATGGGCATGGAACCCCTATGGGAAAATGCCTTGGGCAAAAACTGGCGCGAAATTATAACCGCCGAAAAATTAGAATCCATTTATCGGAAGATTTGAAAAAGTATGCAGTTGCCTGTAGTAGTGGGTAATTTCAACTTCTTTTATGGATTCACTTGATTGCTTTAAAATTGACATACGTATCTAATTTTCTAATCCCCACATTTTCAAATCTTCAAATCGAACAATGCAAAAACTGGCCCGATTCATTTATTATAGGGTTTTAGGATGGAAAACGGTAGGCGACTTTCCCGCTCATCTCGACAAATTTGTAATTGCTGTCGTGCCCCACACTAGTTGGGTCGACTTTTTTTTAGGTGTACTGATTCGCAAGGTTTGGAACGAAGAAATCAATTGGGTCGGTAAAAAAAGTCTATTTAAACCGCCTTTTGGATGGTTTTTCAAGTGGATGGGCGGCGCACCCATAGACCGAAGTAAGAGTAACGATGTGGTCAGTGCGGCGGCCAAGGTTTTTGGAACTAGAAAAAAATTCCGATTGACCCTTGCCCCCGAAGGAACTCGAAAAAAAGTCAGCGAATTGAAAACGGGTTTCTATTATATTGCAAAGGCCGCAAATGTTCCTATTGTTCTTGTTGCTTTTGATTTTGGAAAAAAAGAGGTCAAAGTTTCAGAACCCCAATTCCCTACCAGCGACAAGGAAAATGATTTTAAGCGGTACAAGGCCTTTTTTAAAGGTGTTATCGGAAAGGTGCCGGCTTTCAGTTATTAACTCCTGTCAATGAGTTTCTCAGGTTCCGTTTTTTCTTTCTTTTTGGTATTACCGGGAAAAACCAGATTTGTGCTTGAATAACTCGTTCCAAAAGTAGCGGCTGCCGTGTAGACTTGATCGATAGCGTCAATTACCTGATGCTCTGAAAGCTCCCGAAGGGGATGCACGAAAACCGACCAGATAATTTCATCGCTCAACGCATACTTTACGTCCAATGCCGAATGGAAGTTGGCTACCAAGGCATTCAAAAGTTCTTCATCCCCAATATTCTCACGCTCTACGATAGGTGAGATGATGCGCATACGGTTGGCATTTTCGTCGAAAACGCACAACAAAAACTTTTCTTTATAGGCAAAGCGAATAGTATTGCCACTCTGTTCCAAAGTATCTGAAGCTTGTTCAATAATCAGTTGAAGCTTTTCGGAGGTCATTTCTTGGGCATTTGTAAATCGGATACCCATTATAAACAAGAGAAAAACTAGCGAGAAGGTAGTACGCATAACCAAAATTTATAAGTCAGTCGTTCAAGGGAAGACTAATTTACAAAAGTGCCTGCTGATTGCTATTCTTCCATTGTATGATAAACGTTCTGTGTATCATCTGTATGTTTATAACGTATTGATTTTAAATAGTTTGAAAATTTTCTGATTGAAATTAGTTCGTTATTTGTTCGATTATTCGACACTAGCCTATTAATCTAGTCCAAATTCCGCTTTCGAAACTCTGACGGACTCATACCATAATCCACT
>ENA-ORXU01002382-ORXU01002382.1-marine-metagenome-genome-assembly--contig:-NODE-2382-length-12972-cov-3.204886_pt1 | contig 12972 bp, 11 predicted proteins | sample MGYA00237869_ERZ511484 | MGnify/ENA metagenome assembly ERZ511484
AAGTCGATGTCTCAAAGAGTCTCTACAGCGCCGACTCAGTGAAGGAGCCTAGCCAAGAGGCTTCCGCCAGAACCGTCAGCAACTTGGCCAATGAAACCCAACTGCGGTATCACCTCCCCAGTCATCTGTATCGAGATGAAAATGGCGGGCACCATAAACGCGAAAATCAGCACACAGTACTGCGCCACCTGCGTGTAGGTAATGCCCTTCATGCCGCCAAGGACCGCGTAGAAAAATACGATTGCCATGCCGATCACGACGCCCCAGGTGATGGGCACCTCAAGGAAGCGCGAAAAGACGACGCCCACGCCGCGCATCTGCCCAGCTACATACGTAAAACTCACCAGCAGCGCACAAACCACCGCGACAGTTCGCGCAGTATTAGAGTAGTAGCGTGCCCCGATAAAATCGGGCACCGTAAACTTCCCAAACTTGCGCAAGTACGGGGCCAGCAGCAGTGCCAACAACACGTAGCCCCCCGTCCACCCCATGAGGTACACCGCCCCGTCGTAGCCGGCAAAGGAGATGATGCCTGCCATGGAGATGAAGGAGGCCGCACTCATCCAGTCGGCAGCTGTGGCCATACCATTTGCGAGGGGCGATACGCCGCCTCCTGCTACGTAAAACTCCTTGGTGCTGCCCGCGCGACTCCATACGGCAATGCCGATGTACAGCGCAAACGTAATACCGACGAGGATGTACGTCCAGGTTTGTACGCTCATGGGAGGCAATTAACACCAGGAATTACGCGCTTCACTCCTCGACATCAAAACGCTTGTCGAGCCGATTCATGAGCCACACATAGATGAAGATGAGCACGACAAAGACGTAAATCGAGCCCTGCTGGGCAAACCAAAATCCAAGGGGCGCACCACCTACCGAGAAAGCATTGAGTTCGTCGACGAAGAGAATGCCAGCCCCGTAACTCACCGCAAACCATACGGCCAGCAGTATGGCCAGGTAGCGCAAATTGTAGCGCCAGTAGCGTTGAAGCTGGGTAGGAAGAGTTGGAGGTCGCATCGTTGATGCTAAGGAACTACAATCGACACTACCTCCAGCAGGCGTGCCGTAGGGTTTTGCCAACGTGCATTGCAGCGACGATCTGAAGCTTGGATAACTTGACAATGAGGCTCCTAGTGCGCAAACACGCGGGTGCTGGCGCGGCGGCCCGTCCGCTGCTCTGTATAGACGGCCACGTACACACCAACTGGCAAGCCGGAGGTTAGCGGCTCAGGGTTGTCTGCTTCAAAACCCGATGAATTGACCTGCTTTACCTGGCGCCCTACCATGTCAAAGAGCGCGACATCAATTGGACCTGTCAACTCGGTTAGCGCTGCCCAAACCTCAGGCGCACTACTCGTGGAGGGCTGGCAGGCACAATCCGCACTATTCCAACTGAAGTTGTCGCCGCAATCTTGAGCGCGTGTAGGGTCGGAAATCGTCACAGCGTAGCGGTAAGCTTGCGTTTCACCGTCCAACGCAACGTTGGTGACGGCCACGTGAAGGGTCGCATCGGCAGCGAGCGGTCGAACGTCTTCACGCAGCATCTCCCACACGAGTGTATTGTCACCATACCCATTGAATACCTCGTGGACGGAGACTGCGAGTGTGGTGCCGGAGGCATCAGTTACCGCGACTTGCGCCTGTGAAAAATCGGCCCTTGGCACAGTGATCGACCATCGCTCAGGTACCAGCGGAGCGGGATTGATGCCGGGCGTAGGCCAGGCCATGAACTCTTGAGAAACAGTGCTCGGGCCGTGGTTGCCGATTACCCACATCGCATCACCGCGATTGGTGAAGCCGTGGCCAATCGTTTTGCCACGACTGTAAAAGATCCACCGCCGGTGACCAACGGCTATGTTGTGGTCACCTCGATCGCGCATATATGTCGAGACTGCATCGGCGCCAACGACTCCGTAAGCGATGTTTGATTTTGAAGCGGCCTCTTTGCCTTCTTCCGTAAAGCACGCAAAGTCGCTGCTCGGATCGTGACTCAAATTGCGCTCGGCGTCCATCATGAGGGCAGCTTGCTGGGCCTTGTTGTTTAGCTCATCGCTAAAGTCGACTGGGCCAAGGCCTACCCGTGCCCGGAAGTAATTTATTCTTGTCAGCGAGTGCGCTCGGGCGAGTGCGCTTACATCTCCTGCGGTGCAGTCCGATGCATCGCCGGTCCAGGCACACTCGGCACTCGTCGTTTTGGTTGCGAGGATGTTGTCCTCATAGGCCTGCATAGCCTCGTCTCGGTCGCACTGGGCATTGAGCTCTAGGGATAGCAGTGCGAGCGTTATCACTACGGCGCAGGGATACTTCACTTTTTTTGGCGTTTTCTCAATGCCTATAGGGCAGGTACCATGCCACCATGCTGTTGCGCATGGAATGACGTCCTTGCGGCAGCATGCCATCCGGTCGAAAACCCAAAACATTAGCCACCACGCTGACGGCCGTGGGCGAGCGGCACGTCCGAGCCGGACACCCCTGGGTATATACCGATAGCATCGAGCGGATCAAAGGTGAAGAAGCCGCCTCGCCTGGTGATTTGGCCGTGATGTTCGACCGGCGGCGCGATCGATTTCTGGCCGTTGGTCTATACGATCCAGCTTCTCCTATTCGCATCAAGGTGCTCCACCAGGGGCAGCCTGCGCGTGTGGGACCCGCATTTTTTCGAGAGCGCATCGCTGCTGCCAAAGCATTTCGAGGGCCACTGCTTGCAACAGACACCAACAGCTATCGACTGCTGAATGGAGAGAACGACGGCTTTCCGGGGCTCATCGCCGACGTCTACGCAGAGGTGCTGGTGGTGAAAGTTTACAGTGAGATATGGGTACCCTGGTTGGACACCTTTCAAGCAGCGTTACTGCAATCGAGTGGCTGTACGACCTTGGTGTTACGCTTGAGTCGGGGAATGCAGCAGAGCGCTGTTTTGCCGGAAGGCTGGAAAGACGGCGCTGTTTTGCATGTTTGGATCGAGTCGCCTGAAGTAGACTTTCACGAGCATGGGGTCGTGTTGACGGCCAACGTGATCAAGGGGCACAAAACAGGATTTTTTCTCGACCACCGTCACAATCGACGGCGCGTGGGCGAGCTGGCTGCAGGCAAACGAGTACTTGACATCTTTAGCTATGCTGGTGGCTTTGCGGTGCATGCGCTGGTAGGAGGTGCCACATCGGTAACTGCCCTAGACATCTCTGCCCAGGCGCTCGAATTGGCGAAGGCGAATGCCGCTCGAAATGGAGTAGGCGAACGCTTAACCACCGTCGCGGGCGACGCCTTCCTGGAGCTAGAGAAGCTTCAGAAAAAAGGCCAGCGCTACGACCTCATCATCGTAGACCCGCCTTCTTTTGCGAAACGTGCCGCAGAGGTGCCTGGGGCAGTACAAGCGTATCGCCGCCTTACGAGGCTGGCTATTCCCTTAGTTGCCCCAGGCGGGATACTATTGCTCGCGTCCTGCTCGGCACGGGTATCTGCAGAAGACTTCTACAGTTTTCAACTCGAGGAGTTGCAGCACTCGGACCGAGAGTATAAAGAGCTAGACCGCACCGGACACGACGTAGACCATCCAGTAAGCTTTCCGGAGGGGAGCTACCTGAAGTCCATTTACATCAAGCTAAGTTGATCGAGCTTCCGCCCTCAGTGGGTACCGTCCACCTTGAGTTGCTTCGCTTCGTCGGCCTCGCGCTTTGCCATGCGATTTCGCACCTCGTTGCCTTCGCCGCCCTTGACGTATTTATCCAGCCACTGATCTTGCTCCCACAGTAGGTGCATGATGGTTTCGCGGCTACGGTAGCCGTGGCTCTCGTGCGGAAACATAACTAGGCGTGCCGTGGCCCCGAGGCCTTTTAGCGCATTGAAGTAGCGCTCCGACTGCATGGGGTAGGTGCCGGAGTTGTTGTCGGCGGCGCCGTGGATGAGGAGTATCGGTTCATTCACCTTATCGGCGTGCATGAAGGGACTCATGGTATAGTAGACCTCTGGCGAGTCCCAGTAGCTACGCTCCTCGCTCTGAAAGCCGAAGGGGGTTAGGGTCCGGTTGTACGCACCAGAGCGGGCGATGCCTGCAGCAAACAGGTCGCAGTGCGCTAGCAGATTGGCAACCATGAAAGCACCGTAGGAGTGCCCGCCTACGGCAACACGACTGCGGTCGATGTAGCCTAGCGCATCGACGGCATCGATGCCTGCCTTGGCATTGGCGACCAATTGCTCACGGAAGGAGTCGTTGGGCTGCTCATCACCTTCACCCACGATGGGGAAGGCAGCATTGTCGAGCACAGCGTAGCCTTGCATTACCCAGTAAAGTGCTGAGCCGTAGTACGGATAGGTAAATGCGTTGGGATTGCTGGTCTTTTGCCCGGCGCTTGCCTTGTCCTTATACTCTCGTGGGTAGGCCCACATAATCATCGGCAGCTCTTCGCCACTGTTGCGGTTGTAGCCGGGCGGCAGGTAAAGCGTGCCGCTAAGTTCGACGCCATCGGGACGCTTGTATTCGATGACTTCCTTGTAAGCACCGGCTATTGCTTCGAAGGGATTTGGGAAATTGGTGAGTTGGGTCAGCGGTGTCGCACTGTCTAGGTCTCGGAAGTAGAAGTTCGGATACTCGGCAGGCGATTCTATGCCTACCAGCAAGCGCTGGTCTTTCGGGTTGAAGTCATAGAGTGCCTCCACACGGTCGGTGTATTCAGATTTGTAGAGGGTGTCGGTGTCAGCAGTTTTGAGGTCGACTTGCGTCAAAAACGGAAACTGTCCAGCATCTGTGAAGCCGTCGCCGAGCAGGTAAGCCTTGCCGCCATCGAGCGCCAGCACATCCTTTCCAAACGGGCCGCGCACGGTCACAGGGTTGCCTGGATCGGAGTAGCGATCTTGGTAGTTGCGGTCGGAGAGTACAACCGGATTTTCCGAAGGCGCGCTGGGGTTAAAACTGTAGACCTTCATGTTGCGTGTAGGCCACCACATGTCGTAGGCTAGGGCCAACTCATCGCTGCCCCAGGCAATACCGCGAAAACGCTGCTTAGTCTTGAGCAGGGAGGTGCCGGCTCCGGTAAAGGGAGCCTCCAATTGAAACACCTCGTCGCGAAACGGAACCTCATTCGCTGGGTCGCCGCCGTCGAGTACTTCGGCATAGACGAGGCTGTGTGCGCGGTCAGATCTCCATGCAAAATCCCTGCGGCCTACGCGCTCAGCCATAAATCCCTTTGGCATCTCTTCGATGAGGGGCACGTCCGCCACCTCGGCTACTAGTTTGCCCTTCTTGTCATAGACAGTATAGCTAGTAGGGAATCGGTAGTATGGTACGATGTAGCTGAATGGCTTTGAGATTTCGCTCACCATTACATACTCCCCGTCGGGGCTTACCGATACCGAGCGATACATACCATCGTCGAGCCATGCTTCGGCATCGCCGCTCAGTTCTACGCGCACCAGCTCGGCACGTGCAAGTTGTGAGAAATCGTGCTCGTCGTAGGGATTTTGTAGTAGGTCTTGATAGGTCCGGTTCTGCGCTTTGGCGCCGTCGTTGCTGCTTATCGTAGGCCCAGCGGGCACCGCTCCTGCGCGCTCGGTAAGGGCTTCGCGGGTGCTGCTCACCGTTTTGACAAGCAGCTCGTCATTGTCGAGCCACTGAAGCACACTCCCCATATTGGCATTGAGCGGGCCAGGGTGAATTCGCTTGGCGTTGGCGCCCTCTACGTCGAGCACCCAGAGTTCTACACCGGTAGCAGTAGTGTGAGTCATGCCTACATGCTCCTCATCGGGCGACCAGGAGAAGTTGGCCAGTTTAGGTTTTGCCGGAAGGCCAGTCACTGAACGAGGCTCGTCGCTAGCATCGCGGAGAGATTTTACGGAGAGGCCAGTGTAATAGCGCGTACGCGATCCGATGTCTGTGGCTGGGTCGATGCGCAGACCTGCCAGGCGAAGCTCTTTCTTAGCCAAGTCTTCGATGCCCACGTAAGCGTCGCGCTCGCGCAAAATCATGTATTTGCCCGCATCATCGATAAGTACGCGCGGTGCGAGTTTCGCGTCTGCTAAGTCAAGGATGGGTTTTGGCGGAAGCTGATAGGTAAGTCCATCCTGAGCGAGGGCGCTCAATGCGAAGCTTACTCCAAAACATAGACTGAAGAATAACCGAAGGGTATGAGGAGACTGCATGATCGTAAGATACAATCTGCCGCTTACCTGGTCCGAAGCCCTACGCTGCGCGTCGAGTTGGAGCTTAAAAGCCTTTCATCCAGTCGACCTCCAGACGGAACGGGCCGTCCTTGCCATCGGTGATGAAGAATCCGATTTTTTCGATGGAGTTCTTGTCCAGTGCAGCTACAGCAATAGGCCTGCCGTGCACAGTGGCTTTGAGGTCGTCGAAGGGTACGCGGACAGTTTGCCAAGTATCTGTTGTGGGAAAGGCAGCTCTTCGCCACACTTCTCGATCGCCATCACGGGTGCCGTCATCTATAGCGAATTCAAAGGTGCGCCCGCCGCCACGCACGCGCATCTCCACGCCTACGAGGTCGGCTAGCTTGACATCCTTTTCGGCAAGTACGGATGAAAAGCCACCCCCCTTGGTAACGGTGTTTCCCGTAAAGGTTAGGTGTCCCTCGCTGATGTCGAACGCGCCTTTGGACTTTCCGCCCATTACGCCATCGTCTTGGATGTGCCAGGGAGATGTGTCAGAATCACTAAAATCGAAAATGGTCATGGTCTGGGATTGGTCTTTGGTGGCACCGCTGTTGCCAGCCGACTGGGTAGTCCCGGTGCAAGCCAGCAAGGCTATGGCGATGAATACGCAATAGGGTCGCATTGCCTACCAGAACCACCTGCGCAGTTTTTTGTGCGTCACCTTCCTGCACCTATTCGCCTAACGCTACTACAGCCTACGCATCCCACTCAAGGGTGGTCGCTGCCATCGCGGCGCGAATGCCGAGGTCGACACAGTGCGCCGTAACGGCGCCGGTGTGCACGTTGGATTCCGGCTGCCGCCCGCTCACAATTGCCTCTTGAAAGTGCACTAGCGCCTGACTCGTTGGATCTGAGCCGTCGGCGTCGATCTGCACACCTTCTCCTACTGCCCATCGGGTTACGGTGGCTCCCGTCACGCCATCCACCATTCCGAGTTCGGCAGGTCGCGTGTCCTCGTGGTACAGCCAGCCTTTCTCGAAGTCGAGTATAGCAGTTGCCTTCTGTCCAAGCACCCTCACCTCGAAACCGCCGTGTTTGTTGATGGTGGTGCAAGTGTATGTGGCGTCCAATCCACCCGGATACTGCATTTGTAGATGCACATTGTCGAAGGTTTCGCGACCGTCTTTGTAGTGGTCGATACCACCTTGTCCGCTTATCTTACTGGGATGCTCGCCAGTGATCCAGTTGGCAAAGTCAATCTGGTGGCTCATCAGTTCGGCCACCATGCCCCCGGAGTACTCGCGGTACATGCGCCAGTTGATTTGGCGTTCGAGTTCGGGCCGGTCGGCAGGTACGGGTCGGCGCCAGCTGGCGTTGCGATTCCACTGGCAGTGTATGCCTGTTACTTCGCCCAGCCAACCTTTATCTACGTAGGCCTTCACCTCCCGAAAGAGCGCTGAGGAATGCCACTGGTGGCCAGTTTGAAAGATCTGTTTGGAGTTGGCTTCGGCTTTCGCCAAAACCCGCGACACATCAGCTCCTCGCGCCATTGTCTTTTCGCAGTAGAGGTGCTTGCCTGCGTCGAGTGCATCGAGAGCGTGCGGCCCGTGCATCCCATACGGTGTAGCAAGCAGGACGGCTTCTACGTTGGCATCGTCGAGTAGGGCCCGATAGTTAACGTAAGATTTCGCTCGTTCGCCCGCTGTTTTGGCGGCAGCCGCAAGCCTGAAGTCAATGACATCACATACGGCGCGTACCTCGAGTCCTTCAATGTCCTCGATAAGCCTCATCAAGCCAGTGCCTCGATCGCCTGTTCCAATAATGCCAACGCCTATCGGATCGCGACTCAGGCTACGCCCAATCGCAAAGGGGGCAACTGTGGTGCTGGCGGCCAGGAGGCTAGCATTGCGAAGGAAGGTGCGTCGTGTCTGTGGCATAGCAAGGGTAGTTAGGATCCGTCGCTTCTGCGGAAGCGACGGATCAGGCGTTGTTAAAGTACAGGTGCCCAGCCGGGCTCATACACCCGTGACCACTTGGCCATAGCTGCAGGATTGTCCTCCACGTGACCACTCACTGGATTGGTTGTTAGCACTTGATTGAGATCCTGTGCGATGTTGCCTACGTGGCAGTGCCATTGTGAGAGGCGCGCATCTGCAATAGGCGAGTGTAAGGTTTCGCTCTCCGTGATGCCCTTCACGAAGTTGGACATGTGAAACAAGTCGAGTGGGCCAGCACCGATTGTATTGAGTGTGGCACCCGCCTCTTCTTCGCGGCGTTCCCAAGTTAGTTCGCCATCCATACCATAGAAGTAGGCGCCGCCGCGGTCGAGTATGGCGTAGCCTTTGGTACCTCCGATGTATGCTCCTCGACCTCGATTGTAAGTGGTGGCAGGATTGCAACTGCGGCCGTCCCACGTGATCATTTTGTTGTCGGCGTAGGTGTAGTGGGCGTACTGTGTATCGTACCACTGCCAAGCGTCGTCAAAATGGAAGCGGCCGCCGCTGGAAGCAACCTGTACCGGCAGGTTTTCTTGAAGCGCCCAGCGGCAAATGTCAATCTCGTGGGTACCGTTATTGTTAATTTCACCGGTGCCCCACAGCCGGTGCCAGTGCCAGTTGTAGTGCACCCACGGCTCAGCATATGCGCGCCGAGGTGCGGGGCCTTGCCACAGCTCCCAGTCGAGATGTGCGGGCACTGGCGCAGGCTTCTCAATACCAATGCTGCCGCGTCGATTAGAATACCAGGCTTTGCCGACATACGCTCGGCCCAAAGCGCCTTCGTGAATGCGATCAATGGCCTCACGCGACGTGGGTGCGCTTCGCTGCTGATTGCCCATCTGGATGAGGCCGCCGTACTTCTCCTGGGCGGCAACTAGCATTTCGCCTTCCGCAGGATTGAAGCTGCACGGCTTTTCCAGGTAGATGTGCTTGCCAGCCTTGAGCGCCATCATTGCCATGGGCATGTGCCAATGCTCGGGAGTAGCGATTGCAACGGCATCGATGTCGCTGCGCTCGAGTAGGCGTCGGTAGTCGGCTACAGTGTCGACGCCGGTGTTGCTTGTTTTCGTAAGCAAGCCCGCTATTCGATCAAAGGCGGTTGAGTCGACATCACACACGGCGGCGAGTTCGGCATTGGCTGCCCCTGTAATAGCTGAGATTAGCGCCTGTCCGCGACCGTTAACGCCCACGACTGCGAAGCGTACGAGGTCGTTGGCGCCGAGGATTCTGCTGTAGCCAAAGGCAGGCAGGGAGAGGGCGGCAGTGGCCGTGGTGGCGGTGCGAAGGAAGGAGCGTCGTAGCATGGGTGTCTTTTTGGATGGGGGGTAGATGATCCGTCGGTTCTGCAGAACCGACGGATCCAGCGAGCTACAGCTCTCTAATTTTAATGCCTCGAAAGCTTACCTCATTGCCGTGGTCCTGCAAGAGAATTGCCCCTGCTGGCCAGCGGCCAAAGTTTTCCCACTGCTGGTATTTCGAGTAGTTGACCAGTGCCGCGAAGGTCTGTGAGAAGCGGTCGTACTCGACTACGGGTTCGCCGTTGAGGTAGTGGGTTACATGGCCGTCGCGACTCACAATGCGCGCATGGTTCCAGTTACCAGGACCGTTGACTGATTTACCGCGGCCGTACCGGACGTTGTCTGCGGGAATAAGGTCGTACAGCGATCCCATGGTTCGATTGCCAAGCACGCCAGCCTTTGCGTCGGGGTGGCGCTTATCGTCGAGGATCTGAAACTCACATCCTATCGCGGAGCCGCTGCCCCTGTTGAGGCTAGGGTCCACAAAGTATTTGATGCCCGAATTAGCGCCCTCCGTTATTTTAAATTGGAGTTCGAGTTCGAAGTCGCCGTAGTGCTGCTCGGTTACGATGTCGCCGGGGCCCGTACTCTCTCCACCGTCTGTTGCTTCAATGGTCAGCACGCCGTCGTTGATGGTCCAGCCCCTTTCGGGAAAACCGTCCAATTTGGCGCCGCGCCACCCTGTCGTACCCTTACCATCCCAAAGCATGCGCCATCCGTGACGTCGCTCATAGTCTGTGAGGGTATTGTTGGTTAGCATACTCACTTCCCGCACACCAGGGTCGGGCGATAAGCGGTGCTGTGCGACGTTCTCGGTGAGAATGCGGATGTCTCGCCACATTACTTGCAAGCCAACATCTTCAGGCCGGTACACACCATGTACTTGAAGTCCAAATACCCCTCGCGCATCGACATCATCGATCAAGCGACTTACCATGGTCCCGTTGACGTAGGTGCGTAATTCTTGGCCTAGAGCCTCGATTCGAATACGATTCCACGCGCCTAATCGGAAAGCACTTCTTGCGGACTCATTATAAGTGAGCGGATAGACCCACTTGCGTCGTGCCTCATCATAGATGCCGCCGGTCCATGCGCGTGCGCCAGGATCGATTTCGAATTGATAGCCGAAGATTCGGTCGTCCTCTTCGCGCAGTTGAGCCCGAAACATTACCCCGCTATTAAGTATGCTCGGTAAGCGTACCTCACATTCGAAGATGAAGTCATCGTACTTTTCCTTCGTAGTGAGAAACGTGTTGGTGCGGGTGTCGACGCTGGTGCCAACGATCATGTCGTCCACTACCTCATAGCTACCCGCTCCACCATGTCGTTCCCAGCCATTTAAGGTCTTTCCGTCAAAGAGCGGCTGCCACGAAGCATGGTCTGCGGTGGTTTGCACCTGGGCTGTAATGCTTCCGCAAAACAAGAGGACTGCAAACATTGCCACTTGAGCGCCTAGAGCGCGATTAAAGTGCGGTAGATAAGGTCTCATAGGCTTCTAATCAGTGCAGCGTGGAAGGTACCGATTAGCTTGGCCTTATTATCCTGTAAGACTTCGTGTACCCTATACACCTTAAGGCCAACACCTTGCAGCTTACATGTCGAACACACCCAAACCCTCAGTTCCCTCCGCCATGAGTACCCGTCGAAAGTTTTTGAAAGTCGCAAGTTTGGCAAGTGCTGGCTTTACGATAGTCCCACGTCATGTCCTAGGACGAGGGTTTACCGCTCCGAGCGATAAGATCAACCTCGGCATCATCGGCCTTGGCAAGCAGGGGAATATTCTCGCTCGCTTGTTTGTCGAGAATACAGCAGCACAAATCGTCGCGGGCAGCGAGGTGTGGACAGGCAAGCGCGAACAGTTCAAGAGCAAGGTCGAGGCACTCTACGCCGAAAAGCGAAATGTATCGAACTATAGTGGCGTCGCCACCTACCTCGACTCGCGCGAAATGAACGCGCGCCCCGACATCGACGGCGTCATTGTGGCCACGCCCGACCATTGGCACAGCCTTCAGGCCATCGATGCCATGCGGGCAGGTAAGGACGTGTACTGCGAAAAGCCACTCACCAATACCATCAAGGAGGGCCGAGCCCTCGTGAAAGCTGCCAAGAAAAACAATGCTGTATTTCAAGTGGGAAGCATGCAGCGCTCGTGGGATCGTTTTAAGAAAGCGCAGCAAGTTGTAAGCAGCGGTCAATTGGGCACCATACAGCGCGTTCTCGTGAGCGTCGGCGACCCAGCCCGACCGTATGATCTCCCTGGTGAAGCTGTACCCCAAGGCCTCGACTGGAACCGCTGGTGCGGGCCAGCACCGCTGTTGCCCTATCACGATACCGTTGCTCCACGCGAAGTCAAATCCTATCCAGACTGGCGCAATTACCGCGCTACGGGAGGAGGGTTGCTTTCTGATTGGGGCGCGCACATGTTCGACATCGCGCAGTGGTGTTTAGGCATGGACGATACGGCTCCGATACGCTATGTGCCACCCACTGATCCGACGGCAGTGCGTGGATTGCGCATGGAGTATGCCAACGGCATCGAGATGGTGCACGAAAATTTTGGCCGAGGCAACGCCGTGCGCTTTATCGGCTCGGAAGGCAGCCTCGATGTGAGCCGTAAGTTTCTTGATTCAGATCCTGCTGATCTCCTGGCCTCGACCTTCAAGCCGGGTGAAGACACTGAGTTGGCGAACCACAACAACCACTATCAAGATTGGCTGACGGCAATGCGCACGCGCGGCACAACAATTTGTCCTGCCGAAGTTGGCCACCGAACAGCCACTGTGTGCAATGTGGCCAACATCGCGTACTGGCTGAATCGTCCACTCGACTGGAACCCCAAGCGCGAACGCTTCCGTGGCGACCGGGAGGCCAATCGCCTGCGCGGCCGCGATGATCGGTCTTGGGAGCAAGCCTAGCGGCTATGCACATGATTTCGTATCTTAGTACACATGGCTAAGACGCGAACCAACATCGTAATCGACGACGACTTGATGGCTGAGGCCATGGAGAAGCTCGGCGCTACGACGAAGCGAGAGGCGGTGGAGAAGGCGTTGCAGATTGCAATTGGTCGCCAGTCGCTGCTAGATCTCCGTGGAAGCATGTCCGACGACAACTTCTTTCCAGGTTACCTGGAAGAACTGTCGGAACCACGTTGGTCCTTAGCAAAACCCCAGTAACGAGGCATGAAAATTCTTGTCGATACCTCAGTATGGGTGAGCTATCTACGTTCACAGTCTACCCATAGCGCTAATGTCCTAACGCAGCATTTACTCGACACTACTACGCAAATCTTGGTGGCTGATGTAGTTCTACTCGAGCTTTTGCAAGGGTTCAGGCCTGGCCATCACCTCGACTTGGCAGAAGCTGTGATTAGCAGCCTCACCGTTGTCGAGACTGTTGGAGAGTCGAGAGCCAGGCTAGCTGCCTCCCGATATCGACTGCTGCGCTCAAAAGGTATTACTGTCAGGAAATCTATTGATGTTCTCATAGCGAGCTATTGCGTCGATGAGGATGTTCCACTCCTTTTTGAAGATCGTGATTTTGTACCATTTGTAGATCATCTAGGGCTGAAACGA
>ENA-ORXU01002386-ORXU01002386.1-marine-metagenome-genome-assembly--contig:-NODE-2386-length-12949-cov-4.090662_pt1 | contig 12949 bp, 4 predicted proteins | sample MGYA00237869_ERZ511484 | MGnify/ENA metagenome assembly ERZ511484
TGTTTCCCCCCCCCCCCCCCCCCCCCCTCCACATTCTCCGTCGCCATGTCTTCCTCCCGCTTTCTCACACCCCCAGCACATGGATGGAACGACGACAAATTTCCAGCTGAGGAACTCGGCTGCACTGGTCCCGAAGGTGAAAATTGGAGCACTGCCCAGTGCTTTTCAAACATGCCGAGAAAAGTTTGAAGCATCAAGTCAAATATGGATAAATATGGGATCTCAAATGTACTATGTGATTTCAATTGAACTCGTCGGTAAAAGTGGCCCCCCAAAGAGGTTGCATTTGTTGCTGTTTTGTCGTCGCCGTCGACGTGGCCCGTGTCCCGCCCGTACAGTACCGTCCATCTTCCCACTGTTCCGTCATCCTTCCCTTCTCCCCCGCGTCTCGTTCGAGTCATCCTGTGTGGACAGTATCACCACACCACCACCACCACCTGCATTTTTTATTTTTGATCTCTTCTGTTCCGTTCCGCGGTCGCTCCACGATGGGCAAGTCCCTCCGGTCCAAGGTCAAAAAGACCTACCGCGGCCTCCGGCGGCAGGTGCTCGAACCGGCCGCGTCGTCCAAGACGCTCGCGCTCGCGGCGCCGCTCTACTCTGCGGCAGGCCTGCCGCTGCCCGACCCCACCACGTCCGGCCTCGGCACCGGCTCGGGTGGCAACCGCGCTGCATGGACGCACGGCGGCTTTGTGCCGCTCACGTCGTTTGTGCCGACGCCCCCCGGCGTGCGTCTCAACCGCGTGCACGGGCCGTTGGCCGAGGCGGACGTGGCGCTGGCGGCGGAGCGAAAGGAGACGCCACCGCGGCAGGATTTTGTTGGGGAGCGGGAGGAGCCGGCGGTGGTGGCTAAGGACCTGCCCCTCAAGCTGCCGATGCTCTTTGAGGGCGCCGCGGGTGGGCCGGCGGGCGCGCCCCCGCTCGGCACCCTGTCCATGACGGGCGTGGCGGCCGCAGAGGCCTCGGCTGGGGCGGCGGCGCGGGACGCGGGCCACGACCAGGAACCGGGGGACGTGGCCATGGCGGGCGCGGGCGTGTCGCCGTCGGGCGTGCGCGGCAACCGGAGGAGAGACCCGAGGCGCCCTCGAGCTGGGGGGGTGAAGAAGGGCTCCAAATCCGCAAAGAGCCGCCACTCGCGCAACAAGGCGGCTAAGCGGCACCGCGTCAAGTAGCAAGCGTCGTCGGATTGTGTGCGCCGGGGTGGCGGCAGAGTGGCGGCGGGTCAGCAGCGGGTGGACGGACGGTGGCCGACGGTGCCGCCTCTTGTCCTTTTTGCGTTGCTCATGTCGTACTTTTTACGGCGGCCCTCCTATTGAGCCGCGTTGTACTCTCATCTTGCTCCGCTCTATTGAGCTGCCTCTCGTCAACTTAGGACGCGTTTCGTGGCGGCTGGTCTTCTTGCGGATGTCTCCGTTCATGCATCATTTTGCCGAGATGGATGTAAGCGAGGACGAAGCGGGAAAAAGTAGAGGTGCTCCAATGCGGGGTGGCCGCTCAATCTGGGTCTGTTGCGGGAGAGCAACAGTGACGTGCTACTGGAAGCAAGATACACAACATACAAAGCAGGAGAACAAGACATAAAACCAAGAAAAACCACTTCCAGGACCCTACGACGCATCGTCTGACTCATCGTCGCTTGACGGTGGTGGAGACGCCGACGCGTAGCCGTTGCCGGGCACAGACGCACGGCGGCGATTTCCCTCGGATGTCGCCAACGGGTCCCCACTGGCCGACCCTCGCCTTAGGTCCGCGGCTGGTGGGACGGGTGCTGCCGGGTCGCCCGACACAGCATCCACCGGCGCCGCGTGTGGTGACGCGGCCGTTTCGCGCTTGCGCTTACTGCTCGGCCCCCCACCACCAGTTAGGCGCCGCTTGGGCGGCGTCGCCGCCCCTGGACGCGCGTCCACGTCCATGGGTGTGCCACCCGAATCAGCACCGTGGCCTGACGCAGCGGCGACAGCTGCTGCTGCTGAGGTTCCCGGTGCGCGGCGGAAGACACGAGGCACGAAGCCAACGCACTTGTCCACATTTGGAAGCCCCTGAAGCAGCTCCTGCACGATCACATGCGCAAAGCCAAAGTACTCGGGCCCCGACACGTTGACCCGCTGGCGCCGCCGCGGCTCGGGCATCCGCTCCCGGATGCCGACCATGACTTGGCCCCACGCGGCGGACGGGCTCTCGCCGAGGAAAGTGAACACATCCGGGTCGTCCGAGCAGGACACACGAAACTTGGGCGTCACATCACCATCGTCCACCACCTCACACACATAGTTGCACTGCGTGTCGGGGTTCACCAGGGACAGGTAGCACCGAAGAGAGCGGTACCCAATTGGGTACAGAGTCCTCTCGGTGTGGAAGCCCGGGCGCTCGTACTCAATGACACCTAGGTTTTCCACCGTGAGGACACCGAGCTGCAGCGGCATCCGCGGGCTGCCGTCGCCGTTGCGCTGGACGCGATGGAGTAGCGATTGCCTGGGCTCGTTGAGCGCACGCGGGGCCTTGCCGAGCAACGCCCCGTTGCCGTGAAGCCCACGACTGCCGATGGAGGGGGCATGGCGGGGAGCGCCCTTGTCGGGTCGCGCAGTCGGTGGTGCCAACGCATGCGACAAAGAAGCTGCTGCGTGCCGTGAGCGAGCCTCGGCGACGACTCGTTGCTGCGGCGGTTGCTGATGATGCTGCTGTTGCTGCCGCACCTGCTGCAAGTACTCCCCGTCCTGTTGCTGCTGCAGAAGCTGCTGCTGCTGCGCCTCCCGGCTCCACTTGTCCATCTGCCGAACGGGGGCCAACGGGTGCGAGGAAGATGGCCCTGCATGTCGCGAGCGAGCCTCGGCGATGCTCCGTTGTTCCTGCTGCTCCTGTAAATGCTGCTGGTGTAGCTGCTGCTGCTGCTGCTCTCGAGTCGCCTTGTCCATCCCCAGAGGCACCCGCCGCTCGCTCGCACCCCCGGGCTCCCCCTCCTGCGCAAGAGCCGACGGCCCCAGGAGCTGGCGGGGAAGCTGGCGCGTCAAAGGTCGTGGTTGCTGCGATTCACGATGCAGCTGCTGACGACCTTGCTCTGATTGCAGGTGGTCGCGCTGCTGCTGCTGCTGCTGTTGGTACTGATGCTGCTGGTGCTCCAGACGAGCGCCTCGCGCACCGCGAGACGGCTGCAAAGCAGCCTGTTGCGCCGTCAAAGAGCCGTGGAAAGACGTATCGGCCGATCCCCGCCCGAAGTTGCCGTCAAAAGGGGGACCGGGCCCAGCCTGGGAGCCTGGCGGCGGTTGACCAAAGGCTCCGTCAGGTGGGTGCGCTCGGTACTGCGCGCCATCATGGCCATGGTGCGGCGGCGGTAGGGGCGCCTGTATCAGCGGCTGCTGCTGCTGTTGTGCATTGAACTGCTCCTGCTGCTCCTGCTGCTCCTGATCTTGACGATGTCGCTGCCGCTGCCGTGCACGAGGCTGCGGTTGCCCTGAAAGGGGCACATCACCGCCACCATGCGGCGCTGACGAGTCGACACCCCCGTCGACGGGACTGATGAGATTGCCATGCAAGTCCACAACAGACACGTACCCACTGGTCGGAGCGTCAAACGCGTACTGCCGCTTGTCCCAGTCCGGCAGCACCACTGGGTAGTAGTTGTTCGCCGGTGTCCGCTTGTACGCCTTGAGGGTCTCCAGCAGGCGAGGCGTCAGCAGATTGAAGTCAAAAACCTCGAAACACGCGACAGGGACTGCCAGAGGCGGGCGTGGGGAAAGACGCTCTTGCCTTGGCGGCGGCCCCTGGTCGTGCGCCTGTACGTCACCCAGCATCACCGGGGCCGCCGCACTTGACTTCCGGGCCGTCGCCGTCCGCCGGGTGCGCTCCCCGGTGTGAGCGGCGACGCCATGCGGGTCTCGAGGGAACGGCGGCGCCGCCACGCGTGCAGTACGCACAGCGCCTGCGTGGGAGATGCCAGCGCTGATGCCGTGCGGTGCCATGGACTTGCGCTTGAGTTTGCGCGAGGCCCGGCGTAGAGCGGCAGCATCCGCCTCAGCCACGTCGGCGACCGGCGCTTGGGGGGGAGCGGGAGGGGCTTCGACGGCCGACACCTTGGCCGGAATCGAACGGCGCTGGGCAGGTACCCGGGTCGGTGGAGGTGGCGGAGGGCGGTCCGGAATAAGCAGCACCTGGTTGAGCGCTTGTACACGAGAGAAGATGGCGCGCTCTCGCGGGAAAAAGTTGAGAATGTCCCCCTCCTTGAGGTCCGCCGCCGTCGACGGGGGCGTGGGCATCGAGTACGGCAACGCCGGGTCGGCCTCCGCAGGCGTATTGGCATAGTAGGCCAGCGCAGAAGTGATGGCCCGGGCCCGCAGTGGCGCGATGCGCATCAATTCGGTGATGTCAAACCCGTGGCGGGCCACTCCTCGCAGCAAGAGCGCGTCATGGCCGGCTACGTCTTCGACCCACCACGTGGGCATACCATCGCTGGACAATGCGGCAGAGCAGCGGCGGAGGCGGGCCGAGCCATCAGGCCGCACAAGCGAGGCAATCACCTTGTGCCGCAGCACGTACAGCTCGTGGCTGCGCTCACGCAGCCGCCGCGCCGTCGGCAGTACCACGCGGGCGTCCTCCAGCTCTTGCGCCGAGAACTCGCCGAAGTCGCTCTTATACGGGTAGTCGGCGATGAGCGACGCGTGCGTGATGGCCCAGTCCTCAATGTCCACCACCTGAAGGCACATACGCACGAAGCGCTGCGTGTAGGCCGCCAACGAGTCGGGTCCTTTTCGCCCGAGGCCCGTCAGACGCTGCAGCTCCACATACGACGGTGCGCCAGCGTCGTCCAGCGGGACGCCCCCCACAATGGAGAAGAACTTGGCAAAGTCGGTGCGCTCTTTCTTCGACCACACCATGTTGGCTTCCGCCATGCGCTGCTCCCGCCGAGACCGAGCCGCCTCCTTCTCCGCCTCCTTCGCTTGTTTGCGCTCCTCCTTAGCAGCCCGCACTTGCTCTGCAGCCACTTCAGCCCACAACTTGCGCGCCTCCTTCTTGCGGCGGCGCATGTAGGCCCGAACTAACTTCTTAACACGTACGTTAAGCACGTTGACAGAGGGCCAGGTCCGGCTCTGCAGCTCCTCAATCGAAATACAGTCCGCCGCTGAGACGGGCGCCCCAGAAAGCGACAAAACAACACCGTTGCCACCCATGGCGGGCTGCTCCACCTCCATCTTGGCCCCAGGGAGAGGGGGAGTCTTCGGATCAGGCGTCGCCGACATGGGCGCCTTCCCCGAGTCCGGCTTCCCGGCGCTAGCAACAACAGGTTTGATGTCAACCGGCAACGGCGATGGGCGCACAACAGCCGCCACAGCCTCACCCGCCAACATCACCGCCGCCGTCGTCGTCGCAGTCGCTGCTGTCGATGCAGCCGCTGAAGGGTCCTTGTCCTCAGGCGCGGCGGTCTCGACAACCACATTGGTGGGGTCCGCCGCATTGTCGAGCGACGGATCTAGGGTCTCCTCCATCACCTGTCGCTCGGTAGCATCGTCGCCGTCCTCCACCAGCACATCCGAAACGGGCTCACTCCTGCCCAAAAAGACCAACTCGGGGTCGAGGCGCAACAGGCGGTGACACCCGTACCCATGCTTGACGGTACCACGCAGGAGGTCCCGGTCGAAGCGGTCCTCCCACCAGGGCCCGATCAGTTGCGAGCCGCTGGCCCCAATCGTCGGCACCGGCTGGTCGTCTCTCAGACTCCCTTCATGGTACAGCTCGTACAGCTCCCGCAGCATCTGCAACCGGTCCAACATCGTCCCACAGTTGCGCTCCAGGTACTGCAGGTAGTCGGGCGACTCCAGGACCGGCTCCTGTTCTAGCGCTTCAGCGTCGGTCTCGACCACCTCTCCGAGCAGGTTGCCATACATGTCCGTCTCCCCATGCGGTGGGGCCAGCGTGGCTGCCGCAGTCGACGGCTGCGGTGGAGCGGTATGAGCCGCACCCGTCGAAGCGGCTGGCGTGTTTACTACCGCTCCCGCATCGGCGCCAGGGTCATGCTTAGCAGGCGTCGCCGCCGGAGTGACGCCTTCAATTGCACCGTCCAAGGCAGCGCTGGCAACCGGTCCTAGCGAATTCGGAGCGGTCGCAAAAGCCGCTTCTGGGGACAGCACCTCCCGGTGCGGAGCCGCCACCTCATTCAAGAAGGGGCACCGCTGCTGCAGGTCCGCCAAGACGGTCTCCCCACTCTGGGCCACCTTGATCACAGCCCGAAGGATGATTCGCACGTAGCGCGCCGTGTCGTCCACGCTCCGACGGCGGGAGATGCAGGCCACCTGGCGGATGGCCGCCCAGCGGCCCCATCCAAACGTCATGATAGCGCGCTGTAATCGGTGACGCTCACTCTTGGTCAGTAGCCGACGGCCGGCCGGCGCTCCGTCGGGCGAAGGCGGCTCAGCAAAGTCGGCCGCTGTCGGCGCAAACGCCTCATCCTCCGACGGCAGCTCCTCCATTTCAGACGCGCTCGATTCCTCCTGGCCAGGAGCGTACCGCTGGGTCGGCCGCCGCCGGCGAGGCAGCGGGTCCAGACTCTCCCCACTCTTGCCGTGGATCTGCGGCATGATCTTCTTCCAAAAGTCAGGGTCGTCGAGCCGGATGGCCTCCTCCCCAGCAGGGACGGCCTCGGCTGCAAAGGAGGCCTTGGAGAAGGCGGATGGCGCTTGCGTGCCCGTGTTCTCGACAATGCGCTGCGTCCGCCGCTCCAGGATGAGGTCGATGTCCTCGTTGGTGAACGCATCGGCTGCGGAGTCGTCCTCGTTGAAGACATCGTAGGCACCCTTTTTGAGCAGCGCGTCGACGTCGTTGCGAGACAGGTCAGTGAAAGTGTTGCCGGTCTTGCCGGCCCCCGAGCCGCCAGTGCTGCGGAGGCCACCCAGGTTCCCAATGGCGTCACCCTTGCCCATATCCTGTAGCACCGCCTGATCAAGGCCAAGCTTCTTGGACGCCCGGTCAAACATATCTTGCTCGTAGGTCGCCCGTGTGATGAGGCGAAACACCTTCACGTCCTTCTGCTGGCCAATGCGGTGGCACCGCGCCTGCGCCTGCACGTCGTTTTGCGGGTTCCAATCCGAGTCGTAGATGATGACCGTGTCCGCAATAGTCAGGTTGATGCCCTGCCCGCCCGCCCGCGTGCACAGCAGGAAGACAAACTTCTCCGACTCGGGCTTGGAGAACCGGTCGATGGCCTGCTGCCGCTCATTTCCACGTACCCGCCCGTCAATGCGCTCGTAGCCCCACCGATGGGCAATCAGGTAGTCCTCCAAAATGTCCAGTACTCGCACCATCTGCGAGAAGATGAGCACCCGGTGGCCAGCGGCCTTGAGGCGCGGCAACATCTTGTCGACGAACACCAGCTTGCCCGACGCGTCGACCAGCACCTGCGCCATGAGGTCCTCTGCAGAGGCTGGGGTCGCCACCACCTTGTCCGCTGAGACATCAGCGGCAGCCGCTTTGGCCTCTTTGCTCTTTTTGTCCGCCTTGACGGCCGCCTCAAGCTCGATGGGCTCGACGCCCTGAATGAGGAAAGGGTGATTGCAGCACTTGCGCAGTTCCATGACAATGTTGCGCAGGTTGCCGATGTTGGCCGGCCGTGCGCCCATGTCAAGGAATGAGAAGTTCTTCTCCAACAGAGCCCGGTACCACTTCTTCTGCACGCGCGTCAGCTCGACCATTACAATTGTCTCCTCTTTGGGAGGGATACTCTTCTCCACGTCCTCCTTCTTCCGACGCAGCAGGTACGGCCGCAATACTTCCTTGACGGCGTTGACCGCGGCGACGTTCATGTTGCCAAAGCGGCTCGCAAAATCGTCCTCAGATGCAAACGCGTCCGGGTCGACAAAGTTGAGCAGCGCCCACACCTCGAGCAGGTTGTTTTGTAACGGCGTGCCCGTCAGCAGCACTCGATGGTCGCTGCTGAAGGACTTGAGCTCGTCGACCAGGCGGGACGACCGGTTCTTGAGTCGATGAGCCTCGTCGACGACAATGGCATTCCACTTGATGCGCCGCAGACGGGACGCCTCCTGTAGCACCGTCTCGTAAGTGGTGATGAGCACCTGCCACTTGTACGGGGGGCCCTGCGAGGGCACCTGTCCGGGCACCACCCACTCGTGCTGGTGGATGACGTTGCGGCTCTCGGAGTTGCCGTGGTAAACAATAGCGTTGAGCTCCGTCCAGGTATCAATCTCCCGCGCCCAATGGCCGAGCGTCGACAGCGGAGCGAGCACCAAAAACGGACCGCGGATGTTCTGCTCTTCGAACAGGAAGTGCAGCAGCGAAACGGACTGAATGGTCTTGCCGAGCCCCATCTCGTCCGCTAGGATACAGCCGCGGCGCTGGAACCAGCACGAGACCAGCCAGTTATGGCCTTCAACCTGATAGGGCCGCAGAACGCCGTCATTCTTGAATGACGGCTGCTCTCGCGGCACAAACGCGTCACGTGATGGACGCGGCAGCGGCTGCACATCGGACGCGCTCAGGCGCTTGTTGCGCTGCTGGAACTCAGACACTTTGGCGTCATCTTGCACATCCTCCGCGGCCTCCCACGTGGACTCGCCATAGGAGAGCGCCGCCCACTTGATGAGGTACTTGCGCTTGCCGGCGCGAGTGCTCTTCTCCGCCAGGATCCGGTCGACCGTGATGAAACCTTCCGGGATGAGCTCGTCGTCCACGTCAGCTTCGTCCCGCCGCATAGCCGCGGTCGCCTCTTTGCGGAGGAAGCGCTGAAGCCGGGACTTGCCTTGCGACTGCGCGAGAATGATGGCCTCCACGACCCATTCGCAGTGGATGTAGGAGAGACCCTTCCATTTGACCAGGTACTCGCTGACCACATCCTCACCAGCGGCTTCGGCTTCGGCGAGTGCCATACTCACGCCCGCCTTGCCGCTGGCCGCCAGGCGCGAGCTTGTGGCCTTCATCGCCGACGGTGATATTGCGTTTGCCGCCCCTGCCACCGCCGGCTCCTTGCCCGGCCCGTCGGCGTCCGCCACCTTAGCATTGCCATCTGCGAGAGCGGCAGGGCCCGCCACGGCCTTGTCGCCAGCGATGGCCGTGGCCTCACCGTCCGCGGCGGCACCTGCAGCCTCGTTCTCAGCAGCGGCGCCCGAAGCATTCTCCCCAGCCACGGCGGCGGCAGCAGTCAGTTGAGCGACGCGCCGGGCCAAGATCTTTTCCATCACCGGCACGGGCTCCTCATCATCGCTGGCACCGGACGCGGCGCCACTGCCACCCGCTTGCGCCCCCGCCGCATTATCCTCGTCGCCAAAAATGTCACCAAGGTCAGCGCCAAGCGACTCGCGTGCGCCACCGTCTTCGCTGAGTGACGACAGCCGGGACTTGCGCGTGCGCTGCGACACCCGCGACGGCGCTGGGGGCGTCGAGCGGCTGCCCCGCCCGCGACCGCGGCCGCGGGCGCTAGCGGTTCCGCCTCTACCACGGGAGCGCCCCCGTACAGATGCAGAACCGCGGCGCCGTGTGGACGGCGGTTCATCCTCCTCATCGTCGTCCTCTCCGTCACCGGCCGAGTCGACCAAGCTCGCCGCTCGGCGACGGGTCGCCGCAGGCGTAGCTTTGGACGCCGCGGCGCGCCGCTTGGTCGCAGTCGACGCCCGCGAACGGCGAGACGGCGATGGGGACACGGCGAGTGTCTCTGCCTCCGACTCGGATTCCGATGACTCCTCCGTGTCGACGAGCGAAGATGGCACCGTCGAGGCGGCCGCGTCACTGATGGCGGGCGACGGGCGGCGGCGCAACTCGAGCCCGTGCTTGCGAATGTCTTCGCTCGCATCCCGCCGCACGCTCGGAGTCCGCCGCGTCGCTGGTGGCCGTGGCGGCCTCCCTCCACGGCCCACCGCGGTCAGGCCAGCGGGCTCCTCCTCGTCATCGCTGTCCCACCCTCCACCACAGGAACGTGAGGTGTGCCAGACCCCTCTGCCGCACTCTCACTCCCAGTGTCGCCGCCGCCGCCCGCGCGCTTAGCTCGTGCCGCGCGGGAGCGGCGGGTGCGACTGACAGGACGCGGAGCATCGCTGCCGTCGCCACTGTTGTCACCGCCGACACCTTTGCCCTGAGCCGCGCTCGGTGCATGTCGCGCGCGGGACCGGGCGGCGGAGGCGGCGGCACGGGTGACTGTTGGCGGGCGCCGGGCGGGGAGCGGCTCATCACTACCATCACCATCGTCCAGGTCCTCGCTGTCGACCTCGTCATCTGCAGCACTAGCCAGCCCAGCTGTCGCCACGTCCGAGCCGACCTGGTCCGCATCGTTCGCATCCTCCACATCCTCCGCGTCGTCCGCATCCTCCGCGTCGTCCGCATCCTCCGCGTCGTCCGCATCCTCCGCGTCGTCTGCATCCTCCATGTCCTCCCCATTGTCGCCGCCTGACTCGTCGTCCCCATCAGCCAGCTCCCTCATCGCCGCCGGAGGGACCTCTCCGGGTGAGGACGAGCCGCCCAGGCCGCTGTCGTCTTCGGTACCGCTGTGCTCGGCTGCAGCTAAGGCGGCGAGGCGGCTGCGTTTGGCCGGCGGCAAAACGTCATCCTCATCCTCATCGGTATCGTTGAGGCCGGCGGCGTCCATGGCACTGGACGTGCGGCCGGCACGGCCGGTACCACCCGGCTCGAGGGGGGCGGCTTCATCGTCACTCTGGGGGTAGTAGAAGAAGCGGCACCTCGGGTCAGCACAAAACGCGAAAGTAGCAGTACACGCAGTAAGAGAACCATACGAGCGTCAGAAATTGTTGGATGTCATCTTGCCTACGAATAAAACGTGAGCTTCGAACCGCTCGCGCACATCTCACATCGCTCGACCAGACCTCACCCCGCGACCAGGCCAAGCCACGTACCTCCTCTGCGCGAGAAGAAGAGTCCGCCTCTGACGCCTCCGCAGGACTGTCGCGAGCCTCGGGAAGTGGCTGCAAGCGCGCGCGAGAAATTCGATATTGAGCGCATGGCGGACCCAACAGCAGACAGCAGCAGGAGGCAGAAAAATACACAAAAAACAGGTACAAAGAGATATCCAGAACAGAGAGAGGAACCCGAGGACGGAACAACACAAACATTAGTGACGTGTGCTGGAGGAGCTACCCCATGACTGGCAAAGCAACGACGCACTCAGAGATGGCGGCACTGGGGCCACCACTTCCGACGAGGCGCCCGTCCCCATGGCGCCCACATCGGACGCCGGTCGCGTAGTCGCCGTCAACGGCATAGCAAACGTACAGAGTCGGATGTCCGACGACTGCGACGGGGGCTCATCGTCCCAAAAAGGGAGCAACGGCGCTCGCAAGGGGGACGATGCCGTCTGCCCACACCGCCCGTGTCTCGTCACTGGGGCCACGCGCCCAGAGCACACGTAGGCGACCACGATAACGCCGACCCAACAGGGACGTCTAGTCCCTAGCCTCTGGCTCGGAAGCGTCGTTGCCGACACCCCCGCAGGCCACGAACACCCAGCGTTGGCGCCACTCAGGCAGAGGAACGGCGGGAAGGAGGAGGCAGCCGCCCAGCGCAGCTACAAATGTTGGAATGATCCGCAATGCGGCAGCGGCGACGACGTCCACAATGGCGGGCGTCGGCGTGAGCGGCAGCAATGCACGTTGGGAACAGCACCAGATAGAGGAGGGACACGACGCGAGGGGTGTGGGGAAGGAAGTGGCCGTCAGCTTCAAATCGGGGACGGGGGGGGGAAGGCGTCCACGGTGACAACCAGCACGAGCGGCTCGCAGCGGGCGGGAGCCCACAGACGCGTCACCGCTGGTAGACTGAATGGTCGCGGTATCCGCTGCGCTGGCGCCCCCCCAACCGCGCTACATGCCGAGGGGTCCCGCTCGTTTTTGGGAGGGCGTGGCCGCCAGCCGCGCCGTGGCGCACGAGCCGCGGTGGCCCCTTTTTCCTGTTTTTCGGGCGCGGAAACCGAGCCGCTGCCGCGCAGTCACGTGTGCGGCGGCAGTTTTGACGGCAGACGATGAGTTGCAAGTGACTCTTCCAGTCCGGCCGTCGAGAATCCGTTCTGTGAGGCGTGGAACTGAACATCGCTTGCGAGCCTGAGGCTGTGAAATCGAAACATCATTGAGAAGGCCCTCTGGTGTCATCGAAAGTATGCAAGATCGAACTTCGGACTCATCTCGCTCCCATTTGACAAATCAAATAGTAGTATTTCGTACAGCAGAGGCTGGGTGGAAGTCGCCTTCGGAGTTGAACACGAACGAGCCCGCTACAGACAACTGTCAGAGATAGCCGTCCTCCATATGCGAATGATTATTAATATGATACACCACCTCATGTCAAGCGAAGGACGCTGTTGCTCTCGAATGGGCAACAAGCATGAAATGCTATCAGCTTGGGACTTGTGCTTCACATATACCAATTGGGCATCTATCGCTTTCCGCCAGGATTTTTGGAATGGCTCATATCCGACCCACATAAAGTTTTGACAAGAGGATGCGTGACCGATACATTCAACGTCATTTTCAATTCGGATATGATATGAATGAAGAAGTATCTGGGAAGCGGCACCTGGCGAATGAGATTCGCTGCTAGACGAGTCTCATGCAACTGGAACACACAATCGTGAGTGGCCGGTAGGTTTTCAAGTCCCCATCGGCGGTCAATATCAGCATCCTGGCGACCTTCTGACGTGCTCTTTCTGGCAGTACACTGTACTTCCGTCGGGACAGCAATGATATCACGGCTGTGTTGCGTCTGGGCGCATGAGATGTGCCTTGAGTTGCGCGGTGAGCATTGATGTCCATGTGCGTACGATGCTCGTTTCCTAGTACACGTGATGCTTTTTTTTTTAGCCGATTCGTCGACGGGGTACGAGTGTCGGACTACGCACGACGGTGCTGTGCTCGGTGGCGCACATGCCGCGCTCGCGACCGTGCAGGCGACGTGGGCGGATTGACGCAATGCCTGCCACGCGAGCATCACGAGCATGTCGGCCTTCCCATGG
>ENA-ORXU01002390-ORXU01002390.1-marine-metagenome-genome-assembly--contig:-NODE-2390-length-12934-cov-3.885121_pt1 | contig 12934 bp, 10 predicted proteins | sample MGYA00237869_ERZ511484 | MGnify/ENA metagenome assembly ERZ511484
CAACAAAAAATTCCAATTTTCAACTGGTTTTCAGTCGCGATTGTACCCTTCTTGAAACCGACAATGAAGTAACGCCTGAGAGAATTGTATAACCTTTAGGGGCCTTCCTTTGAAATGTTGTAGTCATCAATTACGGCATATTGGTAGGATAACGGATAAGAGATCTCTATGAAGTGATTTAAACTTTCTCCATTCGCTAAAAAATTGCTCTTTTTTGCCTGTTTTTCCTCTTTTTTTCCTTCCGTAGCGATGCTATGTAACTCAAAAAAGCCATCAAACAGATAAAAAATAGTTAATTTTCGCTTAGATGCAGAAAGTTTAAATCACTTCTATTTAAATAAGAAAATACCTATCCATCTGTTAAAAAAATATTAAAATCATTTAATTGACGCAACCTATTTCTTGATTTACCATCTATTACATAGATTAAACAAAAATTACTTGTTTAATAAATCAGCTGTTATGATACTGCTGAACACATGAACGCTACCGAAAAACCACATAGTTGAAATAATAGATTTTTTTGAATGAGATTTTTGTTTGATTAAAACTTTAATTAAACATTTATTTAAAACTATTTATTATGAGAACACTTTCCTTTTGGAAAAGCACAATGCTTTTCACAATCCTTTTTGTCGGATTGTCATCCTGTAGTAACAATGATGATGACACCGTAACTGATGAAACATCAAAAAAGAACATCGTTGAGACAGCGCAGGGCACGGAAGCACTAAGCAGTCTTGTCGCGGCTTTGGCCAAAGCGGACGAAAAAGAAGGGACCGATCTAATCGGCACGCTGAGCGGTGATGGTCCGTTTACCGTCTTCGCGCCGACCAATGATGCCTTTACCGCTTTGTTGAGCGGCCTAGAAGGGTACGACTCTCTCGAAGACTTTGATTCTGATGAAGAGAAAGCTTTACTGACCAGTATTCTCACCTATCATGTTGTGGGCGCCAAAGCCCTTTCTACGGACCTTTCCGACGGACAGCAAATCACGACCGTACAAGGCGAGGACGTTGGTATCAGCTTAGAAGGTGGCGTATTCGTACAAGATGCCACAGAAGTAGATGCGCAAGTCGTGCAAGCCGATGTAGAGGCTTCCAATGGCGTTGTTCATGTCATCGATAAGGTTTTGGTTCCCCAAGCGGTTCTCGATGCTTTGAACGGTGAGACCCCGATGGAAGAATTGAAGACTCTGACCGAAATTGTTGTGGACACCGAAGCCCTATCTGTGCTTGAGGCTGCCGTGATAAAAGCCGGATTGGCCGAAACCTTGTCCGGTGACGGGCCGTTTACCGTGTTCGCACCTTCCGACGACGCTTTCATTGCACTTTTAGAAGTTTTGGGAGACGGCTATAACAGCCTTGATGATTTTGATGAAGAAGCCGAAATTGATTTGTTGCGAAATATTCTTTTGTACCATGTTATTCCGGCCAGGGTAAAATCGACCGATTTAAGTGAAGGTTTTGTCGATACGGCTTTTGAAGGTAATTCTATACATGTAGCCGCTTCAGGGGATACCTTTACTATCGGTGATGCCACTGATATCGATGCGAAACTCTTAGCTGTAGATATCATGGCCTCCAACGGAGTTGCCCATACCATCGACAAGGTACTTCTACCACAGGCCGCCCTCGACTTTGTAGCTTCCCTCAACTTAATGAACATTGTCGAATTGGCCGTAGCTAACAATGATCTTAGTCTTTTGGTAGACGCCTTGGCCCAAAATGATGAAACCCTTATAGAAACATTGAGTGGTGAGGGTCCTTTCACCGTTTTCGCCCCGACCAACGGCGCGTTCGTTACGCTATTGGATTCTTTAGGTGATGATTATAACAGTATCGCAGATTTTGATACGGATGATGAGAAAGATCTTTTGGTCAAGGTTTTAACCTATCATGTCATAGCAGACACGTCCGCCTTTTCCACCGACCTTAGCGACGGTCAGATGATAATGACCTTGCAGGGCGAAGATGTAAGTATAGTTTTGGCCGATGGAACGGTTCAAATCGACGATGCTACAGATACAAATGCTAAAGTGGTCGTTGCAGATGTCAAAGCCAGTAATGGCGTAGTTCATGTTATCGATAAAGTACTGTTACCACAAGAGGTTTTAGAGGCATTAGCTCCGGCAGAAGAACTCAACATCGTAGAGACTGCTCAAAGTGTAGATGACCTAAGTCTTTTGGTACAAGCGTTGATTCAAGCCGATGCGGGACTTGTTGAAACCTTGTCCGGTGACGGACCGTTTACGGTTTTCGCTCCCACCAATGCGGCTTTTACCGATCTTTTAGAGGCGTTGGGGGATGATTATAACAGTCTTGAAGATTTTGATACGGATGAGGAGAAGGATTTATTGGCCAAAGTGCTGACCTATCATGTAGTAGCCGATATTGCGGTAGCATCTACAGACCTTTCAAGTCATCAAGAAATCGTAACGGTTCAAGGGGAGTCAGTTGAGGCTTTACCTGGGGATACCGTTCAGATACGCGACAAAACCGATATCAAAGCGAATGTGACACTTGCTGATGTGATGGCGAGCAATGGTATCGTTCATGTTATCGACAAGGTCTTGTTACCTCAAGAGGTTTTAGACCTCTTAAATCCTGCTTCGCATTAATTGCACAGGACACCCAATTGAGAAAAACCTTCCTCTGATTTTCCGAGGAAGGTTTTTTTATGAGAACTCGTTTTCCAAAATCCAATTGTTGAAAAAACAAAGACATCAAAATTATGATTCTTGACATACAAGATTAAGCTTTTGACAACTCAATTTTTTTTTTATAGGATATGTGATGCATCTTTACAATCCCAAATCTTACCAAACCAACCTAACTGATGCTAGAAACCCTGACAGAAATGTCAGGGTTTTTTGTGTTTTAAGGATTTATTTTTCATTCCCGCGAAGGCGGGAATCTGCTTCTAAAAAACTCAGTCAATTCAATTGTTCTTCACATGCAACCTCTCGATAATCATCGCTTACCCAACTTTTTTTGCTCCTCCGCCTGCTGCATCATCTCGCGCATCTTCCGTTGGAACTTATTCTCCTTCTTGGGCTTCTTTTTATTTTCCTGTATTTGGGCATGTATCTTATCGTTGTCCAAAATAAAGTTTTTGATGACCAACATGATACCGATGGTAATCAGGTTCGATACGAAATAGTACAAACTAAGACCACTGGCGTAATTGTTGAAAAAGAACAACATCATCAAAGGCATTAAGTACATGATGAACTTCATGTTCGGCATACCTGGTTGTTGCGGCATATTCTGCCCCGTGGTCATCATCATATAGAAGAAAATAGCCACTGACGCCAATATCGGAAAGAGGCTCACATGGTCTCCATAAAAAGGAATTTCAAAAGGTAGTTGAGCAATACTATCGTATGAAGACAAATCATCGGCCCATAAAAACGATTTCTGCCGTAAAGCGAAAGACGTCGGGAAAAACATAAACAGGGCGTAAAAAATCGGCATCTGTAGCAGCGCAGGTACACAGCCACTCATCGGGCTAACGCCGGCCTTACCATAAAGCTTCATAGTCTCTTGCTGTTTCTTCATGGCATTGTCCTTATACTTTTCTCCCAGTTCGCTAATCTCGGGCTTCAAGACTTTCATCTTCGCCTGTGAGAGGTATGACTTGTACGTAACGGGAGACATTGCCAAACGTACGATAATCGTCATGATCACAATAGCGATTCCATAGGGTAAAAATCCACTTAAAAATGAATAAAACGGTGTAAAAACGTATCTGTTTATCCAACCGAAAATACCCCATCCGAAGTAAATGGTATCATCAAGTCCATATTCTTCATATTGGCTCAGTACCTCCACGTCAGTAGGGCCATAGTACCAGTTCAAGTTTTCCGAAAACTCCCCACCTTCCATGGCTATGGGAATAGAAGCAGCAAATTCTTTTGTAAAAAGAACGGATTTGCTTTCTTCCTCCACTAAATTCTTAGAAGTTAAATCAGCTGTTTTAAAGTTCTTTTTAGTGGCTAGAATCGAGGTAAAGAAATGTTGTTTAAAGGAAATCCATTTTACGTCTTCGTCGTTCTCTTCGTCATCACTATTGGCCGATAGATAATCTACTTTTCCGTCTTCAAAATTGCGCATAATCTCGGTATACCGATTTTCATACTCTACACTCTTATTATGGCGTATTCCCTTAAGCTTCCATTGTAATTCTACGGGATTGTTACCACTAATGATACCGTTCAAGCCTTGGGACCGTATTGTGAAATCGACTAGATAGTCGTCTTTTTTCATCTCATAGCGATACTCTAAAAACTTATTCGGCCCAGCTTTCGCCTTCATGGAAAGTACCTGATTACCATTACTTTGGCTCAATGAAGGTTCAAAATAGAGATCCTTGGTGTTGAGTACACGATTGTCGGAAGTAGAAAAGTTCAGCCCGAAAGATGCGTTGCCATCTTTGACCAAATAAACGGGAACCGAATCGTAGGTATGAAACTGCTTCATTCGGGCCTCGATAATCTGACCGCCCTTATTACTGATTTCTAAATAGACCAGATCATTTTCGAGCTTGGTCGTTTTATCGGAAGGTTGGGTGAACCCGAAGGCACCGATCTTTCCTTTATAATCTGCGACCGCCGTAGAATCTTGAAGATTGATCTGAGCCGGTTGTTTAACGTTTTCCTTTGGAGAGCTCGCCTCGGCTTCTTCGGTCACCTGCTCTTGCTTAGCCTTTTCGGCTTCCAACTCTTCAGGTGTCGGCCGATTTTGGTAAAACATAAATATGAGTATCCCAAAAATCAGTACAAAGCCGATAATAGAATTTATGTCGAGTTTCTTTTCTTCCATTTAAGTTTCATTTTGACCTGTAAGGCGACGCACTGAGCTTAGTCGAAGTACGTTGCCGATACCGGAGGCCTCCTTGTTGGTCTTGATAAGGTTTCGTGAGACCTACAAAGAAGTCCTCAGAAAAAAGAGGACAACACCTTGCAGGTCAATTTCGTATTCAGCACGCAAATATATGCCCAATTCTGAAGTTTATGCCATTCTGGCATTAGTTTGTCGTTTTTTTGTGTTTTAGGGCAGCTTCTACAAAACCGACAAACAGCGGATGCGGATTAGCGACCGTACTTTTATATTCAGGGTGATATTGTACACCGATAAACCAAGGGTGATTCGGTAATTCTATGATCTCAACAAGTCCTGTTTCTTTGTTAACACCAGAAGATTTCAGCCCAGCTTCTTCAAGTTGCGCCTTATAATCGTTGTTGAACTCGTAACGGTGGCGGTGACGTTCAGAGATTGCATTGGCACCATTATAAACTTTTTGTGCCAAACTGCCCTCGCTAAGCTCACAGTCCCAAGCACCTAAACGCATGGTACCTCCTTTATTGGTGATGCTCTTTTGTTCCTCCATCAAATCGATTACCGGGTTCGGTGAATTTTCGTCCATTTCTGTCGAATTGGCATCTTTCAGCCCTAGAACATTCCGTGCATATTCGATAACCGCCATTTGCATTCCCAAGCAAATGCCTAAAAATGGAATACCGTTTTCGCGCGCATGGCGCACCGCTTTTATCTTACCTTCGATACCCCGTTCACCAAAACCGGGTGCTACAAGAATACCATCGAGGCCTTGCATCTTTTTTTCGATGCCCTTTTCGGAAAGGTATTCCGAGTGAATCGATTTTATATTGACACTTACTTCATTGACGGCACCGGCATGAATACAAGATTCGAGAATAGATTTATAGGAGTCTTGCAATTCAACATACTTACCGATCAACCCGATACTGACTTCGTTCTTAGGGTTCTTATGTCGTGTTAAAAATTCGTTCCATTGAGTCAGGTCAGGTTCGGTCGCATTTTCAAGTTTTAATTTTTGAAGCACAACGGTGTCCAATCCCTCCTCCTGCATCAAAACCGGGACATCGTATATAGTAGATGCATCGATAGATTGAATGACCGCTTCTCGTTTTACGTTACAGAACAGGGCCAATTTATCTTTTATCTCATCTGAAATTTCATGTTCGGTACGACAGACTAAGATATCTGCCTTTATTCCGCTTTCCATCAAAGTCTTGACCGAATGTTGCGTTGGTTTTGTTTTCAGTTCCCCTGCGGCCGACAAGTAAGGTACCAAGGTCAAGTGTATTACGATACCGTTATTTTCGCCTAATTCCCAAAGCAACTGGCGAACGGCCTCTATATAAGGTAACGATTCGATATCACCGACCGTACCCCCGATTTCGGTAATTACAATATCATAATCACCGCTGTTGCCCAATAGCTGCACACGCTCTTTTATCTCGTTGGTGATGTGCGGCACGACCTGAACGGTCTTGCCCAAAAATTCGCCTCGACGTTCTTTTTCGATTACGCTTTGGTAAATTCTTCCGGTGGTTACATTGTTGGCCTGAGAGGTACGCACGTTCAAGAAACGTTCGTAGTGGCCCAAATCCAAGTCGGTCTCCGCACCATCATCGGTTACGTAACATTCCCCATGTTCGTAGGGGTTCAATGTACCCGGGTCTACGTTAATATAAGGGTCTAATTTTTGAATTGTGGTCTTATAACCCCTTGCCTGAAGTAGTTTGGCAAGTGATGCGGCGATAATTCCTTTTCCTAAGGACGAAGTTACTCCTCCCGTAACGAATATGTATTTGGTATCTGACATGATGGATTCCTAGTTACGGGATTCAAAGGTACAAATTGCAAAAAGAAATCATTGTCAATGATGTGGGAAATCTTTTTGAATCTTTCGTATGAGGGGCTCCAACCCGTTTATTTTTATTTCGAGGATGGATTCCAATAAATTCCCCAACTTACCATCGGGAAACCCTTTTTGCCTGAACCAGATTAAATAGGCCTCCGGCAGGTCTACCAAATATCGGCCTTTGAATTTGCCGAAGGGCATTCGGTAATGGGCGAGTTCGATTAGTTTTTGTTTGTCGGGGGATATATCCATATTCAAATGCTAAAATGGTTTTAATGTACCAATTTACAGATTACTGGTATAAAATTTATATATTGAAAACGATTAAACTTTTTCCTTTAACTTTTGAATTAGTACATTGTTAAATTAATGGATAGATAAATTAAAAAAATGAAACGAAGAACATTTATAGGTACATCAGCTGCCGCCTCGGTCGGTGTGATGGCCTGCAAAACAACAAATGCCATGCCTACGCCGAAAAATGATACTACAGAACTAAAAGGAAATATAAACCATAGCGTCTGCAAATGGTGTTATAGCAAGATTCCACTTGAAGAATTTCTGAAAAATCTAAATGACTTAGGTGTTAAAGCCATAGACCTTATGGAACCCAAAGATTGGCCAACACTCAAAAAATACGATATACATTGTTCGATGGTCAGTGGTGCCGGACTCGGTATCGAAAAAGGCTGGAACGACCCTAGCTTGCATAGCGAACTTATTGCGGATTACGAACAAATGATTCCGAAAGTCGCGGAGGCAGGTTATACCAACCTTATCTGCTTTAGCGGTAACCGAAATGGTATGGACGACGCGGTCGGACTTAAAAACTGCGCTGAAGGTTTAAAGAAAATTATGCCAATTGCCGAAAAACACGGGGTGGTCATTCAAATGGAACTGCTCAATTCAAAAGTCAACCACAAAGATTACATGTGCGACCATACCGAGTGGGGTGTCGAACTGTGCAAAGCCATCGGTTCCGAAAATTTCAAGTTGCTCTACGATATCTACCATATGCAGATTATGGAAGGTGACATTATCAGAAATATTCAAGACTACAACCAATATTTCGGGCACTACCATACCGGCGGAAACCCAGGCCGCAATGAAATCAACGATACCCAAGAATTGTTCTACCCTGCTATCATGAAAGCCATATTAGCGACCGGATATAAGGGCCACGTAGCACAAGAATTCATTCCCACTTGGGACGATCAAATAGCTGCCTTAAAAGAAGGGGTTACGATTTGTGATGTTTAAGTTATTCTTCTTTCCCAAAATCTAGAGGTCTTTTTTGTCTAAAACCCTAAACGCCGATCCTAAAATTGGGTTTGGCGTTTACAATCCTAGTATTTTCATTATTATGATTTTTAGTGATTTAGCTATGCTTTATGGAGGGTTTTACAAATCCAAATGATTCGCCCATTTACAAGTAGAAATCGGAAGTTTTATTAAATCAATTTCAGTTACCAAACACCGCTTTAAATGAAGAAAGCAACCGCACTAATTACCCTGGTCATTGTTTCAATAGTAATCTCCAACTGCTCAGTTGCAGAAGACATAAAAGAAACAGCTGACGCCCTTGAATGCGCAAATCTTATTAGAAAAATCGATGAGAAATACGATAAAGAGGACAGAGATTGTTCCGACATAAAATCAGATGCCAATAAAATCCTAAGTACCTGTAAAGATCAATTAACAACAGAGCAGAAAGAGCAACTAGAATTTTATTCGGCCAATTGCGATGTAGCCAATTAAAAAACTATGAAAAGTTTGAAATTATTCGCACATTTGCCGCCATAAAAATCTAAAAATCAATCTTAGGCTTTGAAGTGATTTAAACTTTTTCCATTCGCTAAAAAATTACCCTTTTTCGCCCATTTTTCGTCTTTTTTTCCTTCCGTAGCCCTGCTATGCAACTCAAAAAAGCCTTCAAAATGGTCAAAAAATGATTAATTTTCGCTAGAAAGCAAAAAGTTTAAATCACTTCATTACAAAAAACACATGTAAATGAAAAAAACAATTTCTTCTTTAGCAGTAGCCGCAATTACGTTATTCAGCGTTCAATTCGTTGCGGCCCAAGAATTTAGTAAAGGCACCAACGTAATCAATGCCGGTATAGGTCTTGGCGGAAATTTCAATATTGGCAGTTTTGGCAACTCGTCGCCAAGCATTGGGGTTAATCTAAGTTACGAAAGAGGTATCTGGGAAACTGGCGACTTCGGCGTTGTAAGCCTGGGAGGCTATTTAGGCTACAAGAGTTATAGATCAGATTTTCAAGATGATACCTTTAGATACTCTTACGCTATTGTAGGGGTTCGAGGTGCATTTCATTATATCGGACTCAATGTAGAAAATCTCGATGTCTACGGTGGCGCTATGCTGGCGTATAATATTGCCTCTTTTGACGGCGATGGCGATGTCTTTTCGTTGAACAGTCGCCCTAGTGGTACAGTATTCGTAGGTGGTCGCTGGTATTTTACCGAAAACTTCGGTGTCTTTGCCGAAGCTGGGTACGGAGTTGCATTCCTTTCGCTCGGAGCGGCTTTCAGGTTTTAGAAAGTAACCACTTGGTTTTAAACAAAACAAAAGTCTTTTCAGGGTTCATATCTGGAAAGGCTTTTCTATTGTTCCGCAATTAGCGCGGCTGCAATCCGCTTGTTCCAGATGAGTTGCTTTTCCAGATTTCTTGAAAAATTGGTCTCGTGGTCGTAATTGTTCTGCAGAATGTAAAGCTCTTTTATGATCGCCTTATAGATGACCTTCACCTCTTCCTTAATATTCTTGGTAAATTGAAACTCCGCAAGCCGTTTTCGCATTTTCCGCGCATGAAGCTCTGCAATGTCAAAATGCAATTGCTCGTGGCTCAAAATCAGCGAGTCACATAATTCTGGGCGGTACCAAGATTTATCCGGATAAAACTCACATCCCACCTTAAAATCGATGTAAAGCCGACCCTCCTTTTCAAAAGTCGAAAACTCGTAGCTAATGCTGCTCGCCGTAGTTGCAGCGGCCCACTGAGTCTTGAGATAAGTACCCTTAAAATCGGACCATTGCAGTTTTCTATCGGCACTCCATGGAATAACTTCTTCGTCTTGAGCGAAGATCGAGCCCGAAAAGCAAATTAAGAGTATAAATAAGAGATGTCTTAGAGCGCCCAATGGAACGAAATTTCTTTTTCAATATCCGGATGCAAACTATAGAGCACCGGACAGGTATTCGCCGTATTTTCCAGAATTTTTCTATGCTTCTCCGAAACGTTGCTTGGTAAATTTAACTTCGCTTCTATTTTAGCGATTCTTCTAGGGTCTGAAGCCATGTGCTTGGTGATTTCGACCGTAGCATTGGTCAAATCGACACCTAGCCCATTTGCTTTTATTCCCATTACGGTAATCATACAGCTGCCCAGACCAGTTGCCACGGTATCAGTGGGCGAAAATGCCTGACCGAGGCCATTATTATCGGTTGGAGCATCGGTAATAAAAGTATTTCCTGAACGAATATGTTCGCAGGTTGTCCGTAATTCTCCTGTATATGTAATTTTTGATGTCATAGGTTTGGGTTTCGGGTTTCGGGTTTCGGGTTTCGGGTTTCTAAAACTATCTTTTCTGCACTAATAAACTCCCTGGCTTTTTAATGCGATTTGTAAATCTTCAAAACGGCACATTTTATAGCTGATTGGTAATTGATTTATATAAGAAATACTGCCTAATACAACTGCGAACTGTATACCTTTCTACTCGATTTCTCTGATGCGCAAATCTTCGAAGGTCATGAGATATGAAGACTGATTGAAATAACCGGAAGCGGCATTCTTTTCATAATTGAACTTATTGCCCGAATATTCCGTTTCACCAATAAATTTCGAGGCTTCCATCAAGTTGTTCTTATAGGCCAATTTCAATAACAGGTCGTAGGTGATATCGAATCCGCGTACGGCATATCTGTCGGGAGAACTACCAAAACGCTTTGCGTAACGTTTAGAAAACGAGTTGCTGTTAGGCATTTTATACACCGATGGATACGTAAAACTAAGGTTTGACAAGTGCGTACTCGATACCACGTCGTTCTCGAACGCAATATCTTTATAGGTAGTGAACATTCTCAACTTCACCCTATCTCGTTCCGGCTCTTCAAGGTCTAGCAACGCATTTTGAAAAGAATTTAAGATAGACGTTACGCTTGAAGCAAGTTTAAAGTTATTGGTCTCAACAAAGACCCAATTTTCTACCTCATCTGACATAAGCAATCGTAGTGCTTCAATATCAACACCTATATTTTTCTCTTCCTCAATGACTTCAGCTATCTTGACATCGGGAAATTTTGCCAAAATTGCCTCTTGCGCATCGATATGCAAAGAATCCGCTATTACGATAAGATTTCGATCTTCGCGTTTTTCTTCGATATAATCGAGCATGCGTTTGCGAAGTACCTCATCTGAAGTATAGGAGTAATATACATTGGAAAGGCTTAAATTACTCTCGGCAGGGCCCGGAGCGATAACCGGTATTTGATTACTGCCGGCTCTTACGGCCGTTTCTTTTAACGAAGCCAAATCTATAGGGCCTACAATAGCACTTAAATTACCAAGATTTTCTTTTTGGAGAATTTCTTTTGTTTTCGCCAAATCATATTGATTGTCATACGTTTTGACATCTACCGAAATACCTAGGTCCGCAATGGAGTCAAGAGCAACCAGTGCCCCCGAATAAAGACCCAAACTCAATTTCAAACTACTTCGTTTTTCTATGATTTTGGCTACCTCAGATTTGTCGCTTAGGTCGAGCTTATCTATCCGAAAGGGCAAAAGAAACAATATGCTTGGTCTATTTGCTACATCAACACTATCCAATAGATTGATTTTATCGAGCACCAAAGAATTGCGCACTTCAAAATCACCTTCTTGTTCCTTGGGCAATTTTAAAACCATACCAGCTTTTAATCCACCCTGTAAATCGGGGTTTAGCGCCAACAATTCTCTATATGAGATGCCCAACTTACGTGTTAGAGAAAATTCGGTCTGTTTGGGCTTCACCTCATAAAAATTGAAGTTGTCGGTATTTACCTCTCCTGCATCCAGTTTTTTCTGGGGAATACGTATAACCATGTTTTCTTTCAATCCGCCCCGCTCTGTAATCTCAGGGTTTAAACGGACGATTTCATCAGCCTTCACTCCAAATTTCTGCTCCAGTTGATAGAAGTTCATTTTTGGAGGCACCGTATATGAAAGGTATAACTGCGTTTCTTGATTTTCTACCGTGCTACCTGCAATTTTGGGCATTCTTAATTCTTGCCCCGCCGCTAGGTAATTGTTGCTCTTCGATAATTCTGGATTTAGCACCAACATACTATCGATTGTTATACCGTATTTGTGCGCAATGCTCCAACGTGTTTCCTTGGGTGCGACCGTATATACCTCAAAATCCGCTTCATTTATCGTATTCTCTTCCGTTCTTACCCTTCGGTATTTCGGAATCTTTAGTGTCATCTTCTTTTTCAATTGCGAAGAATACAATTCGGGGTTGTACTTTTTAATGTCCTCTTCGGTTATATTGAAGCGCTTCGATATGCTATACAATGTCTCTTTTCTCTTAACACGATAAGAGGTAAATCCCGTTGGTTCTTCTTGATCCAGTGCCGGCATCTCAGACGCTTTGGTCTTGGTATTCACTTCGGGCCTAGAGGAAGTTGCCTGAGCCTTCCCACCTTTCGGAATCACAAGTATCGTATTGGCCCTTAATGCATCACCTTGCTTGATTTCTTTGTTCAGTTCAAGTATTGTAGCCGTAGGTACATTGTATGTTTTGGCAATACTTTCAAGTGTTTCCCCCTTCTTGACCGCATGCGTGGTAAACTTCTGCGCCTTACAGCTAGAAAAAGAGAGCGCCAATAAAAGCAGCACAATTATATTTTTAAATAACCGGTTCATTGAATTCAATAGTTATTAATTAGTCGTTAATGAAGGATGCCTTTTTTCGTAATCCATAACATTTGGTTGCTGAGCATGTCGAAGCATAAACTTTTTTTACTCCCATTCTATAGTCGCCGGGGGTTTCGAACTTATATCGTAAACAACCCTGTTCACGCCCGGTACTTTATTGATAATATCGTTCGATGTTTTTTGTAAAAATTCATAGGGCAGATTCACCCAATCGGCCGTCATACCATCGGTACTTTCTACGGCACGTAAAGCTACACATTTTTCATAAGTACGCTCGTCGCCCATAACCCCTACACTATTTAC
>ENA-ORXU01002395-ORXU01002395.1-marine-metagenome-genome-assembly--contig:-NODE-2395-length-12903-cov-3.137845_pt1 | contig 12903 bp, 15 predicted proteins | sample MGYA00237869_ERZ511484 | MGnify/ENA metagenome assembly ERZ511484
TGAGGATTCTGGCCGATCTGTAGCTGAGCATTGTCCTGTAGCAGGCAACCGGGCTGAGCTTTAATGCGGGTGTGATTCATAAACAACCCGTTGGTACTGGACTTTCCCTGACCATCGCCATCGTATACGCGATAGCAGTCATTCTCTCGCCTAAACACAACGTGCTTTCCAGATATCACCTCCCACCCGCTATCAGGAACAGCTAAATCAGCCCAGGCGCTGTCTCTACCCAGGCGATGCTCGTCTTCACAGAGATCGAAGCGAAGTAGCTTGCCGCGATTATTTAGCTCAATGTAAGGACTTGTCAGCAAGGTCTCAGATGAGTTGATAGCCATTTGAAAGGGGTTAGCGAGGAACGGTGTGTAGACTGTACCTGCAATATGCAATTTGTATGAACAAACGCTGGCCCCATCAAACCAACCTTTAAAGTGATGGTGAATGCACTAGCCTTTCGGGAATGACGCCAGCGAAGACTGTATTCAGCGCATATGGGTGATGGATAGCTGCGTTTTATAGGGCATTTTGCCTACTAAGAAACAGCACTCTTATGGATAAGGACAAAGCGATGACAGTTTCCGAGGACATGGCACCAATCACGCTCAGCAACCGCTATCGGGTACTCAGCGTGATAGGCGACGGTGGCTTCGGCAAAACCTTTCTGGTCGAAGACACCCAGATGCCCTCTAACCGGCAGTGTGTTCTCAAGCAGCTCAAACCTGTTCAAGACAATCCTCAAACCGGTCAGATGGTGAAGGATCGCTTTCAGCGGGAGGCCGCGATTTTAGAAACGCTGGGCGAAGGTCATGAGCAGATTCCTCGGCTGTACGCGTATTTTTCAGAAGCCGATCAGTTTTATTTAGTAGAGGAGTGGGTTGAGGGCGATACGCTGACTCAGCGGGTACAGCGAGAAGGCCCACTGCCTGAAAAAACGGTTCAAAACCTGGTGGCCAGTCTGCTGCCTGTCATCGCTCACGTACATAGCGAAGGCATTGTGCACCGCGATATTAAGCCTGACAACGTTATTTTGCGATCACGCGACAGCAAGCCAGTACTCATCGACTTTGGTGCGGTCAAAGAAACGATGAATACGCTGATTAACAGTCATGAAAATAGCGCTCACTCTATTGTGGTGGGCACCCCTGGCTACATGCCTTCCGAACAGCTAGCCGGACGTCCTGTCTATGCCAGCGATCTCTACAGCCTGGGCATGACGGCAATCTACGCGCTCACCGGCAGAATTCCGCAGGATATTGACGTAGATCCATCGACGGGCGAGCTGATGTGGCGACAGCTTGTGCCTAACCTAACGCCTGAATTTGGCAATTTTTTGGACTGCGCTACGCATATGAGCGCCAGCAGCCGTTTTCCCGTTGTTAAAGAAATGCAGTCTATTCTTAACAACATCATTTTGAACGGCATGGCGGCACCTGCAACCGGCTCAGCCATGCCTGAAACGCGGCAGTCTTCTCAAACTATCGTGTCTGCACCACCCGATCCTGAGTATCCAACTGTTGCCGCCGCACCGGCTGCCTCTTACTCGTATCAAAGCCCCGATAGCGCCCATACCCAGATCGCTTCCCCCGTGACGGCGGCTCATGTCGCGAATGCTGCAACCGTTCAGCAACCGGCTCGACCCTCTGGCCAGTGGAAAAGCGCCGTGATTATCGGGGGCATGGTGGGCTTTAGCGTACTGCTAGGGGCGCTGTTTATGATGGATAGGCTGTCATCGGATGGTCGTTCAGAGCAACCAGCAGTGGTCGGAAGCGTTGAGGAAAAGACGCCAGAGAGGGATGCTGACGCAAATCCAGAAGACAAGCCAGGAGATAGACCGAAGCTTGAGGACAGAGAGATTCCAGCGCAAACGCCCGTTAATCCTGTTGTACCGGCTCAGCCACGAGCGGCTTCGGTACCAGGGGCGAATAGTACCATTGTGGGCCAGCCGGGGAGCAAGAATGTACGGTCAGGGGCCGGTACGAACTATGGGGTTGTCGATGCGGTAAGCGTGGGCGATCGCGTCAAAGTCGTGGCCCGAGACACCGACGGCGGCGGCAATCCCTGGTACCGAGTCGTGGTGCCTAGCGGAAACTCGGGTTGGGTCGCAGGGCAGCTGCTGCAAGTAGATGGCGATGCGGCAGTCCCTAAATTACCAGCCGCTCAAAAGCCGCCCGAAAAGCCAGGTGAGAAGCCGGGTGAAGAGGAATACGATGATTCAAAACCCACGGTTCCAGTCGATAGTACGAATGCGACGGTTATGGGCGAGGCGGGCAGTAAAAACGTGCGATCTGGGCCGGGTACGAGTTACGGAACGGCGCATGTGGCTTATCCGGGCGATCGCGTCTATATTCGCGATTCAGCCACAGATGCAGGCGGCTTCACCTGGCACAAAGTATACTTTCCCAAGTCAGGTGCAGAAGGGTGGATGGCCTCGCAGCTCGTGAAGCCTGACTAAGATCTTTGCTACGGACACCGGTGCTCTGCTCATGAAGCTTTTTCACGCTATTCCTAAGCCCGCGCTATACGTTGCGATATCAATCGTTACGGCGGTGATTATTGTCCTCGGCGGGCTAGCGCTTAGAGGCAAGGTGCTGGAGGTGAGTTCTCAGCCGGATGCTGTTTTGAATGATACGCGATCGCCCATTGCCGCCGAAAGCACCCCCATTACCATCGCGCAGCCCAAACAGCCTGACGCATCCGGCATCATTCGAGGTAAAGTTCCAACCCCTATTCCCATTCCAGAAGCGATCACTGAGCTACCAGATGCCAGCGCGTACCCTCAAGAAGACCTTTCTCAAAAATCGCCTGTGGGAGCCACGTCTACTGAACCGCCTGTTGTCGGCATACCTGATACCGAACACGGCCACCTGCCCTATGAAGAAGCCAAACCGGGCAACTTAACAAGCATTGGCTCCTTTGTTCGCGAGAACTACGAACGCGCAGAATCTTTGGACTATGAAGCAGCTCAAGCCTTTGTCGATATGCAAGAAGCCGCTGATATTCAAGGCGTTCAGCTGATTCCTATCTCAGGCTTCCGCAGCAGAGCCGATCAAGAACAGCTGTTTGACAATCAGATCGCACGCAAGGGAAGCCCCAAAGCCGCTGCCGAGTTCAGTGCACCTCCCGGCCACAGCGAACACCACACTGGCTATGCAATCGATATTGGTGATGCGAACCAGCCGGAGACCGACATCAAATACAGCTTTGAAGAAACCCCAGCCTACCAGTGGCTACTTCAAAGCGCAGCAGTATACGGCTTTGAGCAGTCTTTTCCAAAAGGCAATATTCAGGGCATTACGTTTGAGCCCTGGCACTGGCGCTATGTAGGCTCACAAAGAGCCTCGGAGGTCTTCGCGCCTGCCCAAGTCCACTTCCCTGTTCCTTGACTACTCCCCACCTTAAGAAGATGGGGATTCCCTGGTCACCCAGAGAGTTTCCTGCTTCAAAGCAACTGCCATCAAGAGCTAGGCTCTATCGGGTCTTACGCTCGCTCCACAGACTAACACCGCTCGACCAGCGGCTAATACATTTATTGCAGCGTTGATATCTCTATCATGCCGAACACCGCAACTAGGACAATCCCACTCACGAATACTCAACGGCAGCTTATCAACGGTGTGACCGCAAGAATTACAGCGCTTAGAGCTAGGGAACCAGCGGTCAATCTTGACCAGCCTTCGCCCGTACCAGTCGCACTTATATTCAAGCTGCCTCACTAACTCGCCCCAGCTAGCATCGCTGATAGCCTGAGCGAGCTTATGGTTTTTCACCATGTTCTTCACAGCCAAGTCTTCAACGGCAATCAGTTGGTTTTCTCGCACCAATCGAGTCGTCAGCTTGTGAAGCATATCTTTGCGAGCATCCGCAATTTCAGCATGTACCCGCGCTACGCGCAGCCTCGCCTTATGCCGGTTGTTAGACCCTTGCACCTTACGGCTCAGCGCCTTCTGAGCTTTACGCAACTTGCCAGACTTAGCCTTCAACCCTTTCGGGTTCGTGACTTTCTCGCCGTCGCTGAGGCTCAGCAAGGCGCTGATACCCAGGTCAATGCCAACTTCTTTTTCGACAGGTGGCAACGGCTCAATATCAACGTCAACCAGCAAAGAGACTGTCCATCGTCCAGCACCGCTAAGTTTCACGGTGATGCTAGAAGGGTCAGCACCTTTAGGCAACAACCGACTCCAACGAACCGGCAGCGGCTCAGCACATTTAGCCAAGTAGACTTGACCGCCAGTGTATCTGAACGCTGCTTTGGTGAACTCAGCGCTGCCGCCGTTGCGCTTCTTTTTGAAGTTCGGGTACTTGGCCCGCCCAGCGAAGAAGTTGGTGAAAGCGCCCTGCAAATGGCGTAGCCCTTGCTGAAGCGCTACGCTGCTAACTTCTTTGAGGAAAGACAGCTCAGCCTCTTTCTTCCAGCCGGTCAGCATCTTAGAAGTATCGTTGTAGCTAACCCGCTTTTGCTCTCCATACCAAGCCTCTGTCCTTGCAGACAATGCTTTGTTGTAGACCAAACGAGCGCAGCCTAACGTTCTACGAAGCAAGTCTTCTTGCTCAGCAGTCGGATAGAAACGATACTTGTACGCTTTGTCACTCATGCCTTAAATTATAGCGCGTTCTTTGTAAGCATGAGTAGTACATTGGTAAAGCGTAGACAAAGAATGTTCGCTAACACTCACTTGAGAGATGTATGTCACTACATCCCCGCCCTGTAGAGAACGGGGGTTTGTGACATACATCTCAAACTCTCTTCAAACTGATAAAAAAGCTCTGCTACAGGGTTACCACAGCAGAGCTTTTCGTTTTTGATAAAAGCTGAACTGTCTAGTAGGCGTCTTGAAGCTCGTAGAAGTCAGGTGAAATATAGTCCTTCCGCAGCGGAAAGCCTTCCCAATCTTCAGGCATGAGCAGTCGCTTTAGGTTCGGATGCCCTTCATATACAATGCCGTACATATCGTAGCACTCACGCTCCTGCCAGTCTGCCGCCTTCCAAATCCAATACACCGAAGCAATTTTAGGATTTTCGCGCGGCAAGTAGCACTTAATTCGCACTTCTGCGGGCGCATCCGCGTCATCGCTCAGCTTGGTCAGGTCATACACGCTCACAAGCTCTTGACCTGGGCCAGAATCGTAGGCACTCTGGCAGCGAAGATAGTTGAAGCCATTGGCATACAGCGCCGTCGAAAACGGCAGTAAAAACTCAGGCTCAACTTTTAGCACTTCTACGCCAGAGTGATCGCGCTCCATCACTTCATGAGCAAACCCTTGTTCAGTTAGCCAGGTAGACACCTCGCCCGCTTCGACAATGGCGGTTTCTTCCGCCTTCTTCTCTTCTGTTTTGCTGTCTTCCTGAGCCATCTAAGCGTTCTCCTTCTCTGCCTTCACATCTGCCTCTTGCTCTAGCGCGACCGGCATACCCATCGCCGCCATCAGCTCCTTAGAAGGCTTCTCTCTAGTGCCCGTCTCCAGATACTTACCGTCTAGAATGGGTGCAACAACCTTCATGCTGTGGCTGCGGGTGTAAAAGCGGTGAGTGCTTTCAAACTTTCCACGATCCTGCATAGATTCATCAGCAATCTTTTTACGCAACTTAATGACCGCATCAAAAATTGCTTCAGGCCGGGGTGGGCATCCAGGAATATAGACATCTACCGGAATGATTTTGTCCACGCCGCGCAGTGCAGTAGGTGAGTCAGAGCTAAACATGCCACCTGTAATCGTGCAGGCACCCATAGCCATTACGTAAGCAGGCTTAGGCATTTGCTCGTATAGGCGAACCAGCGCAGGGGCCATTTTCATGGTTACCGTACCGGCCACGATGATCAGGTCAGCCTGTCTGGGGCTGGCCCGAGGCGCTAAGCCAAAGCGGTCAAAGTCGAAGCGAGAACCCAGCAGGGCTGCAAATTCAATAAAGCAGCAGGCCGTTCCATATAGCAGCGGAAACAGGCTGGAAAGCCGCGTCCAGTTGTACAGGTCGTCTACGGTCGTCATAATGACGTTTTCAGACAAGTCCTGAGTGATACCTGCATTTTGCGCAGGGTTCATAATTCGTTCGCCGGGGCTCATGCCATCTAAGGGCATGTTCCGACCTTTACCTTGCAGTGCGCCTGCCTTCATTCCTGATCCTCCAATACCTGCATCTACGACCATTCCAATGCTCCTTTGCGCCACGCGTACACGAGTCCAACCACCAAAATTGCGATGAACACCAAAGCTTCTACAAAAGCTAGTAGACCCAGCGTGTGAAAGGCGACTGCCCAAGGGTACAAAAACACCGTTTCTACGTCAAAAATGACGAATACCAGCGCAAACATATAGTAGCGAATGTTGAACTGGATCCAAGCGCCGCCAATCGGTTCGCAGCCTGACTCATAGGTGGTGCGACTCGCTGGCCCCGCGTTAGCTGGCCTGAGTAGTTTGGAAGCACCCAAGGCTACTACCGGAACTAAGCTGCTGATAATCAGGAAGCCTAGAAAGTATTCGTATCCACTTAAAACAAACACACGCGATCGCCCGTAACGGTTCTAAAATCCTCCCTATTGTAGCGGCCCAGGTTCTTGTATGGGCTCTAGATTTTAGGCAGAAAGACAGATTTATTAAAAGCCGTAGCGTAGCAAGCATCGATTGCTGGATGAAACCCGCCGTATGCAATAATAGTTAACAGATTTCTCAGATTTTTTAGCTTGCCTTAAGCATTCATCGTTTTGCCCGATCGCTTGCTTTATTCACAGGTCAGCCATTGATATTTCGTGCACTTTCACTAGCGACGGGTTCCAATTGAAGCAATGAGTACAGAGCCACAATCAAACCTTGACCCAGCGCAATCGCCGCCTGTAGAAGAGATGATTCCTCTGGTTAAGTCCGAGGAAGCGCCCCCCAACAAGCGCCCAGAAAGCAGTGGCAAAAAAGAGGCCGAAGGCGAAGAACCTAAGCCGCTGACGCCTGCTGAAATGGACTGCTTTGAGTGTCGATCCTGCGGTTATACCTACGAGCCCACCAAAGGAGACAGCCGCGCGAGCATTCCACCGGGCGTTCAGTTCAAAGCGCTGCCCAACGACTGGCGCTGTACGGTATGCGGCGCGAGCACGACGCAGTTTAGCAACGTTGGGCCTGCGGGTAACGCCTCTGGCTTTAAAGAGAATTTGAACTATGGCTTTGGCGTAAACAAGCTGACGCCTGGTCAAAAGAACCTGCTTATCTTTGGAGCATTGGGAATAGGCGTTTTGTTCTTTTTAAGCCTCTATGGCTTGCAATAGAAGCTTGCCATAGGAACTTGCCGCAGGAACTGGTAGTAGGAGGGGATGAGCTGTGATGGAGCTAGCCTACATTTTCTCTACAGACTATTTTTTTAATTCAATTGAGATTTTTGCTGGAGTGGTCATGCAGACGGTTTTAAAATACTTAGAAAAGGCACTAAACAAACAAGCCTTACGAAAAGCCTGGGTGAAAGGCCTCGTGTTATTGATGGTCGCAGCTTTAACGACAAGCTGTGGCAGAGTTTTCTTGGAAGGAACAGCGACAAACCCCTGGGAAGTGATTGCTCTACCAACTGAAGCTGCCATCTCAGATGTGTCGTTTGCTTCCGATGGCGAGCATGGCTGGCTAGTAGGCTCTCGCACGACGCTACTGGAGTCAACAGATGCTGGCAATACCTGGGAACCTAGAATTTTAGGCCTGGGCGAACAGCAGTACACCTTTACTTCAATTGACTTTGATGGGAATGAAGGCTGGCTAGTAGGACAGCCCAACATCATGCTGCACACGATGGATGGCGGCACGTCCTGGTCAAATATTCCGCTGGATCCTCAGCTACCGGGTCAGCCGCTTTTGATCACAGCAACGGGCAAGAATTCGGCTGAGCTAGCAACAGATATCGGCGCGATTTATGCGACTAATGATGGTGGCAAGCAGTGGAAAGGACTTGTGCAGTCGGCGGTCGGTGTTGTTCGTAATATGACGCGTGACCCTGAAGGCCGCTACGTGGCAGTGTCCGCTCGCGGTAACTTCTACTCTACCTGGCTACCGGGACAAGACGCCTGGCAGCCTCACAACCGGGAAAACTCGAAGCGCTTGCAGAACATGGGCTTCGATAAAGATGGTCTGCTTTGGCTCATTGCTAGAGGCGGTCAGCTTCAGTTTGGAACCGAGAGCGAAGCTTACGAAGAGTTTACCGAGCCAATCAATCCTGAATTTGCCTCTAGCTGGGGGCTGTTAGATATTGCCTATCGTACGCCTGAAGAGCTTTGGGTGACAGGCGGGAGCGGCAACCTACTCATGAGTGCAGATGGCGGCAAGACCTGGAAAAAGGACAAGGCTGTAGAGAACGTGCCGACTAACTTCTATCGGATTAAGTTCTTAGGCGATGATCGCGGCTATATATTAGGTCAGCGTGGCTATTTGCTGCGATACGAAGAAGAGCCTTTAGCAACAGCGCCGTCTGTATAGATTGCTGCAATAGGTTTTTATACCTATCACGAAAGCCTTGTCCTCACGGGTTTGTTGAATTTGGCGAAGATTGGTTGTGATGATAGGTAAGAGTTTCGTATGATGATAGTTACGTGTTGATTTGATGATAGTTAGGAGATTTTGAGATATGGCTGGCGATACCGGTGAGAGACCTTTTGGCGATATTGTAACGAGCATTCGCTATTGGATTATCCATAGCATCACAATTCCTGCTTTGTTTATTGCAGGCTGGCTATTTGTTTCGACGGGCCTTGCGTATGACGCATTTGGTACGCCTCGTCCGAACGAGTACTACCCTAGCAATGAGATGGAAATGCCCATTATCGACAACCGATACAACCCTGATAATGTGCTGCCCCGATAGTTGATAAATCATAGGCCTTGGATAGTTGCATTGTTAGAGCGATCGCCCAGGGCCTAGCGCAACGCATTGAGATAAGACCCTTACTGAAACCCTTTGGAGATTTGCCATGACCAGTGGAAACCCTAACAACGAGCCGATTACCTATCCAATTTTTACCGTGCGCTGGCTATCTGTACACGCGCTAGCGGTGCCTTCCGTTTTCTTTTTAGGCGCGATCGCCGCCATGCAGTTCATTCAACGCTAATCCTTTAATTTAAGGAGCCCAAAAGGAGATAACCCCATGGCCGATAGACCCACTAACCCGAATAAGCAGCCCGTAGAACTTAACCGAACGTCTTTGTTCCTAGGGTTGCTGGTGGTCTTTGTGACCGGTTTGTTGTTCTCTAGCTACTTCTTTAACTAAGAAGCGAGCTAAGAGATAAGATCGTCAACGTTGTGAGTAGGAGAAGTGTTTCATGTTTCAAAACGGTAAGATTCCTCTGTGGATTGTTGCGACAGTTGCGGGCACAGGCGTGCTTGTAGTTGTTGGAATCTTTTTCTATGGTTCTTATGTGGGAACCGGTTCTGCGATCTAAAGCTGACTTTGGAAGCAGGCAATATAAATAAAAAGCGACCTCTCTTAACGAAGGGTCGCTTTTTATTGCGTTTTTATTAGTGACTAAAGAGTTAGTCGCTAATGACTATACAACGTCAGTTTGGCTATCTTCAGAGATTTGACCAAACGTGGAGGCGGTGCCATCGGATGTAGTGGCCTGACCACGCTCAATGTATAGGAACAGAGCGGCCATAGCGATCGCAGGGAATACGAGCCCTACAGTAGGCACTAGTATCGAAGGTAGGAAAGAAGCAGACATATAGATTGTCCTCTTTTGAAACAAAAATTAGGCGATGCTACAACACTACTCCGAATCGGGGGCAGAAAGTATCCCTCCTTAGTGGAAGTTAAAGGTTGGTGAGGGAAATTGTGATTTATGTTTATTTTTTCGTCGGACTTAATTGAAACTAAAGAAAAGGCTGTATTTATTGCGCATACAGCCTTTTATCGGAACATTCCGGATCATACAGGGGGTATAGGGGGGCTTATGCCTTGCGGCTGACGGAGAATGCTGTAGTGTCCAGTAGAGTGGAAGCACTTAGACAGAAAGCGTGCCTAAAGAGAATTTCTTTTACGTTCCTTCTGTTGGTCAATATCATTCTTTTGGAGATTTTTTCATGGGCATTCTTGCTTGGGTTGTTTTAGGTCTTATTGCTGGTGCGATCGCACGAGCTATCTACCCTGGTCATCAGGGCTTAGGCATTATTGGTACTATGGTACTAGGCATTATCGGTGCGGTTGTAGGTGGCTTTGTGGCTAGCTTATTTGTGCCTGGAGCAGCAGCAGGCTTATCCATTCCGGGTGTTATTGTTGCTGTACTTGGCGCTATTATCACGCTCTTCATCTACTACGCAGTCACTAAGCGCACTGCATAGAAGCCACTGCAAGGAACTAACGGTGACCCCGTGTTTGCTAGATAGCGGATTCTTTTAAGCCGCTCTTGGTAGGTTATAAAACCCCAATAGGTCAATCAGGTTTTTACCTGGTTGACCTATTTTGTTGATACACTCAGTGCTCACAGCGTGACACCCACAAAAATTAGATGGCACCCATTGACCAGTACTACGAGCTAAAGCAGACGCTAACTGATTTTGTGTTTGATGCAGAAGATGCGATCGCCACTGCCCTAGAGTCTTTCAGCGCTCAGCAGCTCAGTCGATGGTCACAGCCCGTGCTATCGGGTCTAGATCGAAGTGCTTTAGCGATCGATATGTTTTTGACTGAAGGGAAAGTAGGCGATCGCGCCATCATAGACCTGTTCATTCAAGACAACCCTGATCTTTCTAAAAAAGACGAGCTGAAGCAGTGGCAAGGTACGTTCAACGGGTTGTTTGTCGTTCGTGAGGTTTCAGACAAAGGCTACGTTCTCATGAACTGGCTCACCGAAAAAACCTATGAGGTCTGCACCGACTCGTCAAGACCCGAAGAAGTCATGTCGCGCTTTAGTCCTGGAGAGATCGTGCTTGCTCGTCTCCTACCTATTACAGCAGAACGCTGGATCTTTTCAGGCCCTCTAACGCTGCTAGGAAAATTAGGAAAGCCTAAGCTGGCCGTGGCTATTGGCAACTTCAAAAAATGGTTTCCGCATCATTTGTACGGCGATGCCCCAGAGCTAAAAGAGGCCGCGTGGGAATCTGTTCAGCAGCAGTACGACGATTTCTTAGAATTCTTTGGCACGCCGCCCATTACGCTCTCGGGTTACGAGTTAAATAAAAAGGTGCAGGCCTATCAGGCGGTAACAACCGAAAGACAGCTCTCTGAAGCTGGCCTAGATAGCGATAAGTCTTTGCAAGAAATGGCCCAGGATGCAGGCGTTTCTGAAGAAGAGATTTCGGCAGCATTGAGCGAAGTTGGAGAAGAAAATGCAGTCGCGAAGAAGCTGCTAGAGAGCAAACAGTCACTCAAAATGGTAATGCCGAAGGTGTCACTACCTGATGATTTACGCAAAGCTGAAAAGGTGACGGTCTTTTCTCATCCTCGGTGGGGCCAAACCTTTTTGAAGGACTATAGCCGGTTAGTTGAGCTGTTAGAGAATGAGCACGATGAAACGGAAGCGCTTGATAGACTCGTACTGAAGTATCTAGAAAATGAGCAGGCGAACGCTCATGTGTGGCAGCAGATCGTAGAGTGCCATAGTGAGGCAATAGAGCCCGTGCTGCAAAGAGTGCTAGACAGCTCCGAGTTCGATATTAAGTCAGACTTAGACAGCGTGCTTGCTAAGTACGAGAAACCGCTAACACCAGAACTACCTGATAGCGCTAGCGTGCCTCTGCATCTGCATAACCTGTTTCAAGAAGCCATGCAGATGGTTGGCAAAAGTGACAAGCCTAAAAACTCAAAGCATTCAAAAAAGAAGCGTAAGAAGTCAGGCTTTGGCACTTAAGAGCCTGCGCTTTGGACTACACGTACTCGAACAGGCTGTCGGTCATGCTGACATCAGAAAGATCTTGACCCACGAAGACGCCAACAAATTCAAAGCTGCCGCCGCCTAAGTAGCCAATTGCAGTCGCGTTTTCTACGCTGTCATAGCTCAGCACGTAGTCTGCGGCCGTGCCATGGAGCTGAACGTTATCACCCTGTTCAAAATCAAGAATGATCGCGAAGTCCTGACTCACGCCGCCTTGCGTGTAATAAGCACCACCACTGCTGGCCAGTACGAACATATCTGTACCTTGTCCGCCGGACAGAAGATCGACTTCGCCTGCCCCTCTGGCGTAGCTATTAGAGCCATCTATGTAGTCGCTGCCAATGCCGCCATCTAGGAAGTCATTACCGCTACCGCCCACCATGCGATCGCCGCCATCTGGGCCTGAGTTGAAAATAGCGTCACCGTCAACAATGCCGCCGAACATTTGATCGTTACCGCTGCCGCCGTAGAGACTGTCGCGACCGCTGCCACCAAATATCTGGTCGTCATCGCTGCCACCAAAAATTAAGTCGTTACCGATGCGGCCAAAGAGTTTGTCGTTGCCGCTGCCGCCGGAGATGATGTCGTTGCTAACAGTCGTTCGTGAAGGGACATGATCGCCAGAGATAATATCGTTGCCGGCACCGCCGATGATAATGTCGTTGCCGTTATCGCCTCGCAGGGTATCGTCACCACTCAAACCGTTGATAAAGTCATTTTTGAGGGTGCCGGTAATGTCATCGTTTCCAACCGTGCCGATAATTCTATTGAAGGGAAAGAAGAACAAAGACCTCGAAGACGTGCGGCCTGTCGCTGAATACTCGCCAAGTGCAGCTAGATCAAATGAGCCACCTAAGGTGTTGGGTAGTTTTGCGCCGTCTGCGGCAAGTTCCGTAGAGTCTATGGCCGCGTTGAGGGCATCCGCTTGGGAGATAGTACCCAGCGTTTTTTGTACGGGTACGGGTGCAGGTAAAGTGCCGCTATCAGAGGTTCGCTCAAAGGCTAGCGGCTGGCGCTTTAGCACGCTAGCCGCCGCAATACGACTGTCTACCGCAGGCGTTAGCAAAGACGTCAGATCTA
>ENA-ORXU01002396-ORXU01002396.1-marine-metagenome-genome-assembly--contig:-NODE-2396-length-12894-cov-3.564095_pt1 | contig 12894 bp, 13 predicted proteins | sample MGYA00237869_ERZ511484 | MGnify/ENA metagenome assembly ERZ511484
GCTGACGATTCCCGCCGATCTGGACGCCTTGGCCTCCGAGGCGGTGGAGCGACGGCTCGACACCGCAGCGTCACTGCTCGGGCTGGCCCCGAAACTGGTGACGGGCGGCGAATAGCGAAACGGCAGCGGCATTGGAGACGTTGAGCGAAGCGAAATCCGCCGCCGACGGGATACGGGCCAGCACATCGCATGTCTCGCGCGTACGCTCCCGCAGTCCCGGCCCTTCCGCCCCCAGCACGAGGCCGATGGGAGCCGATCCTGCCGCCGCGATCGCCTGACCGATATCATTCGCGACCTCACCGGCGAGGCCGATCATCACATAGCCGTCCTTTTGCAGAGCCTGCATCGTATCGGCGAGATTACGAACGCGCAGGTAGGGCTGGCGTTCCAGCGCACCGCTCGCGGCCTTGGCCAAGGCGCCGCTTTCAGGCGCCGAGTGACGTGCAGGGGCGATGACGGCGGAGGCTCCGAACACTTCCGCCGAGCGCAGGATCGCCCCGACATTATGTGGATCGCTGACACGGTCGAGCAGCAGCACGACGCGCCCGTCTTCCGGGGGGCACAGCGCCGCCACGTCGCCCCAGTCGAGCGCCTCCGTCTCCAGTGCCGCGCCCTGATGGACGGAGGCCGGATCGAGAGGAGCCGAGAACTTGCGCGCATCGCAGAGCTCGGGTCCGATTCCGGCCGCCGCGATGGCGTCTTCGAGCTGGTTTGCCGCATTGCGCGTGACGATCAGGCGATGCTTGCGCCGCCCCGGATTGTTCAAGCCGTCGCGCACCGCATGGATACCGAACATCCAGTAGCGTCCATCCGCATCGCGGGGCGGCCCCTTGGGCTTTCGGTTGGGTCGTCGATCCTGCATCCGCGCGGTGTTAGACCGTGCGACCCTCATGCGCAATGCAGCACTCGACAGACAAGTGCCCTGACATGATAATCTGCTGCGCGCATATTCCACGAAAGCGAGACCCCATGACTGCCGAAGACATCCTCGCGAAGCTGATCGCCTTCGACACCGTCAGCCACAAGACCAACCTGCCGCTGATCGAATGGGTGGAGGAATATCTGTCGGGGTTCGGCGTGGGTTCCCACCGCGTCTATGACGAGACGGGCGAGAAGGCGAACCTGATCGCGACCATCGGGCCGCAGGATGTGCCGGGGATCATCCTGTCGGGTCATGTGGACGTGGTTCCGGTCGAGGGGCAGCCGTGGAGTACCGACCCCTTCGAGGCCACCGTGATCGACGGCAAGGTGTATGGGCGCGGTTCGTCCGACATGAAGGGCTTCTGCGCCTGTGTCCTTGCCGCCGTGCCGAAGATGGTCGAGTCGACCCTCGCAATGCCGCTGCATATCCTGTTCTCCTACGACGAGGAGGTCGGGTGCATCGGGGTACGCGGAGCGATCGAGGAGATCGTGGACTGGCCCATTAAACCGCGCGCCTGTATCGTGGGCGAACCGACGATGATGCAGGTCGTGCTCGGACATAAATCCAAGCGGTCGATCCGGGTCACGGTGCGCGGCAAGACGGGCCATTCCTCGCTGGCACCCAACTACGTGAATGCCGTCGAATATGCCGCGCGGCTGACCGTGGCGATCTCGGATATCGGACGGGACTTCGCCGCGAACGGCGCGGTCGATCCGCTCTACGACGTGGGCCATACGACGGCGCATGTGGGAATGCTGCGTGGGGGAACGCAGCTTAACATCGTGCCTGACGAAGCCGTCTTCGATTTCGAATTCCGGGCGATACGCGAGGATGACGCCGACGCATTGGTGGAGCGTATTGAAACCTATGCGCGGGAGGAACTGGAGCCGACGATGCAGGCGGTCCATCCCGATACGGGCATAGACTTCCATACGATTTCCGGGGTGGACGGTCTCGATACGGCCCCCGATGCCGATGTCGTCTCCTTCGCCAAATCACTGGCGCGGCGCAACGATCATGCGAAAGTCGCTTTCGGGACCGAGGGAGGGCTTTTCCAGACCATGGCCGATATCCCGACCGTCGTGATCGGACCGGGCGACATCGGACGCGCGCACAAGGCGGACGAATATATCGGCCTCGACGAGATCGAGGCCGGCAGTGCTTTCATCCACCGGCTCATCGACCGCTGTCGCGCCTGACGAGCGAAGCCTAGAGAGGCTGGGAATCGTCGTTACGCGAAGCGAGGAAACTGCCGAAGGTTCTGAGACTGCTGACGTTGTCGCAGACGACCTTGACCAGCACGAGGAACGGCACGGCCATCAACGCTCCGGCGATGCCCCAGAGCCATCCCCAGAAGACGACCGTGATGAAGACGGCTACGGTGTTCAACTCGAGCCGCCGCCCGAGCACCATCGGCGTGACGAACTGCCCTTCGATGGTCGTGCAGGCAAAGTAGCCGACCATGGCAATCGCCGCCGTCGCGATCGGGTCGACTGCGATCAACGTATAGACGCCGACGAGCAGCACACCGATAATGGCCCCCACGTAGGGCAGGAAATTGAGCAGGAAGGCGATCAGGCCCCAGACGAAGAACTTCGGCACACCGATCAGATAGAGAACCATCGCCACGGCGATGCCGAGGCCTGCGTTGATGACGGTAATGGTCAGCAGATAGCGCGATACCTTGCGCTCGATATCGTAGATGACATGGAGCGCGCGTTTCTTGTCCTCGAACCGCGAAAACGACCGAACGATCTTGGAATAGAAGAGATCGTTGGACGACAGCAGGAAGATGGACAGGACGAGGGCGACGGCGAGTGATGCGCCAGCACTGACCGCGCTGCTGACCGCATAGTTGAGGATGCCCGGCTGTTCGATGACGACCTTCTGGACATTGTCCGACTCCGTCGATTCCGCGATCTTCTGAACTTCCTCCGAGGCGCTTTTCACCGCCTCCACGGATTCCGAGAGCGTCTGCAACTTCGCGCGAAGCTCGTTGCCCACGTTCGGCGCTTCGGCGAGCATGGTGGAGACCGGCGTGCTGACGGCGTAGACGACGCAGGCGACTCCGACGGCGAGAGATACGACGAGGACGACGGATGTGATCGCCGGTGGAATACCGGCGCGCCGAAATCCGCGTACGATAGGGCTGAGGGTCAGGGAAATCAGGATGCCCAGGACGATGGGAAGCAGGACCTCCTTGGCGAAGTAGGTCGCGAGAACCGTGAGGATGAACAGGATGCCGCCCAGCAGCATTTCGATTTTCGCGGTATCGCGAACGGTATGGTCCGTGTCGTCTTTCACCGTGCACGCCTCGCTATGATCTTCGTCACGGCCTTTCACCCAGTTCGTCGGCCTTCGTGGCCCCGCGCGATCCCATGGGACGCGGAGCACCGACCGTGCTGTCCTTGCGGGTCTGGGCTTCCATCTCCGCATCGAATTCGGCTCCGAGCAGGACGATGAAGGCAGAAAGCCACATCCAGAGCAGCAGCACGATGACACCGCCGAGTGTGCCGAAAGTTTCGTTGTAGGAGCCGAAATTGCCGACGTAGTAGCTGAACCCGAAGGTTCCGGCGATCCAGAGTGCACAGGCAAGGATCGCGCCGGGCGTGACCCATCGCCATTTCGGCGTACTCCGGCTCGGCCCCCAGCGATAGAGGACGGCCAGCGCGAAGATCATGACCGCCATGAGGATGGGCCAGCGCAGGACGAGCATGATATCCTCCGCCAGCACTCCGAGACTGATATAACCTAGGATGACGGGAAGCGCGATGATCGTGGCAACGGTGAGAATCAGGACGACGATCAGGAACAGGGTCAGCACGAGCGTCATTCCGAAGACGGTCAGGAAACTGCGTTTCTCCTTTTCCTCGTAGGCGACGTTGAGGCCCGTCACGATACTCGCGACACCCCGCGAACTGGAATAGAGCGCCGTTCCCAATCCGACGGCGGCAGCCAGGCCCAGACCCGCTTCGTCCGATCCGGCGACGGCTTTCGCCTGATCGATGATGATCTGGGCGGCCTCTGTCGGCAGGATCGCGACGAGTTCCTGTATCTGGCTCGCAACCATACCCGGCTCCAACCAGAGGCCACCGATGGCCATGAGCGCGGCAATACCGGGGAAGAGACCCATCAATCCGTAGAAGGCGACCCCAGCGGCGATCAGGCTGATATTGTCGTTGAGGACGCGACCATAGACGCGCCAGAACACGTCGCGCCATCCTATTGCGGGAATCTCCAGCGGCGTGTCTGCCTGTCGTCCCCGGCGTGGCGTTTTGGCAGATGCGTCCATTTGTCGTTCCCGATTGCGTCACCGGGTCAATGACCGGGGGTCTCTATGGTTCCGCAAGACCATCCGTTTGTCAGAATGATCGCTTCGGAGTACGAGGATGAGACATTCTCCGAACCCAAGAGCGTTTCATGTTCGAAATCCTCGGCATCGTCATGCCGGTCTTCCTCGTCGTCATGCTGGGCTATGGCGCGGCGCACTTCGGGGCCGTCAGCGATGGCGAGGTCGATACGATGCTGCGCTTTACCACGCGCTTCGCCGTGACGGCCCTGTTGTTTCGCGCATCGGCGACTCTCGACATGGGAGAAGCACTCGATCCGGGGATGTTGCTCGCCTATTACCTGCCGGCCTTCGCGGTGTTCGGCATCGGTATCCTCGCCGCGCGCAGGGCGTTCGGACAGCGACCGGGGGAGGCAGTGGCGTCGGGCTTCACGGCGTTGTTCGCCAACTCGCTGTTCCTCGGCCTGCCGATCATCGAACGGGCCTATGGGGCAGAAGCCCTGCCGGTCGCGCTGGCGATCATCGCGTTCCATGCACCTGCCATGTATCTCGTCGGGATCGTGACGATGGAGAGCGCCGCGCGGGACGGGGGTGGTATCGCCGCCGGGTTGCGCAAGGTGGGGCGCAGTCTCAGCCGCAATCCGATGGTGGTGTCGGTCGCGGCGGGTCTGGTGTGGAACGTCCTCGGTCTGCCCTTGCCCGATGCCGCCGAAGAAGCGATGCGTCTGCTGGCCGGGGCGGCGTTGCCGCTCGGGATGTTCGGAATCGGAGCGACGCTGAATCGCTATCGCTTCGGCGGAGAACTGGTTGAGACCGGGTTCTTCTCGGCCCTGTCGCTGATCGTCAGGCCGCTGATGGTAGCGGCACTGGCCCTTTGGGTCTTCGATCTCGACCCCTTGGTCGCGAAGGTGACGATCATCATGGGGGCCATGCCGGGGGGCATCAACATCTACCTGTTCGCGACGATGTACAAGCGATCCGAGGCGCTGGCGGCGAACGTGGTTCTCGTCGGAACGGTTGCGGCCATCGTGACCTCCACGCTATGGCTCGCGGCCTTGGGTTAAGGGAGAGAACGGCATGACGATCCAACGCATCGAACCGGGCGTCCGCAGCACACCTGCGGTCATCCATAACGGCACGATCTATCTGTCCGGGCAGGTCGGCGACCCCGATGGCGATATTCAGGCCCAGACGCGGGACGTGCTGACCAAGATCGAGGTGTTGTTGGAAAAGGCGGGCTCGTCGAAGGAGCATCTGCTGATGGCGACCGTCTGGCTGGCCGACATGGCCGAATTCGCGGCGATGAACGAAGTCTGGAATGCCTGGATCGTCCCCGGCAAGCCTCCGGCACGCTGCTGCGGCGAGGCCAAGCTGGCAAGGGCGGCCCTGAAGGTCGAGATCATGATCGTCGCGGCGGTGGCCTGATGGGGGTGGTTCACGGGGCGACGCTTCACTGCTAGCGTTCGGGCATCCCAACCCCGAAGGAGCCACTCCAATGACCGATATCATCCGCATCGACCCCGGCAAACGCATGAGCCAGTCCGTCACCTATGGCGGCACCGTCTATCTCTCGGGACAGGTGGGTGATCCGGCCCATGACCTTCAGGGACAGACCCGCGACGTGCTGGCGAAGATCGAGGCACTGCTGGAAGAGGCGGGGTCATCGAAATCGCATATGCTGATGGCGACGATCTGGCTGGCCGACATGGCCGACTTCGCGGCGATGAACGAGGTCTGGGAAGGCTGGATCGCGCCCGGTGCGCCGCCCGCCCGGTGCTGCGGCGAGGCCAAGCTGGCGCGGCCCGAACTGCTCGTGGAGATCATGATCGTCGCGGCAGTCGCCGGATAACGAAGGGACCGCTGCCGGGCTCGCGAATCTGAAGCTGATCGACGAGATGGGGTTGGTGGCGAATTCGGGAACGGCGGGGGCGTACCTGCTCGCGACGTTGCGGGCGGCATCCGAGGATCATCTTCATGTGGCGGAAGCGCGGGGCGAGGGGCTGCACTGTGCCGTGAAGTTCGCGCAAGACCGCGTACCGCTGCACTTCTTCGATCCCGCGGGCAAGACCGGCCCCGCGATCGGCGCCGCCATGGCCCGTCGCGACGTGATCGCCCGCGCGACGCCCGACTGCGCGAGAGCGGCTGCCTCCCATCCAGTATCCGCCGCGCGAGCGCCGAAATCCTCTCACGCATTGCGCAGGTGCGCGCTTCGGAGGCGAGGTGTGATGCGTAGGTATCGTCGGCCAGAACGTGTGATGATCCGCTTACGCCTGCAGCAAAGGTCAGCAGGAATGCCGAGAATAGTTTTGCTTTGGAAACAGTCGGTGCGCTCATCCGCTGAAGATAGACCATCGGGGCTTCGCCTGGCCGTCACCACGAAAAAAGGGGCACCGACCGGCACCCCTTTTCCATCGCATCTTCGATCTTATCAGATCGCCTTCTGGCCCATCTGCTCGGCGATGTAATCCGCCTGACGGATGGCCAGCGACACGATCGTCAGGGTGGGGTTTTCCGCTCCCCCCGTCGTGAACTGCGAGCCATCGGAAACGAAGAGGTTCGCGATGTCGTGGGTCTGGCCCCACTTGTTCACCACGCCATCCTTCGCATCCGCCGACATCCGGTTCGTCCCGAGGTTGTGGGTCGAGGGATAGGGCGGGGTCGGGTGGGTCTGGGTCGCGCCGACCGCGTCATAGATCGCCATGCCCTGCTTCCATGCATGGTTGCGCATCGCGATGTCGTTGGCATGGTCGGAGAAATGCACGTTCGGGGCAGGCAGCCCGTACTGGTCCTTCTCCTCCGACAGGGTGATCGCGTTACTTTCCTGCGGCATGTCCTCGCCGACGATCCACATGCCGGCCATGTGATCGTAGGCATCCATCGCCGCCGAGAACTCGCGGCCCCAGCCACCGGGATTGAGGAAGGCGGCCATGAAGGGCAGGCCCAGCGCCAGTGTCTCCATCTCGTAACCGCCGACGAAGCCGCGCGACGGATCGTGGATCGACTCGTCCTGAATGATCCCGGCCATCGTCGTCCCGCGATAGAAGTTCACGGGCTTGTCGAAGCTGGCATAGACCGAGGCCGTCATGTGGCGCATGTAGTTCTTGCCCACCTGACCAGAGGAATTGGCAAGGCCATCCGGGAACATGCTCGATGCGGAATTGAGCAGCAGACGTGGGCTTTCGATGGAGTTGCCGGCTACCGCCACGATCCGAGCCTTCTGGACGTGCTGGTTGCCGTCCTTGTCGGCATAGAGGACACCCGTGACCTTGCCGTCGTCGCCATGCTGGATTTGCAGGACATGGGCATTGGGACGCACTTCGAGCTTGCCGGTTTCCTCGCCCTTGGGAATTTCCGTGTAGAGCGTGGACCACTTCGCCGAGAACTTGCATCCCTGAAAGCAGAAACCCGCCTGCTGACACGAAGTCCGTCCATCGCGATCCTGCGAGTTGATCGCCATGTTGCCGGTGTGGACGCGCTTGTAGCCCAGCTTCTTCGCGCCCGCTTCCATGACCTTGAAGTTGTTGTTGCCGGGCAGGGGCGGGATGCCATTGGTATTCGTGACCCCCATCTTGTCCTCGGCCTTGGCATAGTAGGGGGCCATCTCTTCGCCGGTGATCGGCCAATCGAGGAGATTGGCCCCTTCGACATCGCCATACTCGGTCTTCGCGCGCCACTCCTGATCCTGAAAGCGCAGGCTCGCCCCGGCCCAGTGCGTCGTGGAGCCGCCGACCGCCTTCACGATCCAGGCAGGCAGGCCGGAAAAATCCTTCGCCACCCGCCAGTCGCCCGACGTCGTGCGCTTGTCGAGCCATGCGAGCTGGCCGAAGCTGGCCCATTCATCGTTGATGAAATCCTCCGCCTCGTGGCGTCCGCCCGCCTCCAGGATGACGGTATCGATGCCCTTCTGGGCCAGTTCATTGCCGAGCGTGCCGCCGCCCGCGCCGGAACCGATGATGACGACGACCGAGTCGTCGTTCAGATCGTATGGTGCAGCCATTTTACTGATCCTCCCTCAAACCCACTCGATGTCGTCGAAACCGCGCTCGATATACCCGCCCTTTTCGGCGGAAGCGCCCTCGTATCCGAAGAGCGGCCAGAGCGCCTTCTGATTATAGAGACCGACGACAAGACTTCCGCGCATGGTCTGGAAGAAATCGCTGTCCTCGATATCGCGCAGCACCGCCACACGGTCAGCCTCCCAGCCGAGATCGAGATAGCCGCCCTTGTCGGTGGCTTCGCCGAGCAGCTTCTTGCCCGCGCGTCCGTTCAGATCGCCCACGCCGTCTTCGAGCAATGCCTTCTTCGCGTCGTCATCGACCGAGGCATCGTCATGGGCGCGCAGGGCCTTCGCGTAGAATTTGTCCTGTACACGGTCATGCGGATAGATATCGCGCGCCATCTGGATCATCGTCGCCATGGTTTCGGGCTTGAGGGCCTTGAGTTCCATGCCCCAGCCCTGATTGGGCATCAGCAGGGTGCCACTGCCCAGAACCACGGCAGCGCCGATGGCGGTCTTGCCGGAACCGGCGAGAAAGTCCCGCCGGTTGAGGGCCATGCCCTCACGGATTGCATCAGTCATCGTTTCCTCCTTGGTGATATCGGCACCGCCCTCTTTTGCGGGGCGTGTGCCGGTCGGGTTCGTTCGGTTATTTCGGTCGCGAGAAGAACAGCGAGAGGATGTACCCCTGCGACGGATCGCCCGGAATCCCCTTCGACAGGATGTGCGAGAGGTTCCGGTCTCCATTCAGATCGAGGGAGGTTCGAACGCCCGAGCGATCGAGCGCACCGTAATCGCCGAAAAGCTCGCGCAACTGATCCGCGAATTTAGGGCCGACGGCATCGGAGAGTTCCCGCGCGATACCGTCGAATTGCTTGTTCGCGTCGCCGCCCGCCACGATCATCGTGCAGCCAAGCTGAACGCGATCACCGTAATCCTCGTTCACTTCCCATATCCGCGTGTCGCCGAGCAGAGGATGTGCATAGGCTTGCGAGATGCCGAGTTCGCGCGCCTTGTCATAGGGCTGGAGCGTGAACCGCGTCCCTGCCATCTCGCCCGCCAGACCTTTCGGGTTCTGGATGGAATCGAGGCATCGTTCGTACATATACGGCACCGCGTCGTCGATGGGCGCGGCCTGAGCGATGTCGGCTGCACCACCCATGGTGATGGCGGCCAGAACGGCTGTGAGCGCCTTCATCCGAATCGTCCTCCTTTTTGGATCACCTCGATCTGATAACCATCGGGGTCAGCGATGAAAAAAAAGCGCGCAAGGAGTGTGCCGCCGGGTGAAAAGTCGGTCAGCTTGCGCGGCTCGTATCCCGCATCGGTCAGTCGGGCATGAAGGGGATCGACGTCATCGACCACGAACGCCAAATGGCCGTAGCCGTCTCCCAGATCGTAAGGCTCAGTCTGACCTTTATTGACAGTCAGTTCGAGTTCGAAATGGCTTTCGGCATTGCTGAGATAGATCAGCGTGAAGGTCTCGAAATCGAGCCTGTCGGCGACTTCCAACCCGAAGGCGTCGCGATAGAAGGCGATGGACTTTTCCTCGTCCAGAACCCGGATCATAGAATGGACCATCTTGGCCATCGGCATTTCTCTCCCCTCGTCGACCGGCGCGTCGATGCGCTTGCCCAGTCAATCCTAGCGGGAGAAATCGGTCAATGGTGGTAGCGGGATACTACGCCGCTTCGGTCGCCCGCGCGCTCTGCTCCAGATGGACGAGGCAGGCGGTGCGCAGCAGCGAAGCGAAGTTCTGCACCTCACCGTGCAACTCCAGCACCTCGTTGTAGAGCGTGGAGAGAAATTTCGAGGTGGTCAGCCCCTGCCCGGCAGCGATCTCATCGACCATTCGCCAGTAGCGGGCTTCGAGCCGGATACTCGTCGACAACCCGTCGAGACGGACGGAGCGGGTGATGCTCGCGTAATCGGCGCGATCCTGACCTGCAAACATCTGGCACATATGCATAGCCTCCTTCTCGAAACAGTATCGCCGCAGTTTCCCAAAGGTACAAGCATACGGAGTCAGGCCGTCACAATCGGGCGATCCGCAGCATGATCGCGCCCAGCAGCGTCACGAAGATCGAGAACGCCTTCGCCGAATTCATGCGCTCCTTCAGAAACAGCGTACCGATGATCAGCGCGAAGACGATGCTCGTCTCGCGCAGAGCGGTGACGAGGGCGATGGGCACCTGCGTAAATGCCCAGGTGACGATGGCATAGGCGAGGAACGACCCGCCCCCGCCGACCAGCAGCATCATCCGCCCCTCCGTCGGCAAGCGGCGCAGCGTTCCGGGATGCCGCCAGCGGATGAACAGCGCGAAGATCGTCGCGTTTATCATCGAGGACCATGCATAGAAACCCAGCGACGTCCCGGCGAGACGCGCCCCCGTCCCGTCCACCAGCGAATATCCGGCGATGAAGCACCCCGTCGCGAAAGCCAGCAGGCCGACCTTGCTGTCGCGCAGGCCATCACCGCCCCTCGCCAGCGCCAGACTCAGCAATCCGATCCCGATCGTCAGTATCGCGACGACTTCGAGCCAGACGAGCTCGACACCGAGAAACACGGTCGAGACCCCCGCCACCAGCATCGGTGCCGTACCCCGCGCGATCGGGTAGACCTGCGTGAGATCGCCGATCCGATAGGCGTTCATCAGGAAGATCTGATACCCCAGATGCAGCACCACGCTCAGGCCGATCAGGAACCAGCTTTCCGGGGCGGGTGAAGGGACGAAGCACAGCGCGATCAGCGCGAAGGGAACATGCCCGACCATCACCGCCGACATGCTCAATGCCTTGTCGGCTCCACTGCGCACCAGCGCATTCCAGACGGCATGGAGCAAGGCCGCGAACAGAACCGCAAGGAAGACCGTGGATGTCATAGGCTGGCTCCGCTTCGAAAGAGCGGCGCAGAGGCGTCGCGCTCCCACTCTTGCCAAATAGTTGCTTATGCGCAACGGCTGCCACCCTACTTTGGAAGGCCGACATCACCTTGCCCGATCTCGGTGGCATCACCACAGAGCAATGAATGCCATCGGGTAATGCCTCCGGCTTTCGCGTTGACCCATCACCGGAAGGCCTTGTACGGCAGAATGATCTGAATTCTCGAGGATACTTCCCATGCGCGATCTACCCAATCTCGACCGGCCCGATGACGATCCGCATCTGTGGTTGGAGGAGATCGAGGGCGAGAAGGCGATTGCCTGGGTAGATGCCCAGAGCGCCCGGACGCTCGCCGCATTCTCGGGGCCGGGATTCGATGCGGATCGGGCCGCGTTGCTGGCAATCATGGATAGCCCCGACAAGCTGCCCTATGGCTCGCGACGCAGCGACTATTTCTACAATTTCTGGATCGATGCCGCGCAGCCCAAGGGCCTGTGGCGACGCACGAGCCTCGAGTCCTTCCGCTCGGCTTCACCGGATTGGGAAACGGTGCTGGACCTCGACGCGCTGGCCAAGGCGGAGGATACGGACTGGATCTGGGCAGGACCATCCACTCTGCCCGGCACCCACGACCGGGCAATGATCGCTCTGTCTGTCGGCGGGGGTGATGCGACGGTACTGCGCGAATTCGACATCGAGCGCGGTGTGTTCGTCGAGGACGGGTTCGCCCTGCCCGAGGCGAAGACGGATGCGAGCTGGTACGACCGCGACACGCTCATCGTCGCTTCCGCGCTGGGTGACGGGATGGCCACGACGTCGGGCTATGCCCGTACGGTCAAGGTCTGGCGGCGGGGTCAGGATTTTGCGGATGCGAAGATCGTGTTCGAGGTACCCGAAGATCATCTCGCCTGCGGAAGCGAGATCGTTCCGACTGCCGACGGCGTGCCGCTGGTTCTCTATGGCGACGTCATCGATTTCTTCCATACCGATGACCACATCGGCACCTTGGCAGGCCCTGAAACGCGGCTCGACGTGCCGACCGATGCCTCGAACCGGATGACGGAAACGGCCCTTGCCGTAAAGCCGCGCACCGACTGGACGGTGGAGGGAACGGTGTATCCGTCCGATGCCGTCCTTGTCATCGACTACGCGCGTTTCGCGGCGGGGGCACGGGATTTCCAATGCGTCTTCACTCCTGCCGAGCGCCTCTCGATCAGCCATTTCTACTGGCTGCGGGACGATGCGCTGATGATCTGCGCCCTCGACGACATGCGCCCGGTCCACACTATCTGGCGGCGCAGCGGCGACCGCTGGACACCTGAGGACGTAACGGGCCTGCCCGATATCGGCATTGCCTATGTCTGGCCCCTCGATGCCGAACGTGAAGAATCGGATGGTAGCCTGTTGGCCAATGTCGAAGACCCGCTGACGCCCGCCAGTCTGCTTCATATCGAGCCGGGTGCCGCCCCTACCGTGCTCAAACGCGCGCCTGCTCATTTCGATTCGAAAGGGCTGATCGTCTCGCGCCACGAGGCCGTCTCGACCGATGGGGAACGCATTCCTTACGTGCAGGTCGGGCCGGAGGGCGCGGCAGGCGATGCACCGGTTCATCTCACCGGCTATGGCGGGTTCGGGGTTCCGATGCTGCCCGGTTACAATGCTGGCATCGGCAAGACATGGCTGGAGAAAGGCGGGGTTTCCGTAACGGCGAATATCCGGGGCGGCGGCGAGTTCGGCACCCGATGGCACGAGGCGGGGCGTCTCGCCGGGAAACGCCTTTCGCATGATGATTTCGCCGCCGTC
>ENA-ORXU01002398-ORXU01002398.1-marine-metagenome-genome-assembly--contig:-NODE-2398-length-12888-cov-10.363203_pt1 | contig 12888 bp, 11 predicted proteins | sample MGYA00237869_ERZ511484 | MGnify/ENA metagenome assembly ERZ511484
GGGCACATTCTGTAAAGATCGGGCCAGACATGCACTGCTGTCGGACTGCTCGACCAATGAGAGATCTGTATTCATTGTCGTTCCACTACCGTTCCGGGGCGATGAGGACAGAATTGGGGGATCAGCAATAGTACCTTTCTTTAAGTCAATACCTACTCTATGTGGAGGTTCCGCATAGCTACATTGCTGCGTGTGCCGTTTTCTGCATAGAGCTGCCACGCTGCGCCACGTTAGACACGTGGATGCAATATTTGCGGAATGCGACATTGTCGGCTGTGCTCTGAGCCACACCAGTCTCTCCGCCGCCCCTCGCAGGATCGAGCCCCACCAGGAGTGACTGGAAGAACCCAGCATCATGGTTATTGCAGCTTGCGTGGCCATTCTTGGGCAGTATTCTCCTGGCATGAACCGCTGCTACTAAAGGGGTGGTTCTACTGACCAGATTCTGTGTAACTGTGAGTGGGGACATTCCGGTGGGTGTTGGCGCCAGCTCGTGCGGCACTCGGGTGCCACTGGTGGGGTGGGTGGACGCTTTCTATGCGCGCACGGCCCACGTTCTTTTCGCCACGCTCTGCGCTGGCGGCATGCGGGCTTTATTCAGGAACCACTCTGTGTCCGACCGGTCCGGCTCGCGGACAGGCGCGAGAGCGCCAGGAGCGGGAGCGGCACTCTCGGCTGGCGGCAGGATGCGTACACGCCACATGGGGCAACGGCACTGCGGTGGAAAACACTACATGGCCGACTGGCGGGCACGCAATGCGAGGCGGGGTGCAAGGCCTGTCGGCATGCAGGAGCGCAGCCGCCGGCAGCAGGGGAGGAGCGCCTGAGGCGACGAGGGCACAGGGGCCGGAAACAATGCGTCTCCTTCATAGTGATGAGAGTGAGGGCGCACGAGAGCGGTAACGCTATCGGTGGGCGCACTGCAGCGAGCGAGATGCAAAGAGTGAAACTGTTTACATAAACCTGCTCCTGGGGGTTGTGCATGGGGATGCCGCTGGAGAGTAGCGGCACCCCCTAAATGTATTGGATGCAACCAACCCATCTCAGATAATAGTGGTCACGGGGAAGAGCAATCCGATTGGCCACTGTGCGAATTGAGTACGACTCTCACACCGATCCAGCTGCGTTCCATTCGAGTACGAATCTGCTCTTGCAGGTCCGAGACCCGTATCGCCGTTGTTGTTGTGCACTGCGCGCCTGCCTCGTGCTGTTCGCTCTCCTCCCGTTTCTCCTTGGAAAGTCCTCGCTCATTACTCGCTCAACGGGCTCATACTCGCAGCTGCATTGCTGTGCACGTCATTGCACTAACCGTGGCATTTCTCGACGACGAGAGGGGACGGTGGCAGCGATGGCGCGCAACGCCGACGTCGACGCAGGCGGCGCACAGAGCGGTGCAAACCGGGGCCGTAACCGGCGGCGAAAATATGGCGGGACCGGGGTAGCCGGGCGCGAATCAACGCAAGTATGACCAGGAATAAATTAAACCGACCAAATACACCGTGTCTGGTGTACACGTGGCAACTTCATAAATACACTTCTTTGATCGAAAATCAATCTGAGGCCCCCCGGCGAATATCAAAAAAAAATCGCCCCACAGCATGGGGAGGTGGCCGACGGATACCGCGCGCTCCAGGCGTCGCAGCCTTTGGAAGCATCGTTGTGGTGGTCCCCCCATGTGTCTCTTTGCACCCACAGCGCCAGGGCTACCGCCGTCCATCTACGTGCCCGGGAGCTCGCCGCCGCAAGTACGAATCGTCCCAACGGACAGACCGGGCCGCCACCAGCAGACGGCCGACAATGAGCGCGGGACGGCCCGTAGGTGGGCATGGGCGGCACTCGACGGCGGTGATTTCCTTCCGTCGAGCGCCGTCGACGGTCCCCCCCCCGCCACGCGGCAGCCGGCGGCTGCCCGGCGCGTCGTCGCTGGACGAGGCAGCTCCAACAGAACGCGATTCTGTCCGGGCGCCTGTTTCCGAACAGATGCTCAACAAGCGCGATTCTGTTCCATTGTTGTTCGGGTGCTTGGATCTGGATCGCGAGTTCGGGACAAAGTCTTGAGAGGGTGAGGTCTGTAACGGGGTTTGGACGTTCCAGCTTTGGTAGCGAGCTGGAAAAGGCTTAAAGGACACATAATGCAGTACCCGATGAGGAGTCGTACAGCTCGCATTGTCGCCGACAATATCCAACAGGAGCAGTCCAACTGTTTCGTGCTGACTGCTACGCTACGCCCGCGGCCTGTAATTCTCGTTACCGTGGTGGAAAAAAACAGCAACAGTGTTTTGGTTCTCTCTGGTAGTGCTGCATCAAGGTACTACCATCCCTGTGCCACGACGACACTCAACAAACCGAACCCAAGCACGGCGTACAGGGATGCCGGGAACACCAGTCCAATCCTATACATCCGACGCATGGAGCACCCGACACATCCCACACATATGCAACACCAAGCACCGAGCAAACGCCAAACACGAAAAAACAAGCACACAGCGAGACAACAAGCGAGTAGTACCATACAGGTACTCAATGTCCTGGCCAGAGCGAGAAGACAGAGTCCTCGGAGCCGTCCAAACGCCTGGTCGGCAGGCAGAAAAACAGGTGGTACAATCCAAAAAAAGGGCGGCCACACCGCACAGACACAACCACATCAATGACGATAAAGAGAGAGTGCGAGCACCATACAGGTACCCAATGTCCTGGCCAGAGCGAGAAGACAGAGTCCTCGGAGCCGTGAAAACGCCTGGTCGGCAGGAGAATGAAGAACAGCGACGTCTCCCAAGCCCGAAGCGCGGTACGCGCGCCACTGGGCGGCGCGCTCGTCAGAGACGGGACGGATCTCTTCGTCTTCCTCTTCGTCCCAATCTTCGTCACGCTCCGTCTCACGGACACCGACACGCGCTGCCTCGCGCGAAGCCTGTGACCCCGGCAGGACCGGCAAGTGCGCGGGAAGCGGCGCCAAGCGCAGAGGCGCAGGAGGGCCCGGAATGACCGGACCGGGAGGAGGAGCCCGAGGTGCGTCCGAAGCACCGACAACAGGGGCAGCGGCTGCCGCAGCATCGTTGGAAGCTTCGGCGGTGGTACCGACGACAGGGACCGGAGCCGGGGTGGTGTCGTAGCGTTTCGGAGCACCTTCGTCTACCAACTGCAGGCCGTCATGAACGCCAGTGTCCTGAGGGAGGCGGTCGTGGAGAAACATGAGCTCCCGTTCGTAAAGAGTCCGATGCCCCTGGTTCAAAACACCAGCACCGATGTTAATCGGTGGGAGGCCCGCACTGTGGTATTAATAACGTTAGTTCAATTACCAGTGTACTGAGACCGACTGTAGCCAAGCAATAAAGCGAGTTCTATCGCCGTCGCGGCGAGGAAGAAAGACCTTTTGTTGAAGGGCATCCGATGGGGAGCCGGGTGGCGCCCACGACGGCGACCCCGGACCCACGGTGGTTTAATACAAACAACGGCACTGGTCGATCGACCATCCGATCAAGCGATCGTAATGAGTGCCGGCAGACAGATAAGACAGGCAAGCAAACAAACAAACAATAAAATATAAACAATGCGGAAGTAACCCCCCAAAGGGCTTGCCACAAGCCGAGTCACACAAATCCGTGGATTCAGCCAGTCAACGGGGCTACTCGTGGCTAATTGCCAATTGGGAGCAGAGATATGCTACACGCACGGTTTGGAAGATACGCTCGCACCTGGAGAGGGGGAGGAGGGGGGAGCAAACGAAAATCAAGCAAGCCAGCAAAGACGAAGAGTGAACAAATGTCAACACCAGCGAGTGTAGACTGGGTACACGTACATGTCTCCCGCCTCGACGCAAGGTGCAAAAGACGGCACGGGACCAATTCGCATCGAGCGCGACCACAGCGAACGGTCAAGTCAACTTACACGACACGAGACGTTGGCAAAGTGGCCGAATCGGCAGCGGATGACACGAGAGGTCTTATTGGGACCGGACCATGACACCATTAGAGGTGTCCCGCCGACCTCCTCAACGACGCTGGCCAACGCCTCAAGCATGGCGAGCCGACCGCAGGAGTCAGCGATGAAGGATTCATTGCGCAGCAGCTCTGAGCACTCCTCCGTCGACAACTTAAGGATACGGCGAGCAGAAGATGCCGAGCGCGAGGTCCAGCTACCCATGCCCTTCAACGTGTGCATGTGCTTGAAGAAGGCAGCCACGGCGGTGGACGTCAGCGATGAGTTGAGGTGGCTCATGACGCGCTTGATGTATTGGTACGCGACGACGAGCGCCATGCCCTTGGCCGGTTTGCGCACGGGAAGCATCAGCTTCTGCTGGAGCTTGATTGCAGCCTCGTCCTCAGAGAGATGCAGGGTGCTGGCCGCGACGCGCAGCAGGCTGGCGTTGACCTTCGCCGTCGACGGGTAGACGTCGTCAGAGCAGCGGGCGGTACGGATCTCCTCCAGCAGCCCCTCGAGATAGCGCTCCTGAGAGTGTACAATGACGTGCAAATAGTGTCCAGGCTCAAAGCGCAGACCACAGTGATCACAGTAAACTGTCAGAGTCCGTCGAAAAGCAACGGCGGGGGACAACCCCGCAGCGTCAAGAAAAACGGAGAGAAGCGTCACACGCCAAGAAAACGCACCTTAATGTCGTTGATGAGCGAAGGCGGCATCTCGTCAGATGCGCCACGTTCCGCAGATCCGTCGCCAGCCGTAGGAAGACGCTCAGCAAGAGCAGAGATGACCTTCTCCAGCCCTGCGACGCGTTCCATCAGTGCCCCGTTACCGGACTCGGAGCCGTCGACGGCGGCAGAAATCCCGTCCATTCGACGCAGCACAGACGCCGACTGCGACTTCACGACTAACGAGCTCGACGCGATAGCGCGTGAGCTCCCGGCGAATGGAAGAGAAGCCAGCTCTAACAGCATCGTAAACATCACGGGAAGACAAAGAGGCCGGCTCATCTTCAGCACGATGCAAGGCCGCCCCAATGGCGGCACCCGCTGCAGCGGCGGTCTCACCGCGAACGACCCGGGAGCTGCTAGTACGACGACGCTTCCCCGATAAAGGACGAGCAGACCGAGGTGATCCCCGAGGAGCGAGCGAGGGAGACGCCGGAGGAGTGACGTACGCGAGATCCAAGTCGTCGTGGTTCATGTCGTCGCTGCTCTCGTCCGCGGGCAGCGACGGCGGCAACACCTGACCCTGCGACTGAGGCGTCGGAGGAATAATGGGCGACGGCGGCTGTGACGTCCGTACACCCACGCGCCGCGGCGAAGAAGCCATGTTGACACCCACGGCTGGCGGGCCGCGAGGGGTGACCGAGCCAGCTTGTGGCGACCCAGCACGCGCGTGGGAAGGCTGTCCGGCCTGCACTTGAGCAGCTTGCGCCGCTGTAAGAACGGCCTCGGCACCTGGAACCCAGCAGGCGGCCGGAAACAGCCTTAGGTTGCGGCATCGGGCCGCGAGAAGCTCGGCCAGCGTGTCTGCCGGATTCCCTGCCCCGCGGACCGTAGGAGCGTCAGCGGGGGAACCATCGTCGATGTCCCTCTCAGACGCGGCTCGCTTGCGGGAGTGGGAGGGCGAAGACAGTCCTCCACCCGTCCCGGCAAGACCGGACGCTGCAGCCGGGCCCGCACCCTCGCCTGACGCCAGCCCGGTTTGACCGGCATTCATGGCCGCGTGTCTGGAGGACACGCCGCTGCCACCAGCTTTCGATGCACCACCGGCAACCGCAGCGGTCGTAACCGCGTTGCGCGAAGACGATGGCGACGGCTGCAGCGAAGTGCCCGAAAAAAGCGGGTAGCTACGCCCCTGCATCGCGACAGCACCACGCGACAGCATTGGGCCTGGAGCCATTTGAAAATCGTCCGCACCGACGGCATTGCCCAGCGACGCACCAGAGCGCCCGGCAGTACTGGAGGCTGCCTCCACGCAACTGTGGACGTCGCCGCTAGTGCCGCCTACCGCGACGAAATCGTCGCCGGGAGCACCTTCACCGTCAGTGTAGTCGTTACGCTCGTCGTCACCGTCCTCATCACCGTCGTCATAACCGTCCGAATCGCCGGCGGTGCCCGCCGAGCCAACCGAGAGCGGCGTCGGGGGATCCGCATACATGTGCGGGATGTAGGGCGGGGCACACATGACGGCTGCGCGTCGCACGAAGCCGCGCCGTTGACGACGAGGCAAACTCGAAGGGCGGGGATCACGGGGAAGCAACGACCGCTGTGCGGGAGGCATCTCCATTGTGCGGGGCACCGTGTACGCCATCGGCGCGTGGTTTCCCGTGCGCGAGCGTCCCGACAGGTCCTCAACAGAGTCCAGATTCGGCGCTGCCGGAGCCACAGAGGGCCCATCATAGCACGGGCGGCTGAAGGAGGAAGTCACCATTCGGGGTGCGTGCCGAGGAGGCCAAGGCATCTGCAGCTGGTTGTCACGGTCATGAGAAATGGCCGCCACGACGGCCACGCGGGTACGGTTGGCGGCACTCATCCCGGCCTGCACCTCGGCACGGGCCGCTACAGCCGCCTCCCTGAGCGTCGTCCCTCGGACGCTCGGCGCATGAGGAGCCACAGACGCCCCGGCTCCCGCAACAGAAGCTCCAAGCGCCCCCCCAGCGACCGCCGACGCACGAGCGGCTTCCGACTCTTCGTTCTTGACCTCGACCTGTTGCTCGTACAGCACCTCCCCGAGAAGGCCATCAAACTTGCGTGTCGGCTGCAGTCGGCCACCGTCCGACGGGCCACCGACACACGCAGAAGTCAGCTTAGCCACCGTGGCTGGGTCGTTGACATCGATGGGCTGCTCGACGGTGAGCCCTTTCGAGCGGCGCGAGACGTTGGCCGACGATCCGTTGTCCTCAGCGGTTGACCCGGCAGCGACAGGCGGTAGCGCATTCACGTCAATGATGTCCTCCTTCACGGCATGAGTAGGCGACGGCGGCTTCACAGCGCCGGCCCCGACCCGACCAGGGCCGGGTGGGGGCGCCATCACCGCAGACGGCTTCGGAAGAAACCAGGAGAAGGGGGGGGTTGGGGGGAGAGGAAGGAAGGTGGTGTGGTCGTGAAGGGCCGCGACACGGACGAGGACTCGGTGTGTGTAGACGGGGGAAAGCGGTTGTGGGGCGGTCGGGGCCGGCCGTCCGCCGGGACCTACAGGTAGCGGAGTCAGATTATATACTCTTCCCGTCAGCAGGCGGGAGGAGGTCGGCAGCTGCCCGAACCAGTTAAAGCGAGCTTGCGGACCAGCTGCCGCGTACCACCACAAAGAAGCCTGCACACCCATCATCGCCGGCAGGACGCGAGCGCCCATCGATTGTGGGGACCGCAGTGGCCAACCACCCAGCCCCCCGCACCGCCCGTCACCGGTGACCACACTCTCACGCCCTTCCCGTACCTCGCTGCTTGCCACCACGACAAGAACGTTGTCAGTGGGCACCAACCGTGACCCCGCTCTGGTGCCGGTTGCGTATGCCAGACGATGACGCACACGGTACCACACGCACCCAGCGACAGTCCGGCGTAAGCTCACGACCAAGAGCGCATCGTCTGTTCTGCTTCAAACTGGTGGCCGGTGGCCAGCGTGGATGGTCAGGGGTATGGGACCCCCGGGTGGAACCTTTTGCAGGCGCATCACCAGACACAACTCGAAGCGCGGAGTTCGTGTCGCTGGTACCTGGCACCGAGCGGTTGCCCGCCCGCGGGGTCAAGGGATGGAAGAGGTGTCGGCCACAGAGTGCATGGCACCCGGGATCGACCCAGGGGTGCCACGCGCGCGGGGACGACGCCCGCGGCGGAGAGGTAGGCAAGCGCAGAAACATCAGAACAGGCCAGGTGGATGGCAGGAGTACATGCCATTCGGTGTCGGCAGTGGACCAGTGAAGCGGTCCTACAGCGGCCACACCAAGGCACACGCCCCGCGAGAAAGGGCTGCTTTGGCCCGCGGGAGGGTCGGGGGGTGGGAAAGGGGGGGTGAAAGAGAGAGTGGGAGGCATGGTTGCTCATTGGAGGACGGGCGGTGATGCCCGTCGCGGTCGCCGGTGCAAGAAACGGTGGGTCTTCGTGGGTGGGGAGGCGAGTGCGGTGGAGGGCCGCAGGACACGGAGACGACGAGAACACTGCCCACCAGGGAGATTGCATCCCTGGCTGATCTGCAAAATGCGACCACGTGGGCCAGTTCCAACGATCTCAGAAATCTAATTTTCTGTCAGGCCGTCTACTTGTATCTCAGCATCTCGCGCACCAATAGCATCGCATAGCTCGCAGATTTCAAAACCTGATTCGACTGAGAAGATGGCGCGCTCTTGTGCAGCAAAGAAGTTGGCACTTCAACTCCAAGTGAAGTCACAATCTTGCTTCAGGTATTTTCATCGTCTTCGACCATGCTGTTACGCAGCGCGGATCGACTTGCTTCCTCCTCGTCAACACCTGCCGGGACGGCCACGTCTTGACTTGCCACTCGCCACATCTTGCGCCTGGCAGCACCAGCTCACGCTGTTTCCTCTTCGGGGTCTCTGCTGACGACGTAAGTTTCGTGGCCTTATTCCGGTGCCACTGACTGCATGCGCTGTGTGGTTGCTCGTTGCCGTCTACGACCGAGCAGAGGGCAGACCCGAGACGCTCTGGCGAGCTCTGAGCACGACAGACCAGTTCATCCCATCTCTCGCTGACACTGAGTTGATTGTCTTCTCCATTTTCTTCCTTTGGCCAGGTGCAGGACTGTCGGTCGCTCTTCTCCTCACCCCCCGCACCTCTTGATATTCCCCAGCGACAAGGCCGCTGTGGTATCCAAACTTCCCCCTCGGCGGCGCTCGCTGGCGACCGTGCACCTGCCCCCAACCTCGACAATATCGGCCGCTGCAGGCCAAAGTCCACCCAATCCCCTGCCTGTCGCACTGGCCGTGTCCCTCTTCCCTGCTCTCTGGTGCTTGTTGTGTGGAACGTATGTTTTCACTGTCTGCTAGGGCATCAGCTGGAGGTACCTGCTATGGCGCACGCCTTCACATCCTCGCCGGCTGGCACCACCTGTTGTATTGTCCTCACCCACGCCGTTGCGCTGTGGGCACTCGCGTCTTTCTTACCTGGCGTCTCCGCAGCTGTTGTGCCAGTGCTGACTCAATGATGTGGGTCGGTACGTCTGTTATGCTCCTTGTCTTACTCTGTCGATTGCCTGCTCTTCTCCCGGGCTCCACTGGTGTGTAACAGGTCATGGAACATGAAGATTCGCACCGCCATGCACGCACGTGCTGGCTGTGTTGGTACTGTACAAGGGTTTTCTTGACGCAGACGACCCGTGTCCACCATATGAGTCGTCGGCATCCTAATAGCAACCGACTCACGCCACCACGTGGGTTTGTGGAGCTCCATCACCGAGCCGAAGCCGCCCGCCCTGTCGCATCAGGGCCTTCCCCGGCGCCTGTCATGGACCTGTGTACCACACCGACGCCCGTCGATGAGCGCGAGTCCGTCAGAGCTACCGAAGCTGCTCATCCTGTCGTTGGTGGGCTCGGCGTTGTACGCGTGTCCGTGGACAGCTACGCGCGCGGGACCCTGGCTGTTCCGCGGCGCCGTAATGTGTTTCAAACGTCGACGGCCGCCCGGATTCGAGCCTACTATGAGGCTATGCCGGAGGCGAGCAAGACACGGCGCCTCGTGCCCCCCTCGGTCGGCCAACGGCCGTCGCGGTTCAACACGCGTCTTCTACGAGAGGCACTAAAGTTTGCCTTGTGCGCCGGCGGTCCCGGCCTGTCCAGGTCTGACCAAATGTGGTACATCTCTGTGCTCCTGCTGGCGGAGAGAGGAGGCGGTGCTCAGGGACGCGGCGCCGGTCGCCACGGGAGACTGGGCGGGCGCAAGCTCCGTCAACCTGAAGCGGACGACGGTAGCGCGGAGGAGGTTCCCAGCGGCCGCGGGGAAGACCATGTGGCTGAGGTGGTGCCGGAAGTGGACAGCCTGGACGACATGCAGGGGGAGCTTGGTCGAGCGTTTCCTTCTAAGAGTGCTTTTGCAGCCGCAGTGCGGGAAGAGCAGCGCCGCGTACTGTCGAAGCTCCGTTGGGACGAGACGCCGATTGAGGTCGAGGGCGTGATGTATCTCTTTTACTCTCGGGACCTGCTTCTGGTTGCTTTGGACCTGTTGCAGAATGCTGGACACGTGCAGCTGTGGGGCGAGGAGCTTGGTCTGGGGTCTGATGGTTCGAGGTTACGATCGGACATGCTTGACAGTGAGCTGTTTCTGACGGAGGAGCTGCACGTGCGCCGTGTTCATGGGTCTCTCTCGTTTGTGTTGGCCGTGCAGCTCTTCATCGACGAGGCCGTTGTGTCGTGGTCCGGGGCACATTATGTGTACCCGATTCGGGCACGTGTGCCGAACGAACGCGACCGTAGTGTGCAGTGGGTGACTGTCGGGTACGTCCCCCACGTTGGTAAGCCTGCGGCTCGCACCGCGGCCGCTCGTCGCCGTGCAAGCGACGCGCGGAACGGTTTGCTACAGCGGTGTCTCGCGGTCCTCCTTCGCGGGTTCGTTGGCGCAAGCCCAACTGGCGTCACGGTGGAGTTTTCTGGACGGCAGCCGCTGACAGCTGTGCCACGGTTGCTCGGCATTGTGGCCGACCAACTCGCCGAGGGGTCGATCGTCTGCTTGATTGGCAGTGCCTGTGAGTTCTTCTGCTCCCACTGCACCGTCCGACGCCATGGGGCGGGTGGACCTGCGGGCGTCGGTGGGCCGCTTCGCGACGTGACCGCCGTACTGGACGCCCAGTTGGATGGTGCGCTCGCCCGCGACCGGGACCCACGGCCTTTTTTGCGGGACCAACTCAGGATGGAGCACAGTGCCCTCGCGTTCGTGCCGGCTATTGGTGCCGTGTGGGGCCTGGCAACCGACAACAAGCAGCTGTACAACATTATCTCCTTTGACTTGTTGCACGTGTGGAAGCTTGGGGTTGTACACATGGTGGCGCAGCGCTTCCCTTCCTTCCTTCGTGTCGCGTGTGGCGGCCAAGACGCTCGCCTCGGTCCTGTCACGACAGCGCTTGATGTGCTCAACTTGCGAGCCTGGGAGATGGGACATCTTAACGTGCCTGGCCCAACACCACCCGGGTACGTTGGCGGACCTCTTGATGTGAGAAGCACCTTTCTTGTCGTTTTGCCCATATAATTGAAGTCGTTGTTCTGTGTTCCGCTATCTTGACAGTACACTGACAGTTGCACGTGCCTGCTCATAATCCCGGGCGTCTCGCGCACCACCCCTGGCCTGTTTTGACTTTCATGAGCAGCTTCTTTGTTCCGCCCATCGTGAAGCAACTACAGATGACTGGGCGCTTGTGGCGGCACGGGTTGGCTATAATGCCTCATATGATGGCTGGTGTGGGTGAGCCGGCTGAAGAGCGCCGTGTCCGGCACGCAGACGCTGCCCCGGCGCCAGTCTCTGCTGCGACCGAGCGTCGGTCTTCCAGCGACATGGAGGAGATTGACGACGGGCACGGACCAGACGGTGCCGTGCTCGAGGCAGCAGACGAGGTACTACCCGACCCGGTGGTCCCTGACTTGGTGTCTTCTGTCAAGTACCGGCGGCTCTAAGGGAATCTTCCCCTCCACAGGGCGGTGGTGGACGTGTACTGCCGCATGGCTACACTGGGTGGGAAGCTGATGGGCGACAACATTGCTGACACGACGCGCATGACGGAGCGGGAGATGCGCGCACTCGCGGACGAGGCGCGAGATTTCGTCGTCGACCGCGTGGACCTCCTCTTCGGCCCCGCACATACATCTAAGGCCCACCTGCTCGCCAACCACCTGCTCGCCGCGTTGCTCGCGAATGGCAACCTCTGGGAAGGGGAAACCAGCGAGAACGAGGCCTTGCACGGCCCGTGCAAGCGGATGTACTCCCGGACCAACAAGCGCGGCCCTACCATCGGCTTGCAGATGATGAGAGCAGCTGAGACGCAGAAAGAGGTGCTGCGCGAGCTTTCTGGCACGGAACAGAGTGACGACAAGGACGGAGATGGTCTGTTTGGCCTCTTGGAGGAAGTCCTCGACGAAGGCGACGTGCCGACAGTCCCAATCGAGACGTTGGATCGATCCCATCGGGGGCGGCGCATCACTATTGCGGACTTGGAGCAGATTCCGGGTATGGCCACGCTCGGCGTGGTGCTTAACAAGGGTGTCAGCTGCACCGTCGTGACGTCACCTTCCTTCGTTTTCCATTGCACGTTCGAGTGGGGCGCTGCGCCGGTCGTGCAGACAGTATGTGCAAGCCCCAGCTACCTTGGGCAGCCACGTCACGACTACCTGTGGTACACCGACGACAGTGGGCGACGGCAGCTGGGATAGGCTCAACTGGTGGTGCGGATGCTCGATGAAGTAGTGGATGATTTTGTCGTCGTGCGGCGGCTCCGACCGGTCCCCTCTATCCCCGACTGCTCGCTCTCACGCTCGGGTTGCAAGCGGATGGCCTGGGACTTTGCTGGTTCTACCTGTCAGTGGCCGGTGCTTGTTCGTGTGCCTCTTACCGACGTACTGCGCATTGAACACGTCGTGGTCGATTTTTTGGACTTGGGGGACCGGCACGGCCTACACACGATGCCATCCAACGTTCCGGACACCGCGACCGAGCGCCGCGCACAGCGCTTCTTCACCAACCACTTCTTCCCGTTCACGTCTCGTGTGCTCAACCCGAGCAGCTAGGCCGGTACAACCTCTGGAGCTGTGCTGTAGAGCATGAGGGTGGGACCTCGAATGTGTCGCAAGTGGGGTGGTGTCTCGGCGAGGTGGGACGAGCGTTGGATGAACGTGGTGTTGGTGGGACGGTGAGGCGGGCGGGGCGCGAGGAGGAGGTGGGACGGACGGCGGCGCCAGTGTCGGGTAGCTCGGTGAACGGCCAGGACCAAGCGGGTTGAACGGGTTCAAGACGGTCGCCGCTTCGCTCA
>ENA-ORXU01002401-ORXU01002401.1-marine-metagenome-genome-assembly--contig:-NODE-2401-length-12877-cov-4.742891_pt1 | contig 12877 bp, 20 predicted proteins | sample MGYA00237869_ERZ511484 | MGnify/ENA metagenome assembly ERZ511484
TACATCTGATCGCTTCGATTTTCTTGTGCGCCGAATTTGGCAGAATTTGACAATGGGGGACAGGGCGTGGCTCTCATTAGCGACGACGACGTCGACACGGGTCTGCCACGAGACCTGCATTGTCTCACAGCCCACGCTGTCTAATGGTCGGCGACGCGACACCATCGATAATTCGTGGCTCCAGCACGCCCACTACATTCTCTGTGACCTGTCTGCGAGCTGCCAGAAGTGGTGGTGTCTGGGAGTTCCGCTGCAGCCCCCTCTGTTGGTGGTGGGCCGAGTCAGAATGGTACGCTCAAGTTGCCATTCAATGTGGGCGTTTGTCCCGGTGTGTATTGCGCTTGGTGCCATCTGCCTTTTGTTACTGCTGGTCATGTATCATGCAAGAGCGAGCACTGACGGGTGTGGAGCTGGTGCATACCCCTTTTCGGAGATTGTTAGACATCCTGCTGTGTGATTTGTATGCCTGTCTATTCGCACTTGCTGGTTTATGGCACGAAACAGGTGCCCGAAAGTGCGGCGCTTGCCGCGTACCAGGTCACAGGGTCACGCACTGCCCGCTAAACGTGGAGGGGAACGTGCGCTGCCGGTGCAGTGATCACGCGTGCGGGCCATGCTCTGCGTCTTGCGCCGTTTGCAATGTCGTTGGACACCAGCCCGACAACCTGAAGGCGCTGATCGTTGGCAGGGCAGGGCCTTGATGGTCGAGTCTCATTGCACCATTTAGGTTTCAGATCCATGATCGAGCGTCATGAGCGCCTCGGGTGGTTGTTGTTTCGGAACAGAGTGTCCATCAAGATGAAAATTAAGACGTGGGCTACAAAGTGCTCTACCCTGCTTGACAAGCGCACAATGACTGTAGATGTTCTGCAACGCAGATCCGAAGGCAAGTAGGCTGGTTCACAAACTCCGGTTCTCCGCTCGCCGGGTTCTCTTTGATTACGTAGTTCAATGTGAGCCTTCCACAGTTGAACCGATTTGACAGATGATCCCAGTCGAGACCAAGGATTTTTGCTTTGGCATTCGGGCGGGACATGCATCAGCATTTTACCACGTAGCTATCTTTGCATGTCATACATGGAAACAAACCCTCTTCTGGTATCCAGTTCGTCTGTCCTGATCACTGCCAGTGTGTTGATCTCGTTCAGATGTTGGGTGGCTGAGAGCGCCGCGATAGGACTGGAGATGTGACTGAAGCTGCGTCCTGAGTGAACCAGACCCCGCGCACGTATTGGCTCTGCATGAGTGAACGCGAGCCCGCATGCACCATCAGAGATCATAGAAATGCACGCGATACGACTCGCTGGCAGTCATGGTTTCAATGGGCTATGTTGTCTGACCATCGCCAGGCACTCGAAAAGCTTGAAGAAGCTCACAATGAGTTCAGCGAGCCTGGTGGCTGTCTTCTAGCACAAGAAGCGTAATGCCATGGATTCTCGCAGAGGCCAGAGGTTCATCATCGCTGCCCTGACCAGACGACGTATTAGCTGACTTGATTACATAAATGTGCGTGAAAACCTGCTGGTGACTGGTATGCTACTTAAGATGAGCCTGGACTTTGAATAGGCCGTACCCAGAATACAGTTCTATTCTTGAACGGTCGTGAAGTCTTCGGTCAGATCTAGACGAGAAGCACTCGTGCCGGACAAATGCGCATTCTGCCGAGTGTCTGGTCCAGGTGCCAGATCCAGGTCCAGCACAACCTGCATTTTTGAAACCCCATAATTCCGCAAGACCGCAGGCATGTGCACCAATCATTGGACGAATCTGGACTTTTGTCAGCACTTTCATCGATCAGAATCTGGCCCTGCGGTCCAAACCAGGGCCCAGTGCCAGCGAACTGGCCGCCCTCACGGTTGACCTGGTCCGCCTACCCCTTCCCGCCCGCCCGCCCGTGCCCGCCCGTTCCCATCCCGAAGTGCCTCCATCTCCGTCTTACCGCCGCTCTCGGCTACCAGCTCTCCTCGCCGCGGCAGCCCTCAGCTGCCGCTGTCGGCTTCTATGGTCGCCCACGCGCCGACCCACAGCTACGGCCGCCGCCCGTTGCCGCTGCTCCGCTGCCGCTGACAGCCTGGCGTTTCCCGGCTGCACGACCCGCAAGCACGACTGCATCTTTGGCTTTGGATAGTGCGCGTGGGAACGGCTCCAGGAGGCTGTTTCACAATCGCAAGAAAGCATTGGTTATTCTGGCCATTACTAGCGATTCTACGATCACTCCTCCTCGCGCATATACTTTCGAATTTAATGTTATAACCATTGTCTGCGACTTCCAGACTCACACACGCAGCGCAAGAGTCACTCGTTTCAGGACCCCCCGGTACTCACACTTTCTGCGGACACAGGCGATCATCAGCCTCATGACACGACCAAACCGTGGCTTTGCACCGCCTGATCTGAATGCATCGGCCCCAGCCACACCACTTTGCCCTCATCCCTGCTCCTTCCTCCCCTGCCCTCCTTCGTACAACGCTGTGATGGGTCGCCGCGAGCGCAAGGTAGTGTTGTTTTCGCTTCGTAAACGCCTTCTTTTTCTATCCATCATACTTGCTGCCATGTACGTAGGCCTCGTGGACGTGGGTGACGTTCCTCCAGGTGAAAAGCAGCTGTGCGTCCACTTATGCTGGGCTTTGATGTAGGAAGCCGTTCGCGAGACGCAAGCACGGCGATACCCTGCAGCGCAACCGGGGACGTTCCAGTCGGCGGCCTGGTTTCACGCTGTTTGGGATAATTCCTCCCAGCAACGCTTTCGCACGTACTTTCTGGTCAGCTGCTCAACATCTTCGAAGCTCCAGGACGCCCTACAGGCTCACGCGCGTCATTTATTTCGTCGGCGGTGCCGGATAGGCCCGACTGGCTCTCGACCTGCAACCCGCCATCACGTTGTACCGGCTTGGCAATTATGTCAACGCATGTTTGGTGGACGCTGTAGCAGACGCATTCTGCGTTTCGTTTGGTGGCGTTATCAAGTCTGCTCGACGCGTCGTGAAGGCGCTGTCAATGATTGCGCCCGAACACATCGAGTGGCTAAGCAGGTCGTGCAGGACGCGTTGTCACGTTGTGCCGCAGACGGATACGGGTTTCAAGGATGCATCGGCGCCACTGACGATACAACGTTTCCGCTACCCTGCCAACCTGCTCTTCACCCTTACTCGTAGTTCGACCGAAAGTCGGGGTACAGCCTATATAGCATCATCACGAGTGACTGGAACTACAATGTCATCAACGTCACGCTGGGGTGTACCGGTGCCGCCCCGGATACATTGGTGCAGAGCAGGGCGGATGAGCACCAGCATCCAGCTATTTACTACAACGCGGGTGAGTATTTGTTGGGCGACAACGGCATGCTGTACACAAGTCGCGTTATCGGCTCATTCAAAGAACCAGATTGTATCTCTCCGGCGGAACACAAATTCAACTACCAACCAGCTCGTCTGCAAGTCACGTCGCAGCATACCATTGGCTTACTCAAGGGTCGCGGGAGCAGCCCGAAAGAGCTGCGAGTCGCTTTGACGACGCGCTAGTATTTCTTCTTTGCAATGAGATGGGTCGTAGCTTGCTGCGTGCGAGCGCCTGGGTTTCCGTCACCGCCGCAGCTCCAGCCGCAGATGCGGCGGCAGCCACCCCACCGGCCAATCCGGCCCCAGCACGGTAGGTTGCAATTCTGCAAATCGCGGCCCGGTAGACGTTGGAATTCCACTTTTCGGCGTTGGCACGTGACGTGGCCACGCAGGCGGCCGACTGGCGCATATCGCGACCAGTGGCGATTTGAGCCGGGGCGGTCCGCAGGTGGTCAGGCCTGTTGGCAAACTGAGTGTCCGCGGCAGCCGAAGCCCGACGCTTCCCACGGTTGAACGCGATATCACCAGGGCCCCGGCTCGCGGCGGCCCGTTCCGGCAACCGCACGGAAATTTCAGAGAAGGACCCCGCTGCAAAAACCGTGGCCTTCTGGTTGAAGTTCCCGTGACAGGTCTCAAGTCCCTGCTCGGAGAAGAGCCCCAAGGACCCATACTTTTTCGTCCAATCAGCAGCGTGACAAGCAAGTATGTGGAGCTTGGGGGTGATGCTCGCCCACTCGAAGCTGGAACGGAGAAGGTCCGCAAAATCGGCTGCTTGCCGCTGGAAGGTGGCCCGTTCGTTGGCCCCAATTATAACTGCTCGGTTCAATACCGGCAGCAGAGCAGTCCACAGCTCACACGCTTGCCGATACGCAGCGGCACGCGCGGGGGGCACGAAACCCTCCAGCACATCGCAAACGGCTACGAGGACACTCCCAGTCTTGTGGCACGCCTTTCCCTCCAGCATGCCTCCCCAATAGTGGCCCGAAGTTGCGCCGACGACCTGACGGAGCGCGCCTGCACGCGCCGCCGCGTACGCCTCCGCATGCTACGCGCCCAGATCAAATGCAACCGCCTCCACCCCCAGCGACAGCATCCACGGGCTCACGCCCGGTGTATTATGCGAGGGCATCGGACTCATATCTTCAGGGGCAAAGACCATCAGTTGCCGACGCTCGTCGAAGAGTGTGCTCGCGGCCACTGGGGGTTCGACAATCGTCGGCCGAAGCCCGACGCCATATAGTGCTGCCATTTTCTGTTTGTAGAGAAGTGTGCGGGGCATGCGGGCTGCGCGGCTGCCGTCCTGCATAATGCGATCATAGCAGCACACGCACGGAAAAAGGCAGCGAGACCCTGCGTGTATGTCGAAGGAGGTAGAGAGAACATCTCCACCAATACAGCCAACCGCCAAAGCCAACGGCCACGTTTCCGCAACGTGTGGCCCTACTGCAGGCTCTGCAAAGCCTCCTCCAATTCTAACGGCATCACCTCTCAAGCATGGACAAGCAGGCGTGAGGTCACGAGACGGCCCTATTGTGGCGGGGTTGTGCGATTCCGATTGGGAGACTGCCTCGAGCGGCTTCGCCAGCAAACTCGTTTTGATCAAAACGATGGACAAACAAACCGGAGGAACTGCCAGTGATGGTAGGGAGTTTCCAAGCGTAGTCGGCTCATGCGTACATCGCATGAAAATTTCAAGCCACACTCGCGTCCGCTCTTTTGAATAAACTGCGGCTCTCGACTCGCCTCACGCCAATTTTGTATTGAAATCGATACGCTACAGGCCATTTCTGAAGCGAGTCCATCCAGATACGCACTCGCGAAGTATACACGATCTCTCCGAGCGTAATTCAGAATGCGGGGGGGGGGGGGGGGGGGTCATCAGGCAACGTTCGGCTCGTCGACTGGTCCCAGACGAGCCGCCAGTCCAAAATGGTACGCCCATCGCCAGCGCACAGCCACGCGCGAGGCTCAGGAGATGCAGTCTCGTCCCCCTCAGCGCACGGGGGCTTAGACCTTCTACCTTACAGATCTGCGAATCTTCTGCAATAGCGTGTTACAGACTGCTTGCAGATCTGAAAATGTCGCCGCGGGAGCCACAAGCAGCTTGACTCCATGCAGCAGAGATCTGCGAAGCAGGTCATTGTCGAGCATTTATGCGGAAAAACCGAGGACCAGTGCTTTTCTGTTATGGAAAGCACCGTGGTGATGCGATGATATTGTGCCAAGCAAGTCCAGCGTGATCAACCTCTCTTTTCTGCGTAGGACAGGCATTTATTGTCATTGACCTACAGGCAATCTGCTGGTAATATGTTGTTGGTCGCTGCCGGACAAGCGCTGCAGCGCATATCTTCTGCGCTGGATCTGTGGAAGACTGCCACCGGTCTGCACTTGTAGCCCATGTCTTCAGCATCAAGCCCGCTGCAGAATGGCGATAACGGCTTCCTAGTCGAGGAAACAAAATAACTCTGCGCTTTCTCGGAACCGTACCAGCGTGCAGCAGAAGTACAGCGGGAGCTAAGCACCGTCTGAGAATTCGGACGACGAATATACGCAGTCAATGAGCAAAAAACATGCATGCCGATCTGCCAGATATCTGTCAGACCGGCAGGCAGGCAGCTCGAAATGGCTCGTTCTGCAGCAAATTGGCAGACTATGGAGTTCCTGCAACAGCCTGCAACGCGGAATCAGCAGATGCGGACGGTACAAGGTCTAAACCCCACAGCGCAGCATGGACTTACACGAGTCTCACATGCAATTGGTCCACCCGCCAACGTCGGCCCGTGGTTGGAGCTAAAGTGGCTTTCACACAGGCATATGTTACCTGCCTGGATAGCAGGAGTTCGTCACATACCGCCCCAGGGGGTCTTATCGCGCGGTGACGGTAGTGCGGACGGTACTACCATGTTGCCAAAGTCGGCGGTGCAACCATCGCAGCGACTCGTTCGAATTACACCAATTTTAAGTGCGTGTCGGTGGCGTTCTGGCAAAAGTGTGCCTTACGGGATCCCGCTAGGCACCTTCTCAGAGACGCGACTACAACAGAAGGAATTGACATACCCAGCTCTGGTTACCAGTCCATAAAGGACGTCAAGGAGTGATGCTTGACCCACAGGCCGACGGTTGAGATACGTTTGTCCAGCCATGCTGCAATTTCGCTGTCGCTCTTTTCTCAAGCGTACATACGCTTGACGCATACGCGCTCTGCCAGAAAACATGTGCATTCGCTTCGCTGGAATTCCAGAGCTGGTTGTGCACACTCGTTGCCCAAAACCCTACGTGGAAAATAATAAGCCAGTCCAACAGTGCTACGCTTAGAAACCCCTTGTGAGTATCGCCTCTCATGGGTTGAAACGTCGAGCATATAGGCAGGTCGCTCCAGAAATGTATCGAGAAGTTCCAGAGTTGTTGGCCAACGGATGACGCTGCGTCGATCTGGCGGTAAACCGTTGCGCCACAGCGATCTGACGAACACACTTCGTCTTCCTCCGCACCATTTTCCCGGTCTTGCTTTATTGACCACTCTCCTACTGCTATTATATGTGACTCGAACAATGAACAGGTCATGTGTGACATAACCGCGGCTTTCGCCAACGACGATGACGACGTCGTGGCTGCAGCCGTGTTGGCTGCCGAGCATCACCTCGGACTGCTAGACCATATGATCGGTGACTTTGACACTCGCCGTGGGGGTTCTCTTCCGGGAAAGGAACCCAAAAAGCAGCGCGATTTCGTATCGGGGGAAAGGGGGCTGCTGAGGGACTTCTGCGGAGTGGACAGGGATCCGTCGGTGTATGAAGAGAAAGACTTTACCTGCCGCTTGCGTCTTCCCCGCATTGTTTCTGTCCGTGTGTACCGAGACTTGTTGACTGAGCCGTACTTTCAGCAGCGTTTGAGCGCAACAGGCAAGCATCATGCTTCAATCTTGCAGAAACTGACTGCCGCTTTGCGCGAGTTCGCTTTTGGTGTTGCGTATGCCAGTGTGGATGAGTACGTTCGTTTGTCCGAATCAGGTGTGTGAAAGACTGTGCATCGCTTCGCTCGCTCTGTGGTTGACATGTACCAGCCTGTGTCTTTTCGCAAGCACGCTCTTTCAGATCTGCAGCGCACATTGAGTGACGACGAGAAGGCTGGTTTCCTGGGGTGCATGAGTTGCGTTGATTGCTGTCACTCGGTGTGGAAGAACTGTCCGTTGGCTCTGCATGTTCAATATCACGGGAAATCTATGAAGCGATCCATCGTGATGAAGACGGTGGCGGAACAAAGATATGTATCTGTGGCCCTTCTATATTGGCTTACCGGGAGCAATGAATGACCTCAACGTTATGGCCTTTTCCCTGCTTTTCCAGTCTATGCTTGCTGGTTCTTTCCCGCCGCCCATCTCTTTTCCAGTTAATTGCGTCGAGCACACATTGCCATACTGTTTAAGCGACGGCATCTACACGGAGCACCCCGTGTTGATCAACACGTCCAAGAGGCGCAGTGAAAAAGACAGGTACTTTGCCGGACACCAAGAAGGGCGGCGCCAAGATGCGGAGAGGGTGTTTGGTGTCCTCAACCAAAAGTGGCAAGTACTCGACAGGCCGGTGCGCCTCCACAGCGTCCAAACGTTGGTGATGGGTGGCGCCTGCTGTGCTACCCTGCAAAGCATGATCGTCACGCATCGTCGTAAGGAGGCCCAAGCCCCTGAGCCAGGTACGCACCATCTCATTTTCGCTGCCTTCTACTCTTTTTTGTCTGTCTGATAGCATGACGCGATTCCATGTCTTCCCCCTCCATTCTCGGCATTCTAACCGTTGCTCCTACATGTGCATAACACCACGGCGGACTCTCCACTTTTTTCACCCCTCTTTCTTCTGCATTTGGGTTCTATTTGTTTCGTGCTGTGAGGAGCACGGAGCCATGCACGCCAGGGTCTACAGAGGATACCGCCGGTGCAGCCGCTCACGCTGCGCCAGACGCTCACGACCAAGCCAGCGCTCCTTCGCTGGGCCCGGAAGCGATGGCAACGGCACATGCACGAGTGTCACGCATAACAGACAACCTTCGGCTCAAGAGGGACCTCATTCGCGAAGTTACAACATGTGTTGACAAAACGCAAAATTGGTAGAACAATGACTCAATATGCCCGGCAAGTAAACGAAAAAATGAACAGACAAGAACCTCCAACGTACGCATGCGAAGTCGCGCCTGGCGCAGGTCTCGAAAGCGCCGCGGCTGGCAGCCCCCCCTACCAACACCGCGCACGCCTCCCTCTCGTCCGCCCCCCCCCCTGCGCCGACAACGCAGCAGCCGTGGCCGCCGACCACCGCATCGCCGCCGCCCCTTACCTCCATCGCCGCCTTGTGAATGGGCGGCGGCGACGGCGACGCGTGGTAATGGCGGCCGACGCCGCTGCAACGCCCGACATTGCCGCGCCGTGCTGCCACCGCCGCCAACACCGCGCACCCACTCCGCACGTCTGCCATTCCCCCTCGCGCCGACAACGCGCTAGCCGTGGCCTCCGACCACCGCATCACCGACGCTTGTTGCTGCCGCCGCCGCCTTGTGCATTGGCGGCGGCGACGGCGACGCGTGGCGGCGGCGGCCGACGCCGCCGCAAAGCGCTACACGGCCGCGTTTTTTCGCGACCGCCGCCAACCCTGCGCACGCCCCCCGCACGTCCGCCCCCCTGCCTGGCTGAGGTTGCGTTTTACCGACCTTCACCACCATAAAGCGGAGCGAAAAAGGAGGGTTCTCGAAGTGGGGGAGGTTCAAACCAGGGCCTTTCAGAATCCGGGTTTTTCAGCAGAATCTGGGTCATATTCAGATATATCCGGACACATCCGTTGGAGTCTTCTCGCCATTCAATGCGAGAGCAAAACGAAAGACACTGCTGGAAAGCGCACCTCATGCTCAGGTTCTTCGTGAAAGGAATGATGAACATAAGATGTTGCTACGAGCAGAATGCCGCTGCTTGCAGAACGGTGCTTCATTCGAATCATTATTCCGAAGCCCCTGGTTGAAACGGCCTGAACTCGTCATCATGGCCTGTTCTATAGTAGCGAGAGTCAGGCACGCCGCCACCCCGAAAGCATAAACGCTCACGATCACCCTCCTCCGCAGCCCCGGCCGCACCCTATTCATGACAATCATCAATGCCGAAATCAACTTCTCCCTGCCCTGCCAGACCACCCTGCTCACCTTCTACTTGGACACCGAACGCTCCACGCACAGGCACGACCTCTTCTCCTTTCGCAGTCGCGTGGGTCGTACGGAAAGTGCGCGGGTGTCCAGCGGATCTTGAACCCACCTCATTCGGGCGGTCGCCAGGGGAAGACGCTGCCGCGCGGGCCGCTGCCGCTGCAGCCCGTCCGGCCAACCGCGCAGCGCGAGCCTGAGTACTCAGGGACTCCGCCTGCGCCTCGGCGTCTGCAACCTCCTAAGCATGCCGGGCCTCCTCGTCCTCTCAATCTCGCGCTGCTGCATCGTCTGCGCTTTTTCGCTGTCCATCTTGTCCTCGGGAGCCATTTCTGAAATCATGCGGGCCGCCGTCCGGGCCCAAAAAGCTCTCCCTTTCGGAGTTTCGCGCATGTAGGAAGAGATTAGAACTTGGTTGCGTTCCTTGTTCTTCAAGATGTGCACTTAAGAAGTAGATGCCTCTGTCAGTGTCTCAATACGCTCCGCGACGGAGGCAGACAAAGCGAGCATTGCCGCTAGATTTTTAGAGCGTTTGGACCCCATCGCGGGGGCTCCAGGAGTCCCAGCAGGCGAGGAGGGCTCATATCCTCCACTTCCGTCATGATCCGGCGCCAGAGGCCAGTCATCGCTAGCAGCGCCGGGTGCTCCGGGAGCGTCCCTGGCGGCCACGCGAGCAGCAACAGGGACGCCGCTCGCACCCGCCACCAATGGCCGCGCATGTACCCGTCCCGCGCCAGGTGGGCCCACATTGCAGAAGCGCGGGTAGTGGCGCAAAATCAACCAGGATGAAAATTGAGCAAACTCGCCTCACCATCCGGGCACGTCAGATTGAAAATCAGGTGCCTTAATACCGTTCATTTCCGCAATAGCCTGATGCTGAAGATCGAGCTTTACCATTCCTGTGAGTGGCTTGCTCTTCACAAACTTGTTGCCTGCACGCATCTCCGTGCACACCGGCGCAATCACGTCAGACCAGCGCGCACGCACGGCGGCCACGCTGCGGGCGTGCCAGTACTGGGGGTCATCCATAGTAGCAGGATGTCTCGTGCGCGTCCGTAAAACATTGACATGCATGCCAGCATAAAACACGGCGCCCCTCATGTTGGCACCCAGGTGCGTCGATGTCCGCCCAATAAAAGAACGAGTGATGTCCAACTCCTTCCTCTCAGTCCACCTGGTGCCCTTCGTCATTGCGCTTGGGTGCGCTTGCACACCAACGCGCTACTTTGATTCTTTGCGACAAAGATGGGCACGACGTCGACGAAGGACGGCGGTGTGCGCGACGACGGTGCGAGCAAGCGCCACACACGCCAACAAAAGTGCGACTGAGCGAGATCGACCGGCTCTTCATAAAACTTAGAACTGCAATTGTGAGGTATTTTCATGGCTCTCGAGTGCGTTCGATCGAGACAAATCAAGCGCTTCTTTCGATCGCGGCGCTTCCAGAGATTGTGTGCCCGCCATGGATCACGCAATGTACTGGCGTACGGTTGGCGAGAATGGAGCCATGCATTGGCCAGACGCTTTGGAGCGGCGCCAAACAGGCCATTTTGGACCAGTGCCGCCGTTGAGGCTTCAAAACTGAGGCTGTCTCGCGTCCGGAACTCCAGATGCAGCAGAGAAGTAGAATATGTGAGAAGTGCTATTTTTTGTCCGTCACACCACCGTCAGACACTAGTTTCGGACCTCACTATCTTCACCAGTGCCCGCGTAGGCCAAACTATGCCACTTTCGGTTATTTGGACTGTTGGAGCCATTGGTGGAGATGCTCAGAAGGAGACGTCCCCCATCAAGATCAGGTGCGCAGCTCGCGGGACGCCCGCCACTGTTCTTCCGTTGGTCCGTAAGTCCTCTATATCAGGTGCAAACATCTCTGCCATCGCTGCCAACGAGCGGTTATCATCCTCCTTGCACGGGAAGACCCCAAACAGGATTGTGCTGTCCCGGCTGCATGAATGAGGCTGGTTCATACACGCGAGAATGACCTTACACGAAATATGTCGACCTCGTAGTCGAGGCCGAAAAAGAGCAGACTCCCCCCGCCTGGGTTTCCTTCAACGGGCCGCTCGAAGAACTGGTTGCGGGCCAAAATATCTGACACCAGGGCCTCGACAGCTGCCAGCACGCTCATCAACGTGGCCCCCACATGCTTAGAGGTCACGCAGTTGCGGAACTCGGGGATGCCGCCCAGCCATCAGCGCGCATCTCCGCCGCACTTGCAAGTCAACTTAAAGACCCGCCCATGAGGCGGCGGATCCGCTGCCAGTTCTCAGAGGAGATACTGCTTGCGATGACGAGTTGTGTCTGCAAGCTCACGAGAAGCGCGGCGAGGGCCTTCAATGGGACCACTACCATCATGCCAGAGTCCTGGGCCCGCCGACACACATCACCAAGGATTTTCTCCATAGCCGCCTCTCCGTCGCGGCACAGTCTTGCGACGGCCGACGAAGCTTCAGGGGACCGTCGACAGGCTTGTCTCGGGCCAACCTTCGCCTTGTGGGGCTCTGTGTCGTGGGTAAAGATAACATCCCGTCTGTTGCCCGACCTGGACCGGAATACCTGCGACTTGTCAGCCACGAGATGTGCGCTCGCAATGGCATCGAAATGCCGCCTCTGGGCCACGTCAAGGGAGCCACAGGCGGCCATCACAGTGGAAATGGCCAAATCGGCGCTGGGCCTGGCAGCACGCGCCTCAAGGCCTGCCCCGCTGCCAGTGGGTGCCCCAGATGCGACGAAGGCACTGGCCACTGTTGCCTCCGCGGTGGCCTATGCACAATCTCCATTCGCATCCACCGCCACTTTTTCCCCGAAACACAGGAAAGGCACAATTCCAGGTGATGAGTGCGCACTGCAGAGGGGGCAGGAAATGAGCGCCCTCCTTTCTGCAACCCGGACCCGACGGTTAGCGTGAGGTGCTAGCGGCCACGGCCGGCTTGTTGCAGCCCGGTGCACGTCGGGCTGGGAGAGGGGATGGGGCTGCTACCGGTGTCGGCAGTGTGCCCACCACCTATTGCCATGGTCGCTCGAAAGCAATGGGCATAGCGCATGGAAAGGCAATGGACTGTGCCAAGAGACCGCGGGAACGCAATTGCTTTTATCGAAACAAACAAGTTCGACACCAAGACAGGGCGTCGCCTCAAAGAGACAGGCGCCCGCACAACACACGACCCAATTTAGTCTCCCACGTCACGCAGCCTGGTGCAGGGCAGCACACCGCCGATACCCCAGGCGGTCACGGCAGGTGCCGCAGAGCTTTCATGCGGCTGTCCACCATGCCAACGCCGTCGACAGACAAGCTCCCAACGTCATTCCGCCTGGCCCGCCGTAGCCAAGGGCAGCAGCAACCTGCTCGCAAGTGGCGG
>ENA-ORXU01002404-ORXU01002404.1-marine-metagenome-genome-assembly--contig:-NODE-2404-length-12867-cov-2.479203_pt1 | contig 12867 bp, 7 predicted proteins | sample MGYA00237869_ERZ511484 | MGnify/ENA metagenome assembly ERZ511484
GGGAGTCGACGAAGGCCGGACCGAGCGAGACGGGGTCCGGACGGAGGATGCGCGACAATGGCCGAGTGGCAGCCCTTCGACTGACGCCGATGAGTCGGCGATGCGGACGGGTGCCGGGGCGGTTCGCTGAGCGAGAACGACGATGAGGTACTTCCGGATCGACACCAGCGTCGACGTCGGGCAGCGCGAGATGATCACGCCGTTCACACGCGACGCCGATCGCCCCCACTCCGAAGTCGATCTCTCACCGATCGAACTTCCCGATTTCGAGCCGGAGTTCTCGGTTCTGCACATCGGGCACGCCACCCCGGTCATCGACGAGTGCGGCAACTTCGGGGGAATGGGGTTCATGATCGACTCGGACCTCGTGGCCCTGTTCGACGACGCGACACTCGGACCTCATCGCGTGTACCCCATCGAGACGCGCCACTGGCCGTCGATGAAGCCGGTCGACGCCCGGTACTCGTGGCTGCAGGTGGTGTCGGAGCCCTATGGGGAGTGGATCGATTTCTCCGAGTCCGAATTCGAGTTGCGTCACCACCTCGGCTCGACGGGCGGTCGACGCGTCGAGATCGCCGACCACTCCGAACTCGTCGAGACCGCAGCTCGCCTCACTCGCGCCGACTCCATGGGGACGGTTCACGTCGGACCGATCGTGACCTCGGGCCTCTTCTACGAGCCGCAGTGGGAGAAGTTCAACATCTGGAAGTCGCTGGGCTGCCTCGCAGTCGAGATGGAAGCCGCGATGATGTACACCGTCGCCGCCATGAAAGGGATGCAGGCACTCGCGCTGATGACCGTCTCGGACATGATCGGCGAAGAGGAGGGCGACGCGGTACGGATCTCCGACGAGGACATGAAAGCCGGCGTCGATCAGATGATGCGCATCGGCTGCCAGGTCGCGGTGTCCTGACGTCCGTTCAGGACGCAGAGCGTTCTGGCGATCCGAGCGACGTCAACGGCGTCGGGTGTCCGATCGGGCCGAGCGACCCACGTTCCAGGATCTCGCCGAACTCGTCGCGCGGAACGGGTGGTGAGAACAGGTATCCCTGCACGCCGTTGCATCCCATCTCTCGCAACGCACACAACTGATCGAGGTCTTCGACGCCCTCGGCGACCACCGAGTATCCGAGTGAGTGAGCCAGATCGATGATCGATCGGACGATGATGCCGTCGCGCACATCGGTCGCCGAGCTGTTGATGATGTCGCGGTCGAGCTTGATCTGGCTCACGTTGCGCCAGCGGAGGCGGTCGAACGTGGCGTGCCCGGTTCCGAAATCGTCGACGGCGATGCCGACACCGATGTCCGACAGGCGGTCGATCGCTTCGACGGTGGCGATCGCATCGTGCAGGTCCCGCTCGGCCACCTCGAACACGATCCGTTCAGGTGGCACCGAGGCCGAGCGGCAGGCCGCCACGAACCACGACTCGAAATCGCCGTCTTCGACGGAACGAACAGGGACGTTGACGGACACCGTTATCGGGTGACCGAGCGACCCGAAGTGGGCTGCGGATCCGATTGCGTGCTCGACCATGCACCGGGTGAAATCGCCCGAACGCTCCGAGAGCAGGATCACATCGAGAAACGCATCAGGCGTCAACAGACCCAGTCGGGGATGTTCCCACCGGGCGAGACCTTCGACTCCGGTGATCCGACCGCTGCGCGCATCGACGATGGCTTGGTAGTGCAGAACGATCTCTCCCCACAGCAACGCGTCGTCAGCCTGTGTCGACAGTGCGAGCCGTTGCTCCAGGTGGTCACCCATCCGATCGTCGAAGACGACCGAGGTCCGACGCTCCCGCTTCGCCGCGTACATCGCCATGTCGGCATGGCGCAGCATGGTGGACGAGTCGGCTTGTGATCGTCGGGCGCGCACGATGCCCGCCGAGATCGACGTGGAGACGTTCACGCCGTTGATCTCGACCGGCTGGGCGAGCACCATCGAGAGAGCGTCGAGGTGTGAGACGATCTCGTCCGTCTCGGCCTCGCCTCGATGGACGATCGCGAACTCGTCGCCGCCGAGCCGAGCGAGGAAGTCACTCTTCGAAATCGATTCGAGAATGCGATCACCGACCACACGCAGCAACGCGTCGCCGGCTTCGTGGCCGAGAGTGTCGTTGACCTCCTTGAACCGATTCAGGTCGATCAGCACGAGGTGGTGCCCGGCCGACTTCGCCAGATCGGTCAGCTCCGAGACCAATGCGCGCCGGTTCGCGAGCCCGGTCAACGGGTCGGTGGTGGCTTCGGCGGTGACTCGATCGAGTCCGACCTGCTGCGCCGTGACGTCGACCGTGAAGCCATGGAGCTCGGTATGGCCGTCCGCCTCCACGACGCGTGACACGTCGCGCAACCAGATCCAGCGTCCGTCCTTCGTTCGCACGCGACCGGTTCGGTCGATGATCTGACCGGCGACGACGTCCTCGGCGTTCACCTCGAAACGATCGTGGTCGTCAGGGTGGACGACCTTGAACTGATCCATCGTCATCCACTCGCGACGCGGCCAACCCACCACCTGTTCGACGTCTCCCGAGATCTCGACCAGCCCGTCACCGAGGCGCGTGACATGGGTGAAGCCCCCGGCGGCGTCCACGGCGAAGAGCAGGTCACGCTTGCTCGCGACCGCTGCGCTGTGCAACTGGTTCCCGACGAAGCCGTAGGCGACGGCGAGCACCGCCGCAAGGCCCGCCGCGCGTTCGAAGAAGTCGGTTCCGGTCAGCACTCCCGCGATCGCGATCAGCACGGGGATGGCGAGGGCGACTGCGAAGTACCGCCGCAGCGGGAGCAGGACGGCGTGGATCGCCATCAGAGAGACCAGCACGATCGCCATCGGCCAGAAGTAGCTGGGCACGACCACGACCACGAGGGGTGGCAAGACGATGTCGTGGGCGACGAAGCTGCCCCGGATCGCTCCGGAACGCCCAGCGACCGCAGCCACGATCGGCTGGATGCATGCGGCCACGACGAGGACCACGCTGCCCGCCCGACCGTCGGCATCGCTTCCGAACCAGCTCAGCAGGGCGAAGAGGAACAGAGCTGCCGAACGGCTCGCCACGACCGCGCCGAACCGCGACACCGGGGCGGTGATGTTGCGACGGGGAACCCCGGATGCGGTGAACCCGGGCGGCTCGCGCCGAGCCGACGGCGCTCCCGCTTTTCGGTCTCTTCGCATCGGTAGGTACATCGGCGTCGAGTCTTCCACCCTTGAACCACGCTGTCATCGGGTTCTTCATCGCGAGGTGGGGTCATCGGGTGACACCGGTCATCAGGCCACGAGGCCGACTCGAGCTGTCGTTACCCTTGCCAGGTGACCGAACTCGACGTGGGCAGGAAGGCAGGATCTCCGGCGACCGCCCGTGCCGAGTATCGGATGGGCCAGCGCGAGCTGCTCACGCTGATGTCGGCGACGATGGCGTTGATGGCCCTCGGCATCGACCTGATGCTGCCCGCCTTCGACGACATCCGCGAAGCGTTCGATCTCGGTGCGGGGTCACCGGAGACCGGCAAGGTCATCACGGTCTTCTTCATGGGCATGGCGATCTCGCAGCTGGCCTACGGCCCGCTCGCTGATCGTTTCGGACGCAAACCAGTCCTCTATCTGGGCGCTGCGATCTACATCCTCGGCGCCGTCGGCTCGGCGCTGGCACCGACCTTCGGGCTGCTCCTCGTCAGCCGTTTCGTGTGGGGCGTCGGCGCCGCCGGGGCGAGGGTCGTGGCGATCGCCATCATCCGCGACCGGTTCGAGGGCGAGCAGATGGCCAAGGCGATGTCGCAGGTCATGGCCGTGTTCATGCTCGTGCCGATCCTCGCTCCGACACTGGGCACCGGGATCATCGCGATCCTGCCGTGGCGGGGCGTGTTCTGGTTCTGCGCCGTGTTCGCCGTGGCGATCACGCTGTGGAGCCTGCGGATGCGCGAGTCGTTGAACCCGGCGGACCGTCGCGAGCTCCGGTTGGGTTCCACGGTCGCGGGCTACGTCGAGGTCGGCCGCACGAGGGTGACCGCTGGGTACACGGTCTCGACGATCTTCCTGCAAGGTGTCTTCACGACCTACCTCGCCAGCAGCGAACTCATCATCGCCGACGTCTTCGACCGGGAGGCGCAGTTCCCGATCATCTTCGGTGTGGTCGCCATCCTCTTCGCGGTCGGGGCGATCGCGAACGGTCGGATCGTGGGCATCTTCGGCATCCACCGCCTGGTCAACGGCGTCTTCGCGATGCTGATCCCGCTCACCCTGGTGCTCGTCGCGGTGTCCGCGGCGAGCAACGGTCGACCGAACTTCTGGCTGTACATGCCGCTGCTGGCGGTGACGCTCGGCTCGTTCATGTTGCTCATGCCGAACCTGAACACCGCGGCGCTCGGACCGGTCGGCCACCTGGCCGGCACGGCCTCGGCACTGTCGGGCGCGGTGCGGATGGCGGGCGGCGCCGTGCTCGGCACCATCGTGAGCGGTCAGGTCAGCGACTCGACCACACCGTTCTCGATCGGGGTCGCCGCACTGTGTGCCTGCGCCTGGATCTGCGTGCTGGTCACCCGGCGACGTTCGCCGCTGCTGCGCGAGACCCACGTGGCCCCGAGCGCTGCCGTCCCGGCGATCTGATTCGCCCGAGGGCGACGGATCCTCAGATGAGGCCCATCTCCTTCACGGCGTCGCGCTCTTCGACGAGTTCGGCGGCCGACGCGTCGATCTTGCCGCGGCTGAATTTGCCGATCTCCAGCCCTTGGACGATCTCGTACTCACCGTCCTTGCACACGCACGGGAACGAGCTGATGATGCCTTCCGGGACGTCGTAGCTCCCGTCGGAGGGCACCGACATCGACACCCAGTCACCGTCGGGAGTACCGAGCGTCCAGTCTCGGATGTGGTCGACCGCCGCCGACGCTGCGGATGCAGCCGACGAGGACCCGCGGGCGTCGATGATCGCCGCTCCGCGCTTCGCGACGGTGGGGATGTACGTGTCGGCGTACCAGTCGTGGTCACCGACCGCCTCGTAGGCGTTCTTGCCGTCGACCTCGCAGTGGAACAGGTCGGGGTACTGGGTGACGGAGTGGTTCCCCCAGATCGTCATCTTCTCGATGTCATTGACGGAGGCGTCCAAGCGCGTTGCGAGCTGGCTGATCGCCCGGTTGTGATCGAGGCGGGTCATGGCGGTGAATCGACCGTTGTCGAGGTCGGCGGCGTTGTTCATGGCGATCACCGCGTTGGTGTTGGCCGGGTTGCCGACCACGAGGACCTTGACGTCCTTCTTGGCCGATCGGCTCAGTGCCTCGCCCTGGGGCTTGAAGATGCCACCGTTCGCTTCGAGGAGATCGGCGCGTTCCATGCCTGCCTTGCGCGGCATCGACCCGACGAGGATGGCCACGTCGGCGTCACCGAACGCAACGTTTGCGTCATCGGTGCAGGTGATCGAATCGAGCAGCGGGAACGCACCGTCGTCGAGTTCCATCCTGACGCCTTCGAGCGCTCCGAGCGCCGGCGTGATCTCCAGGAGTTGCAACGCCACCGGCGTGTCCGGCCCGAGCATCGTGCCCGATGCGATACGAAACAACAGGCTGTACCCGATCTGGCCGGCGGCCCCCGTCACAGCAACACGAACTGGAGTAGTCATGAAGTCGAGGCTAGGTCAGCCGAACAGATCGGCCAAACGTGTCCAACGACGTGCGCGAAGCGTCGCAGACGGAGGGCCGTGCCCCGACTCCCGAGCCGAGCAGCTTGCTGCGAGCGATGCAGCAACGCGCCGAAGGCGCCTTCCGATCGAGTGAGCGAGCATCAGCGAGCGAACGAGCAACTCGAGGAACCGAGGGAGCGCCGGCGACCGAGTGACGAGACAAGCGACGCGAGGAAATCTCAGACTCCGAGAAGTCGTGCGATCAGGTCGGCGTAGAAGGTCTGTCCGGCGGTGTTGAGGTGGATCTCGTCGGCGTAGAAGCAGTCGCCGGGGCACTGCGGACCGATCGCTTCCCAGTCGAGCACGGTGACGTTCGGGTACGCGGCGGGTAGCGCGCGAATCTTCTCGTTGTTCCCGGGGATCCACACCCGATCGGCCTTGCCGGTGACGAACACGACGATCGGCACATCGGCGAGGATGGCCATCATCTGGTCCAGCGAATCCTGCGGGAAGGAGCCGTTCGTTCCGAGGTGCACCACCACTGCCGAGCCGAGGAATCCGTTGTCGCGAATCGCTTGCAGTTCCGGCAGTGCTTTGGAGAACTGACGGCTCTGGACGGCATCGACGACGAACCCACTCGCGGCGAGACGGTCGGCGGACCCGAGCATGACCGAATCGCCGAAGCCGACGAGCCTGATGGCTGGCGCAGGCGGCTGCGGCGGCACCGTCAGTGCGGTGATCGCCGACGGATCGGTGACGACGCCGAGCGACGTGACCGGGGGCAGGGTGGTCGTCGGCGGCACCGTCGTGGTCGTGGTGGTCGTGGCCGTCGTCGTCGGCGCGACGGTGGTGACCGGCGCCGTCGTGGTGGTCGGTCCGGTCGCGACCGTGGTCGCCGTGTCGCCGTCCGGAGCAGCCGTCGTCGGCGGCACAGTCGTCGGTACGGTCGGCGGAAGGGTGATCGGTGTCTGGCGGGCCACCGTCGTACTCGGCGCCACCGTCGTCGTCGACGTGGTGGTGGTCGTCGAGGTCGTCGCCGTGTCGTCGATCGGGATCGAAGCGTCGGAGGCCGTCAGGTCGGTGGTCGAGTCCTCGTTCTCCTCGAAGGCGTCGGCGATCTCGTTCTGTTCCAGATCGGCGGTCGCCAACGACGCCCCGGCGAACACGGACAGCGCAGTGGCGGCTGCCACGGCGCCGACGAGGATGCCCCGTGGCGCTACTCTGGCGTTGCGCCGCGCACCCTTGATCGTCTGGAGGAACGCTCCGGTCCGAATCGGTGTCTCGACGAGTCGGAACGACAACTCGGTCACGATCACCGTGAGCAGCATCGCCACCACGAACTGATTCAGCGTCAACTTGTTCCCGGCGAGCTTTCGGATCGCCTGATAGATCGGCCAGTGATAGAGGTAGAGCCCGTACGAACGCTTCCCGATCCACACCAGCAGACCGTTGCCGATGACCTTGTTCGACCGTGCCCCGGGGTGGCTGATCGCAGCGATCATCAGCACCGTGAGGAAGGACGCGAAGAACAGGCCGCCACGGAACAGCCGTGGGTCGGCGGCTCCGCTCGGCGTGACGAGGTAGATCCGCCAGCACATGACGCTGAACGACACGAACGCCATCAGTGCGATGGCGTCGAACGCCCATCCCTTGTCACGCAGTGGGCCGCGCATGACGGCGAACGGACGCCACAGCATCGCGAAGCCTGCGCCGAGGAAGATGCCGGACGCACGTGAGAACGTGCCGATGTAGAGGAAGTCGAGCTTGGAGATCGCTCGATCCCCGATGAACCAGTACGCCTCGGGCGTCTGCTCCGGTTCCCCGATGACCCCGGGGTGATAGAGCAGTGCGGTGATGATCGCGATGGCGACGGCGGCGATGAACAACCACCGACTGACGTCGGCCACCCGGCGCGTGCCCTTGCGCCCGAGCAGCGCGATCATCACGAGCGGCCAGACCACGTAGAACTGTTCTTCGACGGCGAGGCTCCAGAGGTGGCGCAGCGGGGCGAAGTCGAACGCAGCGGTGTAGCCGAGCCCCACGAACAGCTGATACCAGTTGGATCCGTAGAGCAGCCCGGCCACGACGTCGCCTCGGAGTTGACCCACCGCAGACGGTTCGAAGATGGCCGTGTAGATCGTGACGAGCACCAGGAGCACGCCGAGCGCGGGCAGCAGGCGTCGCGCGCGCCGCTTCCAGAAGTCGACGAGCGACACGGTGTAGGTGCGTTCTCGCTCGGCGATGATCAGCAGCGTGATCAGGTAGCCGGAGATGACGAAGAACATCTCCACGCCGAGGAACCCTCCGGGCAACCACGTCGGGTTGGCGTGATAGATCATCACGGCGATCACGGCGAGCGCCCGCATGCCGTCGAGGCCGGGCAGGTACGGCACCCGGCTGATCTGCGCGTCGTGCTCCCGTCGGTCCACCGCGGGAGACGACGGTGGTGCGAAGGTCGTCATCTGGTCACAAGTATCGGCGGATCGCACCCCCGAATTGAGTCATGCATCGAGGTTCGTGGTGCGGCCGGGGCACCCGTCGCCGGGAGCGTCCTCGATCAGAGCTCGAGGACCGTGTCGATCAGTGTGGCGTAGTACTCGCGACCGGCGGTCTTCAGGTGAATGCCGTCCGATGCGAAGCAGTCACCGGGGCAGTTGGCGGCATTGCCGTCGCCCCAGTAGAGGACCTTGACGTTCTCGTACGCTGCCTCCGCAGCGATCATCAGCGAGTTGTTCTCGGCCTGGACGTCGGGGAAGGTCGGGATGTCGTTCGTCACCAGCAACACCTGCGGAACGTCCGCGACGGCGGCCATCATGTCGTCCATGCCCTCCTGACCGATGCGGCTGTTGGTTCCCAGGTGGATCACCAGGACCTGCGGGAGCCGATCCTGTGCGCCGAGCCGCTGGACGAAGTCCAGCCCGTTGATCCAGGCCCGACTCTCCTGCGCGTCGACCACAAAACCCAGTTCCTCCAGCTGCCTCGCGGCTCCCAGCATCACCGAGTCGCCGACGGCGAGTCGGTCGGCGGCAGGCAGCGGTGCCTCGGTGGTCGGAGGAACGGTCGTCCCCGGCACCGCCTCGGGCTCGGCGTCGGAGTCCTCGATCGACTCCGGGTCAGGCGCCACGGCGCCGTCCTGCACGGGTGTGTTCTCCTCACCGTCGCCGGCATCGAAGTCTGTTTCATCGGTCGCACCGCCGAGCGCCGCTTCTCCCTCGGGGGTGAGCGCTGCGCCGTCCTCGTCGAAATCGAGGACGCCGTCGCACCCGAGGTCGCGCAGCACGTCGCACGTGAACTCGCGACCTTCGTCGATCGACTGCTGCACCGAGTTCTGTTGGAGCTCCGCTGTGGCGAGGCTGCCGACGGCGAAGACCGTCAGCACCGAGGCCACGGCGACGCCGCCGAGCAGACCCTTGCGTTGCCCGTCGGACATCGACCGGCGCTGTTGACCGATCCTGCGACGGCGGAATGCCTCACCGAGCTTGCCCTGCCGGATGGGCGTCTCGACGTAGCGGTACGAGAGTTCGGTGATGATCGCCGTTGCGACCATTGCAAGGACGAACTCGTGGAACCGCAGCTTGTTCGCTGCGATGTTGCGGATGATCTGATAGATCGGCCAGTGGTAGAGGTACAGGCCGTAGGACCGGGTGCCGATCCAGACGAGCAGCGGCAGCGACAGCACCTTGCCCGTCACGGCGCCCTGGTGCGTCACGGCGGCGATCAGCCCGAGGCTGGCGATCCCGGTGGCGAACAGGCCGCCGTTGAAGAGGAACCCGTGGACGCCCTGACTCGGCTGGAAACCGACCTTCCAGCACATGACGGCGAGGGCACCGAGGGCGAGCAGCGCAGCGAGGTCGAACATCGCGCCCCGCCGGCGCAACGGGCCGCGCATGATCGCCGCCGGTCGCCAGATCATGGCGAACGCCGACCCGAGCAACAAGCCGCCGGCCCGTGAGATCGTCGACAGGTACAGCGCGTCGGGCTTGGAGATCGGTCGGTCGCCGATGGTCCAGTACGCCTCCGGCGTGAGCTCGAAACTCTGCTGGGGCCCGGAGTGGTTCAACAGGGCGACGATCACCGTGATCGCCACCGCCGCGATGAAGAGCCAGCGGGCGACGCCCGCGATGCGACGGCTCCCGACCTTGACGAAGGCCATCATCACGAGCGGCCAGACGACGTAGAACTGCTCCTCGACGGCGAGGCTCCAGAGGTGGCGCAACGGCGCGAAGTCGTTGCCCGCGCTGTAGCCGGCACCGATCCACACCTGGTACCAGTTCGACCCGTAGAAGATGCCGGCGAGCACGTCGCCGCGTAGCTTGCCGAGCGCGTCACGCTCGAACAGTGCGACCCACACCGACAACAGCAGCATCATCACGAACAACGCCGGGAGGAGTCGCCGGAACCGACGGATCCAGAAGTTCTTCAGGTCGATGCTGCCGGTGCGTTCGTGCTCGGCGATCAGGAGCAGCGTGATCAGGTATCCCGAGATGACGAAGAAGACCTCGACGCCGAGGTAGCCACCAGCCAGCCAGTCGCTGTTGGCGTGGTACACCATGACGGCGACCACTGCGAGGGCGCGGATGCCGTCCAACCCGGGGAGGTAGGGCAGTTGGGAGATCTGGTCACGGCCGAGTGGATCGGACGCCCGACGGTGGATCGGACGCGTCACAGGTCCGGTGTCGCGCGTGCGCGAGAGCGCGGTGGCGGCGTCGGTGGCAGTCACTGCCCACCAGTATCGCTCAGACGGTGACCTGATCGACGTTCACTGCGATTTCTTTCGCCGTGGCCGCCGAGTTCAGGGTGTACAGGTGCAGGCCCGGTGCGCCGGCGTCGACGAGGTCCCGGCACAGTGTGGTGGCTGCATCGATCCCGACGCGACGCACCTGTTCCGGCGCGACGCACATCTCCAGGCGAGCCGTCAACCAGCGAGGAACCTCGGCACCGGACATCTCGGCCATGCGTCGGATCTGGCGCAGATTCGTGACCGGCATGATCCCCGGGACGATCGGCTTGTCCACACCGAGCGCGGCCATGTCGTCGACGAGGCGGAGATAGTGCTCGACGTCGAAGAAGAACTGAGTGATCGCGAAGTCGGCGAGCGACAACTTGTCGGCGAGGTGGCGACGATCGCTGAGCCGTGAGTCGCTGCGAGGGTGCACCTCGGGGTGTGCGGCGACCCCGACGGAGAAGCAGCCCGTCGCTGCGACGTCGTGCAGGAGGTCGAGTGCGTAGCGATAGTCGCTCTTGACGGGGCGGCCCTCCGCCGGGAGATCGCCACCGAGCGCCAGGATGTTCTCGACGCCGTTGCGTCGATGATCGACCAGGAGCGCGGCGACCTCGGTGCGGGTGTGCCCCACGCACGTGAGGTGCGCCATCGGCACGAGATCGGTCTCGGCGCGCATCCACTTCACGACGTCGCCGGTCCGGTGACGGTCCGATCCGCCGGCCCCGTACGTGATCGACACGAAGTCGGGTGACAGCGCCTGGAGCTCACCGACGGCCTTGCCGAGGTTCATCTGCGCGGTGCTGCTCTTGGGCGGGAAGAACTCGAACGACAACGTGCGTCGCGCCGCGAGGAGCTCACCGATTCGGGCCATCGCTTCAACATAGACCCGCACGCGCGCTGTTCCACATCGTGGAACGAACGGAACGGTTCCACCATACGGAACGGCGCCCGGCTAGTGCCGGAAGTGGCGCTGCCCGGTGAAGACCATGGCGATGCCGTGCTGGTTCGCGGCGGCGATGACCTCGTCGTCGCGCACCGACCCACCCGGTTGGACGACGCAGCTCACGCCGGCCTCCACCGCTGCTTCCAGGCCGTCGGCGAAGGGGAAGAACGCGTCGCTCGCGCACGCTCCACCGGCCGCACGGCCATCGGATCGTCGCGCCGCGATCCGCGCCGAATCGAGACGATTCTGCTGACCGGCGCCGATTCCGCAGGCTTGGCCGTCCTTGGCATAGACGATCGCGTTGCTGCTCACCGCCGCACACACCGCCCATGCGAACTCCATGTCGCGCCACTGGTCGTCGGTCGGCTGCGCCTCGGTCACGACTCTCCACGAATCGCTGCGTCCGGCGACGTCGTCGGGTTGCTGGACGAGCAGACCACCATCGACCGGCCGGACGTCGAACGGCAGCGCGGAGGGCGCACTGGCGCTCATCACCCGGAGGTTCTTCTTCGACGTGAGAATCTCCAGCGCATCAGGCTCGAAGTCGGGCGCGATCACGACTTCGGTGAAGACGCCCGACAGCGGCTCGGCCATCTCCTTCGTCACCGTCCGGTTGGCGGCGACGATCCCGCCGAACGCACTGACCGGGTCGCACGCGTTCGCAGCGACGTACGCAGCGCCGATGTCGTCGCCGATCGCGACGCCGCACGGGTTGGCGTGCTTCACGACGACCACAGCCGGCGCGTCGAAACGCTGCACCAGGCGCCACGCAGCTTCGGTGTCGAACACGTTGAGGTAGCTCAATTCCTTGCCGCCGTGCTGGGTCATCGAGTCCCACCAACTCGTTGCGCCGACCTGGCGGTAGCGGGCGCCCTCCTGATGCGGGTTCTCCCCGTATCGCAGCGGCTGCGCCTTCTCGAGCGAGAGGTGAATCGAGTCCGGCAGCAGTTGTTCGTCGGGGGCCGGAGGGGTGTCCGACTCGTCGAACCAGGTGACGATCGCTGCGTCGTACTCGGCGGTGTGGGCGAACGCGCCGCGAGCGAGTCGACGACGCGTGGCCTCGCTCAATTCGCCGTGCATCTCGAGTTCCTCGACGACGACGTCGTAGTCCCCGGGGTCGACGACGACACCCACGAATGCGTGGTTCTTCGCCGCCGCCCGGACCATCGCCGGTCCGCCGATGTCGATCATGTCGACCTTGCTGCTCGCGCCGCCACTCGCGCCGTGCGAGAAGCTCTCGGTGTCGGCACCGAACGGGTAGAGGTTGCCGACGACGAGGTCGATCGCCGTGATGTCGTACGCCGCCATGTCGGCCTGGTGCTCGGCGTCGGTCGGGTCGGCGAGGATGCCGCCGTGCACCTTCGGGTGCAGGGTGACGACGCGGTGACCGAGGATCGCCGGCACACCGGTCCACTCGACGACGTCGGTGACGTCGACGCCGGCTTCGGCGATCGCCTTGGCCGTTCCACCCGACGACACGAGCGACCAACCGAGCTCGGACAGCGAGCGGGCGAGGTCGACGACCCCGGTCTTGTCGTACACGGACAGCAGGGCGGTGGGCACGACGCCGACCGTAGCCAAACCGTCCCCCTCC
>ENA-ORXU01002406-ORXU01002406.1-marine-metagenome-genome-assembly--contig:-NODE-2406-length-12866-cov-4.294081_pt1 | contig 12866 bp, 20 predicted proteins | sample MGYA00237869_ERZ511484 | MGnify/ENA metagenome assembly ERZ511484
CGCCGCTCCCCCCGACGCGCTGCGGGGGAGGCGTGGCCCCGCCGCAGCAAAAGGCTGCCGCTATTGCCGGGGGGCGGCGTCTCGGGAGCGCCCCGTCCCCCTGTCCGCCGCACCCGCGGGAGCGCCGCCCCCGCACGGGCGGCCGAGCACGCGGCGGCGCGACCGGCGAGGTGAGGGTGGGGGTTGAAGTTCTCTACCCACTGAATAGCGTCGCGCTGTTTCTACGAGTGTGGGAACGGGGAAGGGGCGGTCGTGGGCCAGAAGCCGACGTCATCGAGAACGTCGCGCCGCACTGGTGGTTACAAAGCGGAGAAGAGGGCAGAAAAAACGGTAGACAGAAAAGGGTCTTGCTAGTCTCACGGGAACAACGCGTTTTCGAAGTACCTCATCGCTCATCGCTTATCAAGCGATGCCGTGTAGCGCGCCGGCAAGGCCTTGACGCCCTTGTGCGTCGACAACTCAGCGAAGTCAGGCGCTACGTGAATGATTCGGCGGACATGGGACAGAGGCACCATCGTTAGCGACCAGTCCTCGCTCTCCGACGCCGGAACCGCCCACTTCAGCCGGGTGCACTCCCTCTCAGCCACTGGGAAGTTCTTCTCCGCATCGACTTCCTCCATGTCGCAAACCACAGCAGCGTTCTCCTCATGGTAACGGATGAGCGCGCGCACCTCTCCGTGGTGAACTGAAACCCTGGTCGAGCCGTCTTCGTTGACCACCAGCGGCTCCCCCGCTACGCTGTACACCAGCGCGTCCAGTCAAGCCCCCCTGCGGCGGTAGTCCATGGAAGATCGCAAGAGCTGTGGCAGGCGGGTGCCGCAGTCGAGCTCGGCCAACAACTTGACCTCGCCCAGAACCGGCACCTTGACGTTCAGGCTAAGCCCCAGTACGGTCGCCAGGAGGCCGAGTCCCGGCCGTAGCGCTAAGGCACCGACGGCAGTGAGGGGTACGCCGCGCACAGAGCGCGTGCCGTTAGCTGTGACCTTGCCACCATGCGCCCGGGCGCGACGCGCGCAACGGAGCTTGTCATGCTTGATCGTCTCGGCGTCGATCACTGCCATCTTTGAGAGCATCGCCTGCGCGCCTTGGGACTGCTGCGCAATCTAGGCGGTAAATGTGTAGATGGCTTTGTTGGTCCTGCCATAGAACCGCTTGTCCGTCTTGTGACCTGCTTCATTGGTGCTGATGTTCCCATTCTGAAGGTTGCCGTGGAGGCGGATGGCGGCCAGGATATGTCGCAGCAGCTTGTGCACCTTGGGGGTATGTACAGCCCCCAATATGGGCCGTACAAAGTTGTTAATGAAGTGGGCTGCGGCCTCGGACGGCCTCTTTGCCCCCTTCGTCGTCATGTGGGTGGGGGGCAATGGAGGTCTTCCACCCAGCCACGCGGCTGTACAACACAGCGTACTCGTAAAACATGGCCGTCACGGCGTCTTCGTACGGCGTGTCCCCCCACACCTCCTTGTAGGCGTCCCAATCGAACGAAAAACTCTTGGGCGGCTCGTCATCTGAGTTTTCGCCCTCCTCAAAGGTGACGGCGGGGGCATCGTCGCCATCCAGAGACGAGCACGGCTTGGCGGACTTGCGGGGCACCTTGCCCTTCTTGCGGGTCGCTGAGCTCTTGCGGTACTTGATGCTGCCGGTGCCTCTGGCGGCCTTTTTCGCCGCAAGCGCCTCCCCATCATCCTGCTTGACGACGTCGATCACTTCGCTTTCCTCCGCTAGGTCACCTACAGCAAACACCTTAGGAACCGCCAACGGAACGATAAAGACGCCAAGCCGATGTTGTTCGCCGGTATAGGACGCCTGCAGCTCGTTAGCCGCCCTGACGTAACTGTCAAGAGCAACGAAGCGCACGCCAAACATTGCACGGAAGAAGCACAGACGTCGGTTAGCCGCGTGCCAAGAAAGGGAGGAGTCAGTATCATCTGGAGGCTATGGGCACGCATATCACTCGTTGGACTGATAGATGTGGAACCATCCGACGAGGTGACGAGCTCATCATACGCACCCGGGGGCTGCCAAGCTGGCTTTGCTTCTCAATGCGGCGGTTGACCACCCGGCACGCCTCCTGTGTGGCCAGTTTCGGGTCACGGCCTCATGCGTACGGGAAAACATGCACCAGACGATGAACCAGCATGCGGGTAGCGCCCAAGTCGAGAACCTACGGAAGCAAGAGGCGGGTTGAGGACAAGCACAAGAGACTGGAATCAAACGCAGTAAAGAGTGGGAACACACAGGGAACCGTGTGAGAGGCATGCACCTGACACCGACCCAATGACGGACGTCGCCAATGCGCATGGAACAAAAGAGACAGTGAGATGGTCGGCCAACGTACGGTCAGGGCATCGATTCCAAGCGTCTTGTACATGAGGAATGGTGCAGTAGAGAGGCCGGTCATCCCAGCGAGGGCAGGCATCCGACTGCGAGCGCTGTGCTGCTTCTCCAGCATTCACCGTCTGGAAGGTAGCTCATGGCGGAGGAGCAATCTTTCCGCCTCAATTTGGTCCTCCAGATCCCTGCGGCCGTCCCGGTCAGCCGCGTCCAGTGCCTCTGGTGCCCCCGCGACCGCAACGGACACACGGCACCTGGAGCACGGGCGGGGGGTCCTGCCGCCCTTCAAGCATCGGGTGGCTTTCTCCTCGGGGCAGTCGCAAATATAGAGTAGCAGCCTTGGGAAGGCCAGCAGGTTTCGGTTTCCAAGTGCGACCTTGACGCCGATGTGGCTTGCGGCGATGGTGGAGCGGAATACAAGGTAGAGAACGCGCTGAAGGATGGCGCTGCGGCGCTGCTGGGCGCGGGATGCAGCACCCGGCTCATTTCCCTTACGCACGATGGGAATTTAGGCCACGGTTATCCACTCCTCATCAGTTGTGTCCGCGTTGATGATGCGTACGCGCAATGGGTAAGGACTGTGTGCTGACGTCGAGCAACCACGATATTCCAACCAAGATAGCGAGATGCATGACAAGGTGGGGTCAGGATAGCATCGGCCGCCAGAAAAGAAGGACAAAGAACCGGTCTGGCGTGCACCAGACACCCTTGTCTCCAGCTGTGCGCTTCCATTCTTCTCCCACCACTGCACTGTTCCATGCTCAAACGTACCTCCTGAGCCCAAAAGTTGGCTTGCGTCGCTGAAAGCGTGAAACATGAGCACAAAACTGTTCTCGTCTTTCTCAGCAATGACCTCCGCCTCGCAGAGTCAATACGCGTACCCGTCCATTGGCAACTCCCGCTTGTCGGTCGGCGGTGCGGGGCGGTCACCCCCGCTCCACAGCTTCAGCTTGGTTGCCGCCTTCATCCGCTTCAGGGCAATCTCGAGCGCGGGACGGAATATGGCGTCGAATGTCTCGCCGCCCTCCTTCGGGTCACACTTGAGCCAGCCCTCGTCCTCAACAAAATCGTCAATGTCATCCCGGATCGCGTCCTTGAACGCGTTGGTCGACTTAAAGCTGTCGCGCAGACCAAGAAATTGGCCGCCGTAGGGCAGCTGGCCGGGCTTGGTGCAGTCCCACACATCGAGCATGTTGAAAAAGCTTTCTTGATCCACCAGCGACAGTCCTGCACCGTTGCCGCACTCGAGCACAAACCGCTGCACCATGCGCAACCAATACGAGTCGAAATGCCCCGGTCTGCAGCCCTTGCGCTTCTTGATGAGGGGCGCCTTGTACTCTCAGTAGTGCAGCTCCTCGTCAAGCTGCTGTACCGCCTCCGAGAGCGTGGCGTAGTCATATTTCGTGGCCGTCGGTATCAAGCGGCCCTTGACCTGCTTTGCCCGCTTGCGCGCCTGCCCGCCGTCTCCGTCGGCCCGCAACTTGCGCGTCATCTCAATGATTTGATCCATCCCAGCGACCGTGTCGGCGATTGCCGACTCGCCGAAGGTGAACTTGTTGGTGGAGGGCGGCGCCACGGTGTTGGCAGCCGTGCCCCCGTCCGGCGTCAGAGCAGCTGCAGGTGGCACACCGCCGCCACTCGGAGCCAAACCACCGAGCGGTCCCGCCTCATCGCCGCCATTCGCTTCGGCTTGGGCTCCACCAAGTGCTGGCGGAGGCGGCGCGGGGGGCGACGACGCGGGGGGTGGTGACGGCGAGTTGGAGAGCAGAAGTGACGATGGCGGGGGCGGCGGCAGTGGGGGGGCGCTTCCGGCGCCGGGACAGCCGCCCCAACCGGCGCCATGATCAGCAGCCGGTGTGCCGATCTTCGACTGCCAGCTTCTCGGCTGCCACGCAACCGTCTTGTGCTTGGCGAGCCTGTGCCACGTGAGTCCCGCATTCTTGGAGAAGCATGTGCCGCATATGAGACAGACCAGATTCTTGGGGGTGGGGGGCGCGTCCGTCATGGCTGACCTGCAGCAAGTAGAAGATCCGCGAAGTGAGGCCACCAGCTACAAGGGCCGAAGTAGCGGAGAGCCGTAGCGACAAGCACGGAAGAGGAGTGACGCAAGGAGAGCGTAACGAGATGGGGAGCGGCTGCCATAATTGGGTAAGGAGGAGAGGTGCGGGAGTATTGGGGCATCACGGGGACGGAGAGCGACCCGCAGAGTACAGAACAGACGGTCAAGGTTAGCGGAGGGCCATTTGCGGCGTCGGGCGACCGACTTATACCGGCTGTGGACTCGGGCGCCGACTCTATTCACCATCGGGCAGCTGTGCAGTTAGCCCACTATCGGGAGGCCTGCTGGGCCCGAGTGCGTCGGCTGTGACGACTAGAGAGCCGATTCAAATCTACCGGGTGTGCTCAAAGGGAGCGGCCGAGCGGGCCGCGCGATTGTCTGCCCGCTGAGAGCTGCTGCCGGTACGTTACGAGTGCTATGATGGGCGGCAGGGAATCCAGGTGGGCCGACAAGGGCGCACCGTGCTTCGTCTTCCCTTCTGTGCCATCCACACCGCCGTGTGGGGTTAGGTATAGGTTCGAGCGACTCGATTCCCGGTAGCTCCCGACCATGGCCGTAACTGCTCCGCCTTGGCTGCGCAACCGACGCGCATCTAGGGCAGCCGGCGTTGAAGCCGCTTGACGTCCCTACTGATGGGTCCTCGAAGCATGGCTGTAGGTCACGCTGCCGCTCGTTTAGCCACTGCGGGAAGCTGACCAAGGCCTTGCGTGCTGCGGTGAGCTGCACCTCTTGTTTTTATTGCGCGCTACTGGTCCCTTCCCGCGTTCAAACACTTGGCGCTCGTTTGCTTCTTTCGCGCTCACGCACGCGCGTGCTAGCAACCTCGAGGTGTCCGCAGCCGAGGGAACGCTCAGTGCGGGGCCATCCGCATTACATTGGGCTTTGCAGGGCGGTGCGTGCTCCACCGCGGGCACGGTAGCACTCCCGGCATGGTGGACTGCTTGGGCGGCCGATCTGAAGAATTTTTACATGGGCAGCAGCAGTGAGAGAAGGATCATGTCAGTCTTGCAGATCGGCCATTGCCTGCCCACCGCTCCTTTGGCGAGTCCTCCTGCCCCGCTCCACTTTCTGCCCCCACCCCCACCATTCACCGTCGCTGCGCGCTCTCCACTACTCCCTCTGGGTTTCCCCCCTCTGCCGGCCGCCAACAACATAGCGGGCACCCGCTTCATTGCGCCATCAGGCGCAGACCGCGACAACAAGGATGCCCTCCGCGCCTACGCCTCTGCGGTGGTCAGCTCCTTGCCGTCGGCCCATGCGCCTATTGTCGGTCATGCTGCTGTCGGCTCCGCCCCTCTGCCTTACAACTACGGCGGCCCCGCTTACTACCCTCAAGATGCAGGCTCTTGCGCGCTGCCCAGTCCGGCGGCCGAGGCTCTTTCGGCTGCCAAGTCGAGGGCGGCTGCCCTGACCGTTCTCATGGGAGAGGAGGAGACGCTTGTTCCAGCAGAGTCGAATGCTGCTGGGGAGTGGCCCGTCAACGTGGCGGGGGCGGCTGTCGGCCGCATTACACCCGGCCCCATCGTGCACTTGACGGTGCAACAGGTGGCGCGGGCGGCGGTAGCCGTTCACCCCGCCGTGGAGGACAAGCGCGCGGATATCTAGCAGCGCGCTGGGCTTCAGAAGCCGTCGCGGCGCCCAGATGCAGGCATCCCACGCCGACCTGCCCCACGCCGCCGCACCAAGCTTGCTGCTCCGTCGCTGTCCTTCGTGCCCGGTCTTGGCTGCGGTACAGCTGCCTCCGGCAGGTCGGCGGCCGGGAAGCAGACAGATAGCGCTCGGGGCGGCGCGCCTGTCGCTGCATCTTCGGCGCATCGTGGCGCGGGGGTGAGTCAGGGTGCGTCGGATGCGGTAGGACTCGCTGCCTCGACGGCCGCTGTATCCCCGCTCCGGTCGCTGGGGTTGGCCGTGATGGACACGGAAAGCGCGATGGAGGGAGTTCTGGCGCTTTCGGGCGGCGCCGGCAGACCCTGGGCAGGTGCGTCCGGCTCGTGCGACGAGCTGTGCATGCGGGACCAATCGATCGGGGCGCTGGCCAAACACGTGCGCCAGAACTCTCTCTCTGGTGAGAAGACGAAGTCTCTCCCCGAGAACTAGACCGACAAGAAAGCCGCAAGTGTCGCGGTTTCCGTCGGTGCTTCCGCAGATCTGGTCACGGCCAAGCGCTTCAAGGGCTCACACACTGGGAAGCCACTTAGCTGGTCTGCTGGGCGGCAGCCCACTTGCGACGAGCAAGCGGCGCTCTTGGCTGCCGCTGCAGTGCTTAAGGCGCCGCCCTCGTCACCTGTGGAGTCTCTTCCCCCGATGGTTCAGACAAGCATCGATGTCGCTGCTAAGCTGACAAAGATGCGCATCGACGGCATGGTCAACTTGGTGAGGGTACGTTCGAAGCTGACGCCGATCTTCAAGAAGATCATCGGCTCGGCTATGAGCAAGTTCGACGTACTGCCGTCGTAATCCAAGAAGCAGCAAATCATCATCGACACGATCATGGGGCTCACGGGCAAGACGGCGCCTGAGGCCGTTGAGTGGCTGTCAAAGAAAGTCTTCCGCCCAGCAAAGACGCAGAAAGACGGCACCGCCAAGAAGCGCAAGCGCGGAGACGCGGGCGAGGCGAACGTGAAGATCAACCACTTGGTCAAGCTCGTCCGCGCATCCGGCCCCTTGAACCAGATCCTCTCCCATGCCGTTGCCTACTTTAAGGGCATGGTGTTTAATACCTGGCGCTCTGTCGTTGTGAAAGTACCGGCGAAGCAACTGCAAGCCGAGACGGCAGGTGGCTGAAAGGAGAACTTGCTTTTATACCAGTTACCTATTGGGCGTCAAGGCATCATTGCGGAAGTAGCCAACGGATTCAAGTACCTCGGTGCTGGGCACCGCGTGCGACCTGCCGTCTCCTTAGGTGGCGAGGAGCTGACGGACATGTGCCTCGGTCACTTTAGCCTTGGTGCTCTAGTTGTCCACGAGGCGCTTATTAACATCCACGCTGGTGCGTCTCACGGCTCCAGCGGTCCCTACATTTACCGCTACCAGAGCTGGGTCAACATGGTGATTGTGCGCGACGGCTTCCTGCCCAAGGACAACGCAGCCGACCGGGGCTTTATCGTAGTGGACGGTGCGGATCCACTCCGGGCCGTTTTTAAAGCTGAGTTCGTGCCGTTTTCGGTCGATGATGACATGGGCCTTGCCACCAACTCGGAGGTGAGCGGCGTAGCGGGCCTACCTGGGCACCATGGAGCAGCTGCAGCAGACGTGCCGGATGCAGCAGCGTCGGAGGCGCCCGATGCGGGGGCGGTGGCGGCTTCCGTGCCGGGGGCGGTGGAGTCAACGATGGCGGCATCTGTGGCGGCTCCCACGGCGGCGCCCGCGGCAGCGACCGCGGTGGCGACTACGGCAGCGGTGACATCGGCAGCCTCGGCGGCGCCGGTGGCGGAGGCGGTGGCGGCGCCCTTGGCGGCGGCCGCGTCTGCACCCATGTCGGTGGAGGTGGCGGAGCGCGTGGAGGTTCCTGTAGCGGCGGCGGTGGCGGCGCGCGTGGCGGCGGCCGCGGCTGCACCCGCCGCCGGGGAGGTGGCGGCGAGTGCGGCGGCGGCCGCGGCGCCCCTCGTGCCGGAGCAGGTGGCGGCGCCCATGACGTCGGCCGTGTCTGCACGCATGGCGGAGGAGGTGGCGGCGCGCGTGGGGGTGCCCGTAGCGGCTGCAGTGGGGGCGCCTGCTGCAGCGCCTGTTGCGCCTGCGGTGGGGGTGTTTGCGCCGCCGCCCGTCACAACGGTGGCGGGGACGCCATCTGAGGTGATGGTGGGGGCGTCGAGCATGACAATGGTTGGGGCGCCCGCCGTGGCTATGATGGGGGTACCGGTAGCGGCTGTGCATACGGCACCCGTAGCCAACTCGGTGGCGCGGCGGGGGCAGCCAGCCGCTATTCTTTCCACCGCTCACGCTCAGGTAGCCGCCCTGCTTGATGGTGCCGATTCTGAGGACGATGGTCTTCTCTGAGAATTCGGTGAACAGCGGATCGCGGGGGCACAGCTGGGGGGATGCGGCTTTCCTCGACATGAAGTGGCCAGCGGGATTACACTGAACGCGGTAGGTGCGGCGGACGAGGGGGCGCGCGGGGCTGGGCAGACGCGACCGGGAGGGGTAGGTGTGGTGGCGCGCCGCGGGGCGCCGAGGGTGCAGCTGCACGCGTCGGTCACATGGGCACCGGGGCTGCGGTATGTGCACCGAGCTGAGATGCTCTGATATGCGCGTTGGGCGTGCCGCTTTGGGGCTGCGCGTCGGAGCCGTCGTGGAGGGGCGGGCTGCGGCGCGGCCGGGCGGGAGAGCGTCCAGTAGGGGCGCCTGCGATTGTGTGTTTGTTCTTTGGCCGCCTATCGGTCATTACGGTAGTCTTTGTTGTGCGACGCGCCTGCGAGTCATCAAGAACAAGCTTCACTCGCGCACAGTCCGGCGTAGCACCCCGTACGCTTGCTGTGAGCGCCCGAAGAAGCAGAGAAGCGCAGCTAGCGGGCGCCCAGGGGCGCGCCGTGTCGCTGCTGCACGCGATCCGCCTAGCAACCTGCGGAGCAAATTCGCACAGAACGGGCTAGATGCAGATTCTCTTCGAGAAGTTCGATTTCTGTGCCGTCATCGCATTTCGCCCAATTTTAAGGGCAGCTCATCGCGGACTCCCGAGGCGGAAAAGTCTGTCCACGCCGGATTGCCCGAAGATCCCGCATCGCCGTTGGCCCCGATTGCCATCGCCTAGCGCCACGCGATGGAGTTTGCATCCAACGGAGACGATCCTTCTTGAATGCGCGGGGCGTGGGGCAGCAAAATCACTAGGCGATGCACCTTACTGACGATGCAAACAAGCTCTGTAACTGGTACACCAATGCGCCGTACTGGATGCAAGGACATCATGTCTCAAGACCAATGGCTGAAGAACGGCAGGCACAACGGCCCACCAGGAGAAGACCGAGCGCGCAGCAACAGAGCATCATCAAGGCTCTACCACCGATGGGGTCAACCGCACCACCGATTTCTTGAGATGATATGAACATCTGATCATGCGCCCCCCTCACTTATAAATGACCCTCACGCATCACCATGTGCTGTCCGGTCGTTGGGAGGTGAAGTGAGCCAGGGGCCTCTCGACGCCCGAGAAGAGGCAGGCGTTGCGTGATACGGCAAAAACCGGCAACAGTCATGCCACGCAGAGGTTCCACGTCAAACAGTGATGGCTTCCCCTCTTCTCCCCACACCAAACCTTGGTCGGGGGAGCCAGAGGAGATACCGGCGTGCTGTATTTTTCTTGACTTGTGACTGGGGCTGTGGAGAAGTGGCTCGGGGCCATGCGACGCGAAGGGGGCGTCGTCAGCGTGTCAAGACAGCGGGGTTTCATTGTTGCGGCGGGGGACAATCAGTATACAAAGAGCCCCGCGCGTCGCAGCCAGAACCGCGTCCGCGCGAAAAGAGTCACCGAGCTGTGTAAAGTGCGTTCCGGCAATGCAGCGGGGCCCGTGGCTCGTCAGGGGCTGCCCCTGACACCTGAGGGGCGGTCCCTCGGAGGTGATGGCATCGGGCCACGGTGGCCACGCGGAGGCTCACGGGATTGACAGTGGGAAGAGGCGGATGAGAGCCTCGCCCGGAAGCAGGCGGCGGGCCAATCGGTGTTGCGGGAATGGCGGATTTCGTCCCGTGCGTCGAGGCAAACGCGCAACGTAGGGGTACGGTTCTGGCCGATGGGCGAGTAACCACAAGAGGGTCACGCTCAGACCTATGCTTGTGTATGGCTGTAAATACGCGATCGGGCGAGGACCCAGTAGCTGCTACCAGTTAATCCAATGGCGTTTTGGCCCTCTGCTATCACCAGCATACCCACTCATCGCGTATGCAGCAGCTAGGCTGCTACGCTGCGGGTGCCATGGCGAGCGCAGCCGCCATGCACCAATCCCAGGATTGTATTCGGCTGGTCCGCCGTTGGCGGTCGCAACGTTGGGCAGTTGGGATCCGTCATGAAGCTTCACCGCGCTCCCGTCGGCGCTAGATTCCACAGCTGTGCACAGCGCCAGCGCACAGTAGGGGTACTGGTGACAGTATGATACGGGGCTGTCGCCCCTCGGCAGCGAGCGCAACTCAGCGGCTGGTGAAACCCCACAACGGATGACCCTCCCGCCAACAAGTCGACCTGTGTCTTGGCCAATTCATCGTCAGAGGCCCTGGCGGCGGCTTGCTAGCAAAAGAGTATAAGAGCCACCGCACGGGCTCGCCCCCACCGGCAGCAGGAGTAGCCATCCCCACAGACATTCTCAGCCCACCGTCGGACGCGGCTTTCGCTCCCACCTCTCCGAGCTCCGGCCTTGCGCAAGGTCCGCCACCCTTCCCCACCTACCTCTTTCTCTGGTGTCTGCGACCCCTGCCACACGATGGCCGCCACCAAGTTTCTGGCACTGCTGCTGACCTTCGTAGCCCTGCTCTCTGTCGTCGCCGCTACGGACGTCCCGCCTGAGCTCGAGGAGGAGCCGGTCATTGGGACCTCCCGCGTCGACGCCGCCCCCGGCCTGGCTGACATCACCGCTGTCCATTGGGGGCGCTGCAGCTCCTACTTCAGGTGCGGCCGGAAGTTGATTTTCCCCAAGGTCAAGGCTACGTACAAGTGCTACTTCCGCACGGCTGCCTCGGCGTTGCCTGCGAAGGGCCCGAAACGGTGCGGCCGGTTTCCGTACAACTGCAAGAACGCGCACTGCAAGGGCTGGAAGGTGTGCACGTGCACCAAGTGCTTCCGCGCCCGTACCCGCGTGCCGCAGTGGTGCGAGCACCCGTGAGGTGTTGGAGGAGTGGTCAACCACCTGGCAGGGGGGGGTGAATTCCGTGCGTGGACTGGAGGGCAGCAATAGCTTCGTGACTGTCAATCGGGTCGTGGCGTGAAGCGTCACTGGATCTTTGTGTCCATTGATTGAGGTAGCAGATTGTATTTCACTGTTTGCCTCTTCTGTGGAGAACGACGATTGTCGTACAACCAGAGTACTTTTTACACAGCCCCAAAACCGGCTGCTCCATCTACCCGCGCTTGGCCAGCCATGCTGGGTCCGCCAAGAAGTAGGGCCACGGCGAAAGAGAAGTGCCATTGAAGAGTGCGATTCATTGGTTGGGAGAGCGATTCTGCTGGCATGTTGACGAGCTTCTACGCCCTGATTTCGGCCCGTCCACCATGGGCATGTGGCTGGGCGCGCCGTTCATCAGTCAGGCTTTTTCTTCCGGCCCACGGACAGCCAGCTACCTTGGCTCAGTTTCGTGGGCAAACAATGGAAACTCGGTCGGGCAGCTTTCACGTCAGCCGTGGAGCCATCAACACGCAGTACATCTGGCAAGAACAGGCCGCTCTCATTCTAGGTAGACGGATGGGCAGTCTCCGTGCCACAGTGCGGTGAAACAGTTCACGACAGTCGCGGCCACAGCGCCACGGGGTCACACTCACCAAAGGAGCCCCCTGTGCGTGCTGTGTAGACATCGCTCCCCTCCGTTTATGACTTGCGACCGCATCGTGGTGCTGTCTGGCACATCAACTTCAACGTCTCATCGACCTTGCCCTTGGCGATGCGGTCAGGCCTCGAGAAACTGTGCGAACCCTGCGCCGCCTGGAAGGTCACGTGAAGTGCTTAATCTACTTGCATCTGCTGCACTGGTGGTGATGGTCATCACCGCCTCCACCAATCCAGCGCACCATCCCTGAGTCACAGCAGCCAGACACTGCACATGGCGTCGACCAGGAGGGGTTGGTGGGGTTCACTGCCAGAGGTGAAGGGACAGAGAGCAGCTTTGGTGGGGGCTGGTCACCACCTGTCGCGAGGGCTGGCAGTCGTGCGGCTGCGCACGCCCGTCCCCAGTGATCGTGATGCTGCGATAGGCGGCTCCACGGCCAAGGGCCTGGAGCAAGACGCGTCACCCCCAATTCCTTGATTGCCAATGGCCGGCGCCGACCACCCAATCGCGGCAAGGACGCGACCTGATCCCGCCGGGATGAGGCCAATCGCCGCGCTGACGCTGGCGTCGCGAGCGCACCCGTCCGCCTCCGCGCCGCCGCGGTGCTCCCACCGACAACCCCGCGCCCGTTGGGTGGCCGCCCCCGCGCCGTTTGCCACCATCCACCACGGCCACCTTGGCTGCCGCCTGGACCCCTTCCACCTACCCAGTCGCTCCCTTCTGCCCACCTCCGCCGCTTGTTTTCCCGGCCTCTCCCTTTCCCTGCTCGTCCATCCACCGCTTGCTTGATGGGCGGCTTGCCACGGAGCCGCCTGGCTTCCGCCATGGCCTTCCTCCCACCCCCTTCGGTGTTGGTGCGGTCGTCTGTGCCGCGGCGACGGCCACGGGCGGGCCTATTCCGCTTGCGGTCGGTACCTGCGTCGGCCGCCGCGGGCCACTGTCGACCGCGCATGACCGCCGGCAGTGATGGCGACGGGGGCGCGCCCCCCCCCCCCCCCCCCCCCCCCCC
>ENA-ORXU01002408-ORXU01002408.1-marine-metagenome-genome-assembly--contig:-NODE-2408-length-12860-cov-4.680591_pt1 | contig 12860 bp, 5 predicted proteins | sample MGYA00237869_ERZ511484 | MGnify/ENA metagenome assembly ERZ511484
TGATATATCGCCTATAGTCCTGACTGAGCGTCAGTTACATCGCTGAAAAACATTTACCTAAAATCCTAATGCACGAAATGGGGTAAAGCTTCTTATACGAGGCCTACTATGAGGTAGTCATGCATCTGTATGGCTTTAATTTATAGATTATTTGCTCCATTTAGATCATCTTGCTCTCCTCAAACAAGGGCTCTCTATACCATTCTATTCATCAAATCCATTTAGTCCTACAGGCTTGACATTTTCTGTGATCAATTTGCCCTCACCATTGATCATGATTCTGTAATGATTTCCATTAGGCGCAGTCAATATGAGACCTGTAGCTTCTGATTGGAATTCTATCATACCTGCTTCAAGCACCACATCACCAACATCAGCAGTCGTCGTGGCTTTAAACCATAGCGCGCCGCTGTTGTCCACGGTAAGTATTTTGGATATGCTTGTCTCATCCTGCACATAATCAAATACCAAACCATGCGTGGCGCTTTGAGTAATGATATCTTGAGATTCCATCTGTATACTTTGAGCCGCTAGCGCGGGATCTATGGGAACACATGGTACCACTTGTAAATTTCCTAAACCGTCGACTACAAGTGCCTTGGGTGTACCGTCAGGCATCTGCATTTGAAGTCCTCGCATAGATCCTTGAAAGCGATAACTGCCTTGCTGGAGTGCCATGGAAAATACAGCTGCTGAATTGGTAGAGCAATTTGTGATTTGATGGACTGTCTCTAGTATACAGCCATTACTGTAGGTGACAACGAGTCTGTACACGCCCGCTTGCGATGTCTGGAGCGAGTCAGAAATTTCGCCTAGTAAGAGTACGTCACTTCCTGCTACCACTCTGTACCATTGGTAACTGGCAGTATTCATCAGAGGATTTATGATACCTGAGTTCAATGTCACAGATGTGACACTATCACAGGTGTAACAAGGCCCTGTGATCACTAGTGCTGGAGGCGCTTTGAGTGATGCTACATTTGACCGAAGACTATCATCGCAGCACAAATCTTTAATGATCACTTGGTAATTGCCAACATAATTGCTGTCCAGTGTGGTATCTCTATATATCCATGTCGCAGGAGACGTGGTGTGTGTACTGCGATGCACTAGCAGTCCATCTTTGTACCAGCTGGATTCATAGTAGCAGTCACATAGATCCCCACCTGAATTACAACTATTGACGTCGATAGAGAAATCAACTCCTCCACTACAACACGAGTCCTGATAGGCAAATTGCAGTGGACCGATTTCAAGTGGATTTTTGACGGGCACGTCGATTATGATATCCTTGACGGGACATACACCATTTTGGGTCTCTACGCGATAGGAGATGTCGTCGTAGAGTGGATTCGTGTTGATCAGTGTATTTCTAGTTCCAGCTCCTGGTATAGGTGTCCAGCTACTAGAAGTATCCGGTCTCTCGTACCATGTCCAGGTCTGATCGCTTTCGAGGCAGTTGGGCATATATGCGAGTGAAAGATCCTCACCATAGCAGATAGGTATAGAATCCATGGTAACGATATCGATCTTTCCTAGACTTGCTGTGTCATTATATAAAGTGATGGAAGACTGGCAACTGATAGGTCCGCACGGTCCTGTAAGGATAGCCTCATAGGTGGTCACGGTCTTACACGTAGTAGGTAAAGTAATACTTAGCGCAGGTGGCTGATAGCGCAGTGTATCTGTATGAGATAAGGAGAAGCGATTTCCATTTTTTACTAGAAACCATTCTATCGTATAATCGCAATCTGGAATATTGACGCTTAGGTCAATGGGAGCTGGAACTATAGGTGTACCCGTATAGCAATATTCTTGATTTGCCGTCATACTGCAACTCGGTCGCTCACAGACTTCCATACATTTAATCGGACTTATGAGTCGCTTGCAAGGCCCTTCGTCGGCACCTAGAAGTACTTCGACTTGATAGCATATTTTATCATCAAATAGTCCTGGTGTGATTCTTAAGTCTTGATATCCAGGTGTCGATTGAAAGGGAACGCCAGTCCATAAAGTATCTGGGCAGGTATCGGCAGACATGACATACCAGTTAGTCCGCGAAATGTCTTTGACCATTCCATAGAAACTTGCCGCCACATCAATATTGACCGAATCTCTGCATAATGCCAGATCTTGGATCGTGACGCTATCGCAGCAAACTGCTGGGATACTGATACTCGTATTGCACGTGATGGGCAAACCATCCATGCACGTGCATGTCATCTGTGCAGATATACTATATGCATTAATCGCAGGACATACGGGAGACGTGAGCGTACCCATGATATTATATCCCGTGCTTGTCTGTATCTGAGAATTGACTTGTAATATGACACCGCTTTGATTGGCGCTAAGAATAGGCGGGCTGCAATTGTTGTTGCTTCCAGTCAAGTCAGTGACATCTATGTTAAAATTGTACGTATCAGGTGCGTCGCCACACTCCAGTGTAGCTGCTGACATGGTGATACAAGAGCAGCTCACTCGTACTTGGAAAGAGCAGTTGGTTGTATTTCCTTCTTGATCCGTAGCGCTGCAAGTCACTGTAGTCACTCCGCACGGAAAGAAGTCTCCACTTTGATGACTACAGGTGACGGTCAGCGAATCAGCACAGTCCATAGCTATAGGCATAGCAAAGTTTACATTGATACCACGATCACAGGCTGGAATACTGCGGAAAATGGATGGAGGACAGCTGATGCTCGGCAAGCGTGTATCAGGACCCACTGTGATGGTCTTACATACCGTTCCACAGAGATACCCAGAAGCATCAGAAACTGTCAAGCAGACATCATAGCTGCCAGCAGCTAGAAAATCGTGATAAGGATTAGCAGTCGTGTAGTCCAGAATTGCGTCATTATAAATATCCCACTCATAGCTGATAGGACTTGCGAGACTAGGATCTACGATGGATGTAAATTGCACACCATAACAATCATCTTGTATCCACGTCCAGTCAAGGACGCAGGGCGGGATGCATATATCATTGCACAGATAATCTAGGTCATTGTACACGTGCTGACTGAATGGGCTAGAAAGAGGAGTCGCAGCCACAGTAGGTGTGATGGTCTGTGTGGGAATAGTGATATGATTGAAAGTAATAGTCTCATCCTCTATACAGTCGCTAGTCGTCATATCAAGATCTGTAACCATCACGAGCATGTCAGAGTGGAGATAACCCGACGAATTATCGTGTCGTCCATCTGCGTAATAGATAAAGTCCGATCGATTATCTACATAAATGTGGGCGCGCTCATACTGACTTTCGCCATCATCGATGTACTTCGCCCAGTCCATAGTAATATTATAAACAGTCGCTGGAGCACCAGTTTCCACGACATGAAATTTCACCACAATGTTTCTACCGTTATCAGCAGCATCTTTGCTTTGACCTACTACGTAGTAATTTCCATATTGGTCAAGATAAACTTCTTCAAACTGCTTGATTTCAGGTACTCTCACAGCATCCAAAACTGTATTATTATCATTAGTCACAAGCGTGATGAGAGCTTCTCTGGATCCAAAGTGCTGCCCGACCACTACGTATAGATCGCCCATGGCAGGTAAGACCGGAGTATATGTCTTACCATCATAGAGATCAATTATATCACTCATCTGTATGCCATTCACGTAGGCTCCGGATACGGGATCTTGCTCTAGTATGATGCCATAGTTATTTCCCCCTGGAAAAGAATTACCCACTGATATTACTTGTCCTGACGGAATAGTAAATAGGCCTTTTTGATATTCGTCATCGCCTACGAATGTTGTAGACGTATACCAGCTACCCGCTCCCGTAGAGCGATTGATGTCTATGCTGCCGATTACGTGCTCGTCCTTGTCAGAAGGTGGAGGTGGTGTGGAGCCCGCATAGTTGCGCGCACCAGTAAAGTAAAAGTCGTGCCCATTAGCTCCTGATACAGGATACTCGTGTCGTGTGATTTCTTCAAAGTACTCTCGACCTAGCTGCTGGTAAACATTAAACGCAGTGGTGCTAGTGTACGTGCTGCCATTATCGGTGACCTTTATAATTACGGAGGCATTGTCCTGATCCACGCCATTGATCCGAAATGGGTCTGTATACCCGACAATTAAATACTCCCGTGTAGTGAGGTTGTATTCTATATCACGAAACTGTACTGGATCTAAAATCTTAAAATGCCAAATGAGACTTCCTGATACGGCGTCAAATTTGCTTAAGGTGCCAGTGCTTGATGTGCCATTTGGGTTTCGCACATTTCCAAGTACGAGCACTTCATTAAATGGAGTTCGCTTCACCTTGACAGGTGTATTGAATTGAAAATCGCCGTATAGCTTTTCCCAAGGTTCTGGATCTGAAGCAAAGTCACAATCAGGTCGATCTATCACATCCACAGTGGCTGAAATATTTCCTGCGCATCCATTACCATCATCATAACTGAGTGTCACTAGATAGCTGCCTGTGAGCAGGTAGCTATGACTTGGAGTACGCATGGTGCTGGTATTACCCTCACCAAAATCCCAGAGATATGTGCCAGAAGGAAAAGAAAGAAATGGCAAAAACACGTGTGGCTCCAATGGGCATAAAACGGTATCACCAAGCTCGGCTGCACAATTATCACCACCACACTCTGCAAATTCAAGGTTTTCTTCAGAGGCACACATTAATTTATCCTTTCCGCTAGGAGTCAAGGCCGTGCCATAGAGGACATTTCCTTGGTAGTTATTGTCCAATGGGTGATATGTGCTGCCATCATAGACTACTCCTGATCCATAAGTGGTACCAGCTATGTTGCCATAATAGCCAACTATATATACATGGCCTGAGTGAAGATCCATATCATACGGATTACCCCAGGACGTTCCAAGATTAGGTAGCCACGTGCCAAATGTAGGAGAAGTATTATCATCATCAAATACTGCATACCCACGAGAGTTGGGTGTAGAGGATCCTCCTCCAGATATATCGCTAAATCTCCCGCTTACATGTATCCTATCTTGTAGACTGATGATATCATAGGTGTTTTCAAATCTAGGGCCTATGTATCCATTCAAGCCCTGAGTAGAAAGCGACCTGATGGCCACAGCTCCTACAGGTGTAAATGCGAGAATATTTTGACTCGTCGAAAGGGTAGTGCCAAATGGCCCTACGACAACGAGTTCTGAACCATGAGCACCAATCTGGTCAACTTGGCTCGTCACAGAAAATGGATTGCTGGTAGAGTTGAAATTTGGAGTTCCGGATGCAGTTGTCCAAATATTAGACGTAGTACCATTGCTTCCAGCTGCGTATAGATCGCCTCCCATTTCCTCATAGTCAATGACATGGAGCAATAATCCAGTCAAGGCATTAAATACCGGTGTACCTGTATAAATACTTGAGTCAAACCAGCCCGGTGCAGTACCACCTAGAAATAGCTTACCGTCAAAGACTTTTACATCCACCATAGAAGTGGGATGGGTATATACAACTGACCAAGAACCTGCAAGATCATCCCATAGAGCTATCTCATGATCTACATCGTCTATTGCTATGATCCTCCCATCAAATTCAACGGCATCCTGTACATAAAACTTGAACGGCGGCTGTGGGTCATACCAATCAGGAATAGGATTGTAACCAATGATATCATCACAAGGGCAATTACCGAAGAAATTCGTATTTATCGTGTCATTCGCCTGGATCTGCAAGAAATATGGTGCATTATTAGCTGGTGTGCCCTGATCATAACCCGTCTGATTAATTTCTGAGATGTAGTAGCTACCTTCTACATATACAGAAAATGAAAAGCCGCCGCCAGCATCAGTCGTAGTCGTCTGCAGAATGTTTCCCGCTACGTCACGCAGTTCTATCACCCAACCCGGTACAGGCGCCTCTACTCCGTCAAGCACTCCATTGCAGTTCTCATCGATCCATTTGATACCAGAAAGCACAGCAGGATCAGTTCCTAGACAGCTATTGTCATTCCATGCGCTACCCGCATAGGTAGATGAGATGGGCAAATCGGTAGCCGTATGAGGCAAAATTGCCGCAACAGTAGATGTGCGTAGTGACACGAGCGGCTGATCCACAACTGCCAGAGCTGTGTCACAGATGGTATTGACTACGCCAGTAGCGTCAGTACCTATGTAAAGAATATCAAATTCTAAAGTACTGTCATCTGGCCACGTGGATCCGCAAGCACAGATCAGGCTACCATCGATATGTACATCAGAGATCTGTCCTTGGTCTACGGAGCTGTCATGGTAGTCGCGTGCCCATAGTACGGATCCAGAACCATCTACTTTCATCAGGAATGGTGTTCCCTCTGTATTGGCTGTAAACTGTTGCTCTAGTATATTGCTCTGACCAGCTAGTATGATACCAGTACCATCTTCAGCGGCTGCTATGCTCTTAACAACTGTTCCGTTGTCTGGAGCGGCGATCCTCTGCGTCCACCGTACGGTACCTCGATCAGAGGGTCGTCCTCGTCCTTGCACTCGCATGACGTAGCTGTAGGTATTGACTACTGGAGTATTGACACTTTCTACCGTACCTGCCAGGAAGATATTATCGTCCAGTACAGCTATAGACGTACCAACTTCATCATGTATGCCATCGCTATCTATGTCATACACCATTCTGCGCTCTATGGCTAGGTTGGCTTCTACTGTAAGTAAGTAGACACGACCACCTGCTGTACCTGTGATGGCAAATTTGGGTTCTGTGACACCAGGCCATGACGGTGTGGTAATCATATCGCGTGGCTGCGTAGAGAGGCTACTACCAGAAAGGATGATGTCATATTCTCTTACCATAGTCGTCGTACCCGTAGACAGATCCATCTGTGCTAGCATGGTGCGATTACCGTTTTTTCTCATGAGGATTACAGCTTCTTGCAGGCTGTGATCTACTTCGAGATCTACCGCATAGGAGGAGAATCCTACATTGTTTAAAAGGATTTTGTGCCACACGACATTGAGGGACGCATCTAGTCGCATCGCATGTGTCTCCATAAAGTAAGAAGTGCCTGGCAGGAATGCCTGATTAGTCCTTGCGGTGAAGACTAGGATATATCCTTGGCAGCTGGTGCCTGTCGTATCTAAAAGCGTCTTGACGGCAGCGTCTTCAAAGATGGTGTAATCGTTGACCGCGGATTGCTCAGGAAATGTCTTCTGCTGCAGGAGCGTGCCACCTTGTACCAGATCAAGACTCAAGTAGTCATCCGTATTGCTAGCGCTAGTGCCCTCGACCTTAGAAAGGAGTAATTGATTTCCTTGACAGGGAGCACAAGTCATATTCAGCGCTACTTCATCATAGGCCAAGGCTGAGCTGAGTTCTGTGCGATGTATTTGCGCGAAAGCGCTACTAGAAAAAATAAATAGTATCGAAAGTATAAGGTGATTTCTCATGTCTGGTGGGGTGTAAAGGGGCTAGATTATCTGCAAGGGTCTATGGTGATCGAGGTGCTGTCCATACAGCCATATGGGTCAGTCACCTTGACCTTGTACGTGGTACCCAGACTATCTGGAACGTGCATGATATCGCAGTCTACTGTACTGACGAGCGTGCCGCTGTCCCAACTAAAGTCATAACTCAACATACCACAATTACTATCCGAGCTGCAAGCTGTGAGGCTGATCGTATCGCCTACGGCGGGACACAGATTTGGGCTGAGAGGGCAACTAAGTCGTGCGATGGGTTGACACCAAGTGAGGCACTGCTGAGGAGTCTCCATCACTGAGCAACTGTCTGTGGCTCGTACATAGCAGCAGGAAGGATCTGATACCCAGATGCTTGTGTCTGTACTGACGGATATGCCATCGCAGATCCACTCATACTGCAGTGATGTATCTACAGATGTCAGAGACCATAGGGCGCTATCACCTGCGCAGATCGTGTCAGGTCCGACGATGCCGAGAGGTCCTATACGATCAATAATCTCGAGACCGATCATGTTGCTATAGCAGGTATCGCAGCCGCTAGGACTCCGTAGCGGAGAGCAGTGGGCACGGTAATATATGCGTGTCGCACCAGGCGGCCACTGGGACGTGGGTACGATATTCGTATTGATCTGTGTATTGGTCACACCGAGAGGAAATGTGGTGCTGAAGCTCGGGTCAAAGCTGTATTCCCATCCTGGGATACAGTCGAGAAAAGCTCCTGTCATCAGTAACTTGGCTGCGCTTCCACTACAAGCCTCGTACACGAGTGGTGATGATTGGATCTCCGTAAGAGTACCGACGACTTCCATGATGCCAATGCTATCACAGACTGGTGGAGGATCTACAGGAAAGCACTGCTGCAGTACTTGGACTTTGTTGCTATCACAATTGGTAATAATCGCTTCCCAGCATACACTGCCTACCGTAACAGCGGGACCATGTGCATAAGCAAAACTTCTAGAGTTTCTCACTGGCGGTACAGGAAACCGTACGCCATTCTCTATGTAGGTGTAATCTATCGTAGTGCCTGCTGAGGCTGTGCTGAGAAAAGGGTAGGGCGATTGTATGACAACATTGAAGCTGATGACATCTCCCTCACAGAATAGATTGTCCGTATAGTTGGAGCTAATATCGAGTGTTACACTATCGACATCACAGCAGATGCGCAGTGTGTCTATGGGTGTATAGTAAACACAGCTGTCGTCCTGAGCGTCTTTGATGACCTGCCGAGCTCTGATGAGCCATGTCTCGTAGCCGAGTGAATTGATGCCACAGTCGACTTGTATCTCTCCCGGGCTTACGCCAAAACACGTCCCAGAAAAGGAAGGTAAGGTCAGATCTTCCCAGCCTGCGCCACGATCATACTCCCATGAAGTGCTCACGAGTGGATCTAAGGGAATGACATTACCCGATGTATCTAAAAGGCATATGTGGACGGGTTCTCCCTTGCATATTTCATTGATTTCAGCTGATCTGGTGTAATGCTGTATAGAAATGCTGTAGTCCTTGGGATAGATGAGTGGCGAGGTGGAGCAGATGAAATTGCTCGTGGAGCCTAAGAGGCCAAAATTCTGAAGGAGAGCATCGGTACTTCCAGTGCCCAGCATATCCTCGATCACGGTGATTGAGGTATTATCATTAGCTGGGAAAGCGGGATCACCAGCTACACCTTGATCCATCGAGTAGTAGCCGACAAAGTGGGAGCTCGTATCTGGTAGCAAGCACTTGCGGGCTGCACAGTACTGGCTAGAAAGTAAGGCATCGTCCCAGAGACGCACTTCATCTAGCTGCCCAGTGAAGTGAGAGCCTGGTGTGAGCAGATGATCCACACCAAAATATATCTCATCTGGACCAGTGATGGTGCAGCCTCCCGCCACAAAGCCTACACTGCAATCCATCGTCACTTCAGCAACGCCGGCGGTGACTACTATGGCTATATGGTGCCAACTGCCTCGTATGCCTCCCGTGATGAATCCCTGAGAGGAGCACCCTACGCCCTGGACATCTACCGTCAGCAGGCCATTGCAATCATATATAGTCAGAGACTCACCAGTGGTAGATTGATGTAGGGTTATAATTGTCTCTTCTAGACAGGGAACAGAAGCACTCGTAGAACTGGATAAAAACCAAAACTCTACGGTGAAATCTGACAATCCAGATAGGGATGTGCTTGAAGTGCTCGCGTAATTAGACGTGCTTGCATCAAAATGCAAAGAGCGATTAGGGCACTGAGAATACGAGGCACTACTGAGGCTAAGCATCAGAAGGGCCAATACAAGGGACTTTGGGGTCATGGTACTAGCTTATGAGTACCAAAAGTGCCTAGATTAATGGCGTCATCAAAGAGTGATCAGACCATCGGTTGATCTGATGCTACGAGTGGTCTGTACTAGCCACGTCCTCACTCATCTGGCCCCATACGGCTCACATACACCATCGCTATACCCGTCACGATCATCAAGATCTTGATGAGAAAACTCCAGAGTAGGCCGAGATTTTCTAGCCATCGCAAGTAGGTCAAGTTGACGCCTATCAGCGATAGCACGAGACTCAGTCCGCCGAGCAGAAATAGCAGAAATCCTATGATGCTGATCAGTCCTTTATTCATACTAGCTCTTAGGGTCTAGGATCGACTCAATGCGGGCACGGGCATCCGAGATGTGCGCGCCCTTGAGGCCCGAGGCTGCGCCTTCTGCTCGTTGCAATTGTTTATCCAGACTAGTAAGTGAAGCTCTGGCAAGTGCTTTGGTGTCACTGAGATTGTAGGTGCTATTCTGTGTATTGACAAGTTTTCCGAGCTCTTCTATGTGCTGCCGCTGAAGATTTCTTCTGTACGTATCTATGCTGTTACCAGATCTCAGCTCTGACCAGATGCCATTGCTCAAGTCTTCTAGGTAGTCGAGTGGTGCGTAGGCCGAGCTGCCATTCATCGTCTCATTTTCTATCATGCGCAGGAGGCGTCTCTCCGAGAGCATAGAGCGTAGACTTGAGAGCTGTAGGCGAGATAATCGGCTTGTCATACCACCATTCTCTATACGAGCTAGTATGTCCTGATCGATCATCCACTCAGGTGTGGTGAATAGCTCTTGCTGGATGTAATCATGCGCAGCCTTTTGCTTTTCTTTCTCTACATGTGTGTAGATCTGTCCTTCCTCATCAGAGCGCTTCTTGTAGTCGTAGACTCCACCGATGTTAGTGCGTACATGGCGCATGTATCTACCAAATTGTCCCAGGACATTGCTATAGAGCTCGCCTAGGTCTGAGTAGTCTTCGCCATCTGTAGTGGCCCAGTCTTGCAGCTTTGGCATGATGCGCTTTAGATTCATGATACCGTAGGTGCTGGCGCGTATGGCGTCATCTCCTAGATCTTCTGTCTGTGCGGTAGGATCTGCGGGGTCAAATGTCTGTGCACCATATCGATAGATCGGATCTCCTGCTTTCTCTAGCACCCACTGGTGAAGAGTCGACTTCTCATCTTCCCAGTCTGTGGCATCAGGGATAGGCTTATAACCATAGGCGATAGACCAGTGATCATACGGGCCGATGCCAGGATAGAGACAGGTCACGCCGTCCTCAGGCTGAGCAATGTAGTTGAATCGTGCGTAGTCCATGATGCTCGGTGCTGTACCTCCCATGCGGCAAGTAAAGCTCGCTGAGCGAAGTGAATCTACTGGATAGGCTACGCTTGATCCCATGTTGTGCGGTAACCCTAGGGTGTGTCCTACTTCGTGCGCAGCTACAAATCTGATGAGCTCACCCATGACCTCATCGTCAAACTTAGCTTTCTGTGCATCTTCATTGATCGCTGCTGTCTGTGTGAAGTACCAGTTGCGTAGTAGGTTCATCACATTGTGATACCACATGATATCGCTCTCGAGGATCTCGCCGGTTCGCGGATCGTGGACGTGTGGCCCCTGAGCATTCTGTATGTCTGTGGTGATGTATCGTATCACGGAGTAGCGCGCATCTTCTGGACTCCAGTCAGGATCTTCCTCTGGAGTAGGCGCTTCCTTGGCCATGATGGCATTGCTAAATCCGATTTTCTCAAAGCTCTTCTGCCAGTCATTCACTCCTTGCATCAAGAAGGGTACCCACTTAGGTGGTGTGGCTGGGTCTATGTAGTAGACAATTGGCTTTTTAACTTCCACGATTTTTCCAGCTTTCCATGCCTCTTCATCGACGGGTTCTAGTCTCCATCGAGTGATGAATCTTCTCCGCTGTGCCTTTTGCGCGTCAGCGCTATAATCTGTCTGCGAGATACTGAAATAGCCCACGCGCTCATCATAGACACGCGGTTCCATGGGCTCATCAGGCAATACGATAAAGGACTGGTTCATCTCCACCGATAGGGCACCCGTAATCTGATTATCAGGCAGCTGGTCAGCCCCGCGATAGGTGAGTATGTGGCGCACTTCCAGATTCTCCGGGTAGCTCTTCATACCAGTAATCACACTGCGCTTAGCATCCAGACCTCTCAGGCCAAAGCCCTTGCTCTGTCGGCTACTCACGGCACCAAACATAGGTACATCCTGGGTAAATAGTGGATTGGCCTCGATGACATATCCCGTACTATCTGGGCTAAATGCCTTGATATCGAAGGCCATGATAACGGGCTCAAAATTGTTATTTTTCACGGAGCGATAGATGGGATCATCCTCGCTTGCCACGCTATTATAGGATACTTCTCGCAGGAGGATCTGGAAGTCATTGCGCTCCCATCGGATCACTTGCTGCGGCCTTGACTTGGTTCCTGCTCCACCGAAGTTGAGTCCCTTAACGAAGCCACTCACACGCGTGACGACTAGGATCTCCTGATCCATGACATCCTTGCTGAGCTCAAAGTAGTACTTGTCATCAACTTTGTGTACAGTAATCAGTCCTGGATCAGAAACTGCCTTTTTAGTGATGACCTCCTTGTAGGGTTTGATCTTTCCTTTTTCCTTTTTTGGCTTGGCGGTGGCAGAGGTTTTGCTCTTCTTCTTACCGCCGAATATCTGTGCATCAGCTGGCATGGAGAGTGACATGGCTAAGGCAAGGAGACATAGAGAAAGTAAGTGGCGCAGTGGCTTAATCATTGTCATAGTAGTGTGACTAGGTGAGAGCTGGCATCCTCGTGGATACTCAGGACGACAAATGTAATGACTTTGAGCCTTGCTAGAGTAATGAGTAGCGTAGTTGGCGAGTGACATCCATGACTGGTGTCGTGGAGTGGTAGGGGACTTTCGTCCAAATGCGCTTGAAGTCTCCCCGGTCACCGGACACTGCTAGGAATGCGTAGTAATCAGATGGATATGACGTGTAGCATGATGACTTCATCTCATCACGGTAAGTACAATCGTAGCCCGAGGCTATATCGCCGGAAGCTAAACTCAGTAGGAACATCATCGAGATATATAATAGAAAACTCGCTGCCTATAGGCTGAAAGAGACCCGCCACAAACCCTAGGTTCCACTGATCC
>ENA-ORXU01002410-ORXU01002410.1-marine-metagenome-genome-assembly--contig:-NODE-2410-length-12850-cov-10.816331_pt1 | contig 12850 bp, 3 predicted proteins | sample MGYA00237869_ERZ511484 | MGnify/ENA metagenome assembly ERZ511484
GCACCTGCGTCCACGCCCCCTAAATTCACGTTGAACCAACCAGATGTAGCATGACACCCGCCGAAATTTCCCGACTGAGTACCGGATTTTTACCCCCGCTATCGCCCTTACGCGCTCAACCTTACCCGCGACGAGGAGTCCGCCGCCGACCTGCTTCAGGAAGCCTATACCGCATCCTTAAAAACCACGAAAGTCTTACCCGGAGCACCAACTTCCAGGCCTGGATCAAGACCATCATACGCAACACGTTCATCTCCGGGTACCGCAAGTAAAAACGCCGGCACGAGATCACCGAAAAACACCTCCATCAGGACGATTGGATGAACCAGACCACCGACCAAAACCGCGCCGAAAGCAGCCTCGGTGCCGAAGACATCATGAGCCGCATCGAGGCACTGCCGAAGATTTACCGCAGGGCCTTTTTGCTGCATTATAACGGTATGAAATATTAAGGATATCGCCACCATCACCAACGTACCCATCGGTACGGCCAAGAGCCGCGTATGGACGGCGCGCAACCTGCTGCGCGAAACGATAAGACGGCAGCTCTAGAGAACAAGAAACTAATCTCAGACAATAATAGTAAACGCGGAACGAGTACTCGTTCCGCGTTTACTATTCCGCCACCGGCAATTAAGGCGACCTGCCCTACCGTTTCACCAGGCGAGCGACCTCCCGATACCCCGCATCGTCATTAACGACAAGCTGGTAGACGGCGGTTGGTAAGGTCCGCAAATTGATCCGGGTGAAGCCATTGACGACCCTGCCGGCATCGACTTGCTGGCCCAGAGAATTGTAGAGTTCGTACCGCACGTTTCCGGGGATACCCCCAAGATTAAGAAGCACGAAATTTTCGGCCGGATTGGGGCGCAGCGACAGGCCCGCGTCTTCCCCGAAAGAGACGCTGCGGATGTCGGAAAAATTGCGCCGTCCGTCGGCATCTTCCTGGCGAAGGCGGTAGTGGTAAGTCCGGCCCGCCAGCACCGTTTCGTCGGTGAATGTATAAGTGGCCTGGCCGGCGGGGCCATTGCGCCGTACGTAGCCCTTTTCGGACCAGTTATTGGTGCCTTGCATACGGCGTTCAACGCCGAAACCGAGGTGCGTTTCGTCCTGCGCTACCGACCAGTTCAAGCGGGCGCTTTTGCCCCGCTTAACGACGTTGAAATCCAGCCAGGAAACCGGCAGCACGGAGCGCAAAACAAAGCTATTTTCGCAGGAAAGAACGTCTGGCATCGTTCCGTCCGGATCAATGGCGGTAATGTTCCACATAACGACCTCTTCGGGGAGAACGGAACCAGGGAGCTGGCCGACGATGTTCGTGGGCATCTCCCCCGGGTCTCCGCTAAAATCCTGGGTAAAACTACCCGAGATATCTCCACCGTTACGCATGATCAGGAAACTGACGGTGTATCTTTCGTAGCCGGGCAGGGTAATGGTGGAAAATGTGACCTCATTGGTGCCTTCTGCTCCTTCTCCGAGCATTTGTTCGGAGTTGTCTTCCGGCGCGATGAGCATGATGGGCCCTTTGCCAACTTCCAGTAGTAGATCAAGGGGCGTTGCGGTATCGCCGTCGTCGGCCAGGGTGGTGAGCGGATACGATCCTTCGGCGGCGGAACCGAGGTTGCCGATCGTCAGGGTGACCGCCCGGGTCGTATTAACGTTGGCGGCGTTAAAAATAACCCGTGCGGGGCTGAAGGATGCGGTGGCTCCGGCGGGCAAACCACCGGTAAGCGTAAGGTCAACGGCCCCGGTATACCCCTGGGTACTGGCAACTTCGAGGGAGAAAAGCGCCGCGTCGTCACCGGCACAGGAGCTTACGCCGGGGGTGACGGCTTCGTAAGTAAACCCGTTGTTCTGAATGGAGAAATCGGCGTCGCTGATGTCGAAAAAAATACCCGTGGCGCACCGCACCATGATCCGGGCGGTGGAGGTGATCACGGCGGGGATCGTAACGCTTTCCGTCCCGTCATTAGCTACTCCGTTCGCCAGGGAAACGGGATAGGTGAAACCTCCGTCCGTAGATAACAGAATATCGACCGTTCCGCAGTTGATCGGAGCGCCGTCGGTCCCGGCTTTTTCCCAGCTGACAACCTGATTACCACCGGACTGATAAACCTCCCCGCCGTTGGGCGCAAGGACGCCGTACTGGGTGCCCGTATTGACGAACTGGACCTGCATCTGATCGGACTGCGGGCACCCGTAGCCGGCATTAGTGATGCCGTCGCGGACCGTAACCCTGAACTGAAGGGCTTGTGCTACCGTCGGCAGCGATTCCCAGTCGCCCGAGCTTACGTTATTCACTACGCTGGAGAGTTGTGGAAAATACCGTACCGGATCGGTCAGTGGGGGGCGTGACCGGAAGAGGGGCGCGTTGGTTTCCGCGCCGGTTGGCTCGCCGCTGACGGCCATTATGTTGGTGCCGGGATCAAAGTACTGTTCCCAGCAGTAGGTGAGCGTCCCACCGTCGGAATCACTGCCCATTGCGGTGAGCAGAAACGGGGTATTTAGAGGGACAAAATGGTCTGCGCCGGCACTCACCACGGGCTCGGTATTCCCGTCGGTAAAGACGGCGCAGGCCGAGGGATCATAGAAAGGTAATGAACGCTGCATTTCCCTATTGATCTCTTCCAGGCTGATGACGTGAAAGTAGGCGTCGCTGAAGGGCTGTACGTTGCTGGGGGAGCAGATACCGGCGTACCCCATAATGGTGGTACCGCTGCCGGGTTCGAAAGCGGTTTCTTCGGTGCGACTGTTCCCCGCGCAGGAACCCACATCGGTATTGAACGTATGCCGGGCTCCGAGCTGGTGCCCTATCTCGTGGGCCACGAGGTTGACGTCGAAAATATCGCCTTCCGGCATTGGGAACCCGCTCACGCCCTTTGCTGTATTTCCATCGAAGCAAACGCCGGGGCCCGCCAAGCCACCGACCCCGGTACAGAAAACGTGGCCCAGGTCGTAGTTGCCGGTACCGATCACGTCGTCGGTGACCCCCGTATTGACGTTCAAAATCTGTCGGAGGTCCGTATTGTTGTACGGGTCCGTAGCGGGGTCGTTGTAGAGCAGTTGGATGGTGTCGGCCTGCGTTTGGTTGACGAGGGTAAAAACGATGCCCAGGTCTTCGCGAAAAATTCCGTTCACGCGGTCGAGGCTGACGGCCATGCGGCTCAGTACGACGGCGTAATCGTTGGCGGTACCGCCGGGATTGTATTGGTCAACCATGTACTGGAAGTATTCGCCGGTACAGGCCAGGGCCATCTCATAGGTTCGCAGCCGGCAGTCGTCTATGATCTTGTCGGTCGTCTGGGGCGTTCCCCGGTCAACAGCCCCGTTCAACTCCTCGGTCACCAGACATTCCCGCTCCACCGTTGCGGGGCAGTCCGCGGCGTAAAACGATTGAACGTATCGTGCATCGCCGGTAAAAACGGGGTCGATGAGCCAGCGCCCGTGCTTACCTCCCCGTACGCTTGCATTGAGCCCGTGGGGCGTAAAGCTGAGTGCGAGGCGCAGGCCCCGGCCCTCCGTATCCTCCCCGTAAGCGGAGATGAATTCCGGCAGCAGCAGGCGCGCCGAAGGGGAGAGCAGATCGTAGCGAAAAATCCGGAACGGGACGGTTTCTCCGTCGGGGGCCGGCAGGGCGATCACGTGATTGGTTTTATTTTCTTCATCGTCCTCGTGCGGGGCGGCGGCAAGATCGTTGTATAATGCTTTAAAGTCGGTTAATTTACTGAGCCGGGCCAAATCGGTGCGCTCCAGCCGGGGAAGTCCTTTATCGGTTAGTTGTTTGCCGGCAATTGGCGTAAAATGTAAGGCCTGACCCGTCAGGCTGGTAGCAATCAGGGCGGCCGATAGAAGTAAGCAATGTTTCATCCGGTGAACTGTATTTTGAAACAGGAAAGGAGAAATAGACAGCTATGTTCTGTGACCGGATCGAAATTTCTCCAGTGTCGGCCAATGAAGCAGTTCGGAAAAGGGGGCGCGGACGCAGGTGAAGTATAATAAGGTCTTGCGGAAAGGCGGAGCGGGCGACACCGGGCAAGGGTACTTTGAAAAGCTTTCCCTGCATCCCGCGGCCGCGCCCAAAAACTATCCGTAGCACGAAATCCTTTACTTCGGCAGATGGCAAAAGCAAGAGGACCCCGACCGAAAAACGATGATAAGAGCTGGCGCGATCAGTTGGCTGCTCTGCGCAGCATCCCGCCCTACCTGCGCCTGATCTGGAATACTAGCCCGGGCATGGCCGGCGCAAGCATTTTGCTGAGGTTGCTGCAAGCCGCCCTGCCCACGGCAATCCTGTACGTGGGCAAGCTCATCATCGATGAGGTGATCCGTCTGATCGAAACCGGGGATGGCTCCACTGATTACCTCTGGAAAGTAGTGGCTCTCGAACTGTTATTGGCCCTGGCTACTGATCTGCTCAGCCGCGCCACGACGCTGCTGGACGGTCTGCTGACCGACCTGATCAGCAACCGTACCAGCGTCGATATTATGCGCCACGCCGCCACGCTGGATCTGTACCAGTTTGAAGACGCGGAGTTTTACGACAAGATGGAACGTGCCCGTCGGCAAACCAGCGGTCGGGGAGTACTTATGGCACAGTTGCTCGCGCAGTTTCAAAGCACGATCACGCTGGCGGTGCTGGGCGTAAGCGTGGTGGCTTTTAATCCGTGGCTGATTTTGCTGCTCGTGGTGGCCGTCATTCCCAGTTTTATTCAGGAAAATTACTTTAACCAGCGAAAGTACAGCCTGACCCGCAGTTGGACGCCCGAGCGAAGGGAACTCGATTACCTGCGCTACATCGGGGCCAGCGACGTAACGGCCAAGGAGGTGAAGATCTTCGGATTGGCCGACTTCATCACCACCCGCTTCGACGAGCTGTCGATGAAGTACTACCGGCAGAACCGCGATCTGAGCGTGCGCCGCGCGGGGTGGGGCGCCTTTTTCAGCGTGATCGGTTCGGTCACTTACTACGGGGCGTACGTGCTCATCATCAGCCAGACGGTAAACGGCGTCATCACGGTGGGTACGCTGACTTTTCTGGCCGGTGCCTTCCGGCGGATGCAACAGGGCCTGCGGGCTATCCTTTCCCGTTTTGCGAGTATCGGGGAGAACGCCCTTTACCTGCAGGATCTGTTCGATTTTTTTAAGATCAAACCGGACATCGCCGATCGGACCGGAGCCATTCCTTTTCCCCGTCGGGTGCAGTTTGGCTGGGTATTTGAGAACGTCAGTTTCAAATACCCCGGCGCCGAAAGATATGCCGTCCAAAACCTGTCCTTCGAGTTGCCGGCGGGGACCAAGCTGGCGCTGGTGGGAGAGAACGGCGCGGGCAAAACGACATTGGTCAAGTTACTCGCACGACTCTATGAACCCACCTCCGGACGGATTCTGCTCGATGGCCGCGACCTGCGCGACTACCGCCTTTCCGAACTGCGCGACAACGTCGGGGTGATCTTTCAGGACTTCTTCCGCTACCAGCTGACGGTGCGCGAAAACATCGCCGTCGGGCGTATTGAATTTCTGGACAACGAAGTTCAGATCAAGGAGAGCGCCGAGAAATCGCTGGCCGCCGAAGTAGTGGCCGGGCTGCCGGGTGGCTACGATCAGTTGCTGGGAAAACGCTTCGCTGGCGGTCAGGACCTTAGTGGCGGACAGTGGCAGAAGGTCGCTCTGGCACGGGCTTACATTCGCGACGCCCAACTCCTGATCCTCGATGAACCTACCAGTGCGCTGGACGCCCGCGCCGAACACGAGGTGTTCCAGCGCTTCACCGAACTGATTGCCGGAAAATCAGCCGTGCTCATCAGCCATCGTTTTTCTACCGTACGGATGGCCGACGTGATCCTGTTTCTGGAATTCGGCCGCCGGGTGGAGATGGGTGCTCATGAGGAGCTCATGAAGCTTAACGGCCGGTACGCGGAGCTTTTCAAACTGCAAGCCCGGGGGTACGGGTAAGGTACCTGACGTTAATATTTGAGTGCTTTTAAAATTTTTTCTTCCATCCGTAAAATTATTGAAAGCCCTCGTTCCATAGAAAAAACATCCACTTTTAGCGGGATAGAGGCTTTTTCCGGTTTTAGTTGGTACCTCAAATTTGACCGCTTAGCTACCGATGTGTTTCGGCACGTGTAGAATTTGAAAACCACCCGTGACGAAATAAGGAACCTCGCGTCCTATTTATCGGAGCGGCCAACGGGTCGATCCGGCACCGCTAAGAAGAATTTCCAGTCTGTTCACGGTTGGAACTTCCGTCAGGATGAGTTACCTTTGATTTATCTGGAGCGACAGGATTAGGCGATCTAGATTTTTTGGCATCCCTAAGGTGCATCTTACACTTGAACACTTTTTAAATTGTTGGATCCTTGTCTCTAAGTCTTTGGACTCAACGATTTTAGCAGCCTTTCTTTCTCGGTTGCTTGATTATTGAACAACACATGTACAACAACAACATTGGTCTTTTAGACAAAGCTGTCCGTCAGCATTCATCGTCCGTGGTAACCACGGAATCCTCCCCGCAAGCCAATGGCTTGCTTTCCGTGTTTGTACCTACCCCTTACGAAAAGGGGCGGGCTACGATTGCTAACAACACATTTACTTTTACTATGAACAAATCTTACATTTTTTCCACTACGCTCGTTCTTAAACGCATGGCCCTGGCTTTAGCGCTGCTGCTTGTCGGTTCTACTATTGCTTTGGCGCAAATTGACGTAGTCAATCCCTTGATCGGTATTGACGAAATTCCTCAAGGCGCTGAAATTACCTCATCAACAAAATTGAAGGTTGAGTTTCACGGAGGTACTAATCTACACTATGGTACGGACAAGTACGCCAATATGAGTTGGTCGGTTGGTACTGAAAGCTCTTTCATCAATGGCTGGGCTGACTGGAACGCCAATGGCACTTTTGAAAAAAATGAAAGAATTCTTAAGAACCACGAGGTGTCGGGTTTGGGCAGGGGTACTTTCGTTACCCAGGCGCCTCCCGGCATAAATCTGGGGGAAAGAAAGGTGGTCTTTACCGTTAATGGTCAACGAACCGATTCGCCTAACGTAGGTGAGCCCATGGGGCAGACCGTCACATACGTCGATGATATACCTACCGACGCGGAAAAATACTATCCCGAATTGACCGCTGACGAATCGTTCATTCTTTTAAATAAAAGTTCGTCCGACGATAAATCGTTAAGTTGTGGTTCAGGTAATTTCAATTACACCAACTGCGAAAACGAAACGATTGTCATCAACCGGGCTAATATCAGACCGAACACTTTTATCTACACTGATGACGACTACCTTGGTTGTGGCGTCGCGTTTGTTGACGCAAGATGTAACGTTGGTCCGTCCGTTCGGTCTTACTGTACGGATTACAACAAATCAGCACCAACTCCCGGCGCGGGTTCACCTTACGGTACGGGGCGGTTTACCCGGGTAGTAGGTGGTTTCAATGCCGGCTACACCAGCGAACTGGCGCTCGAACGCATAAACTGGGTACTCTGTAATGGAAACCACAATTCTACTGATGGCCGTCAAGAGATCGATCGAGCTATTTGGTACTACTCCGGTAGTAACTCAAGCTGCGGTACGCTGTGTCGGGAAGCCGCCTCAGCTGTAACCAGCGTTCAGGGTGGCATTGAAAACCAAATGGTTTTCTACCTCAATTACGACGGCTACCAGCCTTTTATTAAAGGAACCTGTTCTACGTCTTGTTTGCCCTACGTTTACTTTGAAAACGACGGAAATTGCCCCGTAGACATTTATTTTCAGAATGGTAGTCATGAGGTGTTTCACGAGACCGTCGCTTCCAACGAAGACTTTATCGTACAAAGTACTCCCGGTCATGTCTGGCGTATTCGCAACAGTAGTGATAATTCACTAGTACGGTCTTATACTGTTGCCTCGAATTGCAACAACCAACATGTAGACGTTTCCTCTACGGCTTGTGCCGACCCGTGCTCGAACAGTACGTTCAGAGTGCGTGCCGGAAACGATGTCTCAAAATGTGATGATGATCAGATAACTTTGAGTGCCAGCGTAAGCGGCTTGCAGAATTGTTCCTCGCCCGGCGTGTCAGAATGTAATCATTCACTTGAGAATAGTGGAGGTTATGTTGTCGATGCTTCCAGTGCCGCATTTTGTGGTTCAGCCGTAGGGGCAAAATTATGGACGGCAGCGGGTCAGGGTACTTCTTTCGTGACCATAGACTTTGGAACCACGGTGCCGACCGGTACCCAGGTTTGTGTTAATATGGCTCTGGAGCACTGTTCCAGTACTTTTAGCCACGAATCCAGTGCTCGCATTCAAAGGTCATTATCACCTACCTCCGGATTCAGCACTGCTGCCAGTGCAGTGACCTTTAACAATACCTCCTACTCCGAATTTTGCTACAACCTGGATTCAAACACCCGGTACATAAGGGTGTCTGATAATGGAAGTTGTTCATTCCGTGTAGACTACGTTCGTTACCAAACACAGGGGGTAAATAGTGGTGGAACCTCCTTTCAGTGGTCAGGCCCCGGAATCGTCGGTGCTTCCAATCAGTTGAGCATTATGGTGGACCGGTCTGGAGTATACACCGTTTCCGCTACGGACTGCAACGGTTGTGTTTCCACGGACCGGGTGATAGTAAACCTCAATACTACGCCCGATCTGGTGTGTGAAAGCAACATCAACGGTCAGGGAATGACCGACGAGGACGACTGCAACGTTAAGGTTTGCGTTGGAGACAACCTCCGTCTTAGCGTCCGTCCTAATATTAGTAGCGTCGTCTGGACGGGTCCGGGAGGGTTCCAAGCCACCGGTAATGCTGTGTTAATCAGCAACAATATCTCCGCTGCTCAGGCGGGAATTTACTACGCTACGCTTACGACTGACGACGGATGTTCCGTTTCAAAAACGATCAACGTTGGTGTATCGCAATCACCCGATGTAAACGTTACGGTTGATCCATCCGGTTGTAGCGAAAGCACGGGAGGGCTTACTTTTACCTTCTCTGATAATGCTTCACGCACGCAAATTTCCTTCAGCATAGATGGCGGGGTGACTTACCCATATACCGTTGCTGATAATGCAGGCAGTTTTTCCATCGATGATCTTTCCGCAGGTTCCTATGGTGTATTTGCCCGCTGGGGTAATGGTGACTGTCCAGTTGATTTGGGTGACTTTGTGATTGAGGTCGACCAGCAGTCACTCACGGTGGACGCCGGAGACGACGTGGCGATCTGTAGCGAAGATGAGGTTGTCCTCAGCGCAACGACTACGGGTGCCGAAGAATGCTCCACCCCTGGAGTATCCGACTGTAACCACGAACTGGAAGCGCAGGGAGGTTTTGTGGAACATGCCAGTTCCGCCGCCTTTTGTGGCAGCAATGTTGGTGCGAAACTCTGGACACGCGGTGGTCAGGGTACGTCTTTCGTAACCATCGACTTCCATGAAGCGGTGGCCGCCGGGACGGAAATTTGCGTCAATTTGCGTACGGAGCACTGTTCTAACAGCTCAGGTAACTTCTCAACTGCCAAAATTCAGAGCTCGCTCAGCCCAAGTAATGGCTTCTCCGATCTGGTATCGGCTCAGCACTTCACCAACACGCATTACCAGGAGTACTGTTACACCCTGAGTTCCGCGGCACGCTACGTAAGAGTTATTGACAATGGAGGTTGTGCCTTCCTAGTCGACTATGTTCGTTACCAGACGCAGGGGGATTCCTCTAACGGAATCACCTACCAGTGGTCCGGTCCGGGCATCGTGGGCGCTTCCGATCAGATGACCATCACGGTAAACCAGTCTGGAACTTACACCGTCTCGGTGAGAGATTGTGCCGGGGAGTGTACCGCCGTTGATCAAGTGGAGGTTACACTTAATGATACCCCGACGCTGGCTTGTGAGTCCAATGTGGACGGTAACGGATTCGTTGCCGAAAATGATTGTGCCGTCACACTGTGTGTGGGCGGATCGCTTAGCCTGAGCGTTAGCCCAAATAATTTGGTTGACGTGGTTTGGTCTGGCCCGAACGGCTTCTCCGCAATCGGCAACGAAGTACTCATATCAAATAATATTACCGCCAGTCAAGCTGGAGCATACACCGCCACCGTTACTAACGATGGGGGTTGTACTGCTTCTACGATCATCACGGTTAACCTGGAGTCGCTTACGGTAGACGCCGGAGACGACGTGGCGATCTGTAGCGAAGACGAGGTTGTCCTCAGCGCAACGACTACGGGTGCCGAAGAATGCTCCACCCCTGGAGTATCCGACTGTAACCACGAACTGGAAGCGCAGGGAGGTTTTGTGGAACATGCCAGTTCCGCCGCCTTTTGTGGCAGCAATGTTGGTGCGAAACTCTGGACACGCGGTGGTCAGGGTACGTCTTTCGTAACCATCGACTTCCATGAAGCGGTGGCCGCCGGGACGGAAATTTGCGTCAATTTGCGTACGGAGCACTGTTCTAACAGCTCAGGTAACTTCTCAACTGCCAAAATTCAGAGCTCGCTCAGCCCAAGTAATGGCTTCTCCGATCTGGTATCGGCTCAGCACTTCACCAACACGCATTACCAGGAGTACTGTTACACCCTGAGTTCCGCGGCACGCTACGTAAGAGTTATTGACAACGGAGGTTGTGCCTTCCTCGTCGACTACGTTCGTTACCAGACGCAGGGGGATTCCTCCAATGGAATCACCTACCAGTGGTCCGGTCCGGGCATCGTGGGCGCTTCCGATCAGATGACCATCACGGTAAACCAATCTGGAACTTACACCGTCTCGGTAAGGGATTGTGCCGGACGATGTACCGCCGTTGATCAGGTAGAGGTTACACTTAATGATAACCCAATACTGGTCTGTGAGTCTAATGTAGGCGGTGCAGGCTTCGTAGTGGAAAACGATTGTGCTGTTTCTCTTTGTGAAGGGGAGTCGCTCAGCCTTAGTATAAGCCCTAACAGCTTCGTTGAAGTTGTATGGGAAGGTCCTAACGGTTTCTCCGCAACCGGGAACGAAATACTTATTTCTAGTGATATAACTGCAACGGAAGCAGGTGAATACACCGCCACCGTTACCGACAGCCAAAGCGGATGTTCCGGAAGCACTACTATCACCGTAGAAGTTAAGCCTAATCCCACCGGAACCATCATTGATCAAACAGTCTGTGGAGGGGAGAGTGAAACTCTCACCGTGACCCCCACGGTGGGTGACGCACCCTTTACTTACGAATGGTCAAATCAGGGCGGTAACGGTAGAAGTGCTACGTTCTCTCCTACTGCCACAACTGTGTACACCGTTACCATCACCGATGATAACGGCTGTGTCGGTACGGCGGAAGGGACGATCTCCGTTAACGGAATCGCCAACAGTGGCATTTCCGGGCCGAATGAGATTTGTGCCAACGAAAGTACTGTCTACTCGGTATCAACTATCACGCCCGGTGCCACTTATGCCTGGACTTTCAATGGTCCCGCAAGCCCCACGACGGCTTCCGGACCTACCGCTGCCGTAACCTATAATGATCAGGGGCCTTTCCTGATCGAACTGACGGTTACTTCTCAGGATGGCTGTGTAAGTTCTTCCAACACTACGATTAATGTCCGCCAGCCGATCACGGCTGATGCGGGATCTGATCAGGCCATTTGTCAGGGAGGAGTGACCGTTCTTGACGGTTCTAACTCCGTCGGCACCAGTTTCTCATGGTCAATCGTTACCGGTGATCCTACCTCCATTGACGGTAGCACCGAATCTCAAACGCTCGACGTTAGCCCGCTTTTCAATACGGTCTACCAGCTCGCCGTTCGGGATGCATCCGGTGTTTGTGTCCGCACCGACGAGGTAGAGGTGATCATTGACGTTGATCAAAGTCCCGTTGCTGATGCCGTTGTAGCCGAAGAGCTGTACTGCTCCGGACTGCTCTTTACCTTAGATGGTTCTGGCAGTGCTGCTCCGGTTGCCGAACCGGATGCCGTACTCAACTACCTCTGGTACCGTGGCGATCCCGTAGATGCCAATTTTGTCGGACTCGGTGAAACCCTGGAGCAAACTGCTACTACCACTTCTGATTACACCTTGATCGTATCCGTAGACGGCAACGGAACAACTTGTTCCGACACCGCAACGGTTACCGTAAACGTAGTCGAATGTGCCAGTCTTGGTAACTTTGTGTTTGTGGATGCCAATGGCGACGGTCAGCAAGGAAACCCCGCAATCGAACCCGGTGTAGAAGGTGTAACCGTAAACCTGAAAGACGAAAATGGTACCGTTATCGCGACTACTGAAACGGATGAAAACGGCCTTTACTCTTTTGACAATCTTCTCCCGGGCGACTACAGTGTCCAGTTTGAACTCAGTACTACCGGCTTCAACAATTTCACTGAGCCAAACCAGGGCAACGATGCTTCTGACAGTGATGCGGACCCAGCAATGAACGGTATGACCCAGGTGGTTACACTTGCTCCTGGTGAAACCAACAATACGCTTGATGCTGGTGTGGTAAACACCGCATCCCTTGGTGATTTCGTCTTCCTTGACGAGAACGCCAACGGTATCCAGGATGCTGAAGACGAAGGTATCGAAGGCGTCACCGTTAACCTTTTAGTGGCGGGAACGCAGGTGCAGACGACGACTACGGATGGCAATGGTTTCTACCAGTTTACGGATCTCATTCCCGGAGTACCGTACCAGGTAGAGTTCCCGATCGACAACGGTCTGGAGATCAGCCCCGCCAACGAAGGTGGCGATGATACTGCGGACAGCGATGCTGACCCGGCTACCGGTCTTTCTCAGATCGTCGTACTTGAGTCCGGCGAGAACAATCCTACGATTGACGCCGGTTACTTCGAGACGGCCTCGCTCGGCGACGTTGTCTTCCTTGACGA
>ENA-ORXU01002412-ORXU01002412.1-marine-metagenome-genome-assembly--contig:-NODE-2412-length-12847-cov-4.774706_pt1 | contig 12847 bp, 13 predicted proteins | sample MGYA00237869_ERZ511484 | MGnify/ENA metagenome assembly ERZ511484
CGCCAAATCTTCGGGTCATCCCACCTACGTTCGACGCGGCTTAGATGGAGTTCACTCCTTTGAGATGCCTGACAGTAATTCCAAACCATCGCGACGGACGGACCTGGCCCGCTGGGATGACTTGGATCTGACTGACGAGCACCGAATCGAGCCAGTCGGCTGACTGCCTGACAGCGCCTTCGGGCTGGTCGATGACTTGGATCTGACGAGGACCAAAATGAAACGTTCAGCTTACGGTCTGACAGCGTCATTGACAGCGCATTCGGGCTGGCCGATGACTTTGATCTGTCGCAGACAAAAATGAAACGGTCAGCTTCCGGGCTTACAGAGTCAATTTTCTGGTTGCAGCGCGCGCTGTACGTCGCAGACCAAAGGAAAGAAGTGGTTGATGACATGGCAAAAACATTCTGCCGTCGCCCAGCCAGATACGCTCGCTGTCAAATCCTCCCCCAGGGTGTCAGGCATGACACCCTCATTTTCGTTACGATTGAAGCCTGTACGAGGCTCCAGTACGGCTAGGACACAGATGGTGGGCAGCAGTGACACCGCCGAGAAAGGCGGCCGGGGCGCAGCCACCCACGAATTTAAGCGCACCCAGCGACACCACGGGGCTCGAACAGCTTTCAAGCCGCCAAGCATCCTTCAGTAGCCAGCGCAATGGCCTCCTCCCCGCCATCCCCCGGGCCCCTGAGCCCTGAGTTTCGAATCCCCCGCCTGCCGACCGGCGCGCACACCCCCTCCGACATCGGCAACCCGGAGCCTGGTGAGACTGGAAACTGGGAATCCTATTGGCTCACGGATATTGATTGAATCCGAGCCTGGTCAAGTGCCGTCTGACATCGGCAGCCCGAGTCATCGGGTTTTAGCCCCCTCCTCGCCCACACATATTGCGTTCTTGTCCCGGCCGGGACCCGACGGGTCTCCGCCATGTGTTTGAATCCCGTTGAATTTTAAACTGTGCGGGCCCCGAGAGACGCACGCCTTGGCCCAGTCAGTCGCTGCGGCCGACGACAGAAGTCGCAGCCGACGCATCCCGCACGCAGGCAGGGGGCCGTACACACACTCTTCGACCCTCTCCCCCCACCTGCCACATGCACCCATCTACTTTCTCCACCCGGCTGCAGCACCCACCCATCCCCCCAGTCCCCCTCACATTCCTGTTGTGCGCACAATGGATGCCGTCGGTGCTGACCTGGAGCCTCGCGCCGCGGCCGCCCTAGCTGCGGCCGCCCGACACATTGCTACCTCTAACCCTGCTCCTGTGACCAACGTGGTGCGGACCGCTGCCTCTGCTGTTGCCGCTGTGCGTGCCGGCGGCACTGGAAATGCGCCGGTGGTGCGTCCGGCCACGGGAGCGTCCTCGTCAAGCTCCAACTTTCTGGCCACCGCCGCTTTGGCTGTTGCCGTCGGCCGGGATGAAGCAGCTGACGTCTTACCCCGTCCTGGTTCCCTGATGATCGGATTGGAGGCGGCAAGCACTGGCGGTCCGGAGGCGTCTACGGTCGCCCGGCCGCACCCGTCGGCGGAGGCGCGCGCGGCAGCCGCAGCCGCGCCAGCCATATCTTTGGCGGGCGCCGTCGGGCGGAGAGCGGCGGTGACGGCTGCCTGTGCAGTTGAGCGAGCTGCCCGCCAGGCAGCAGCGGACGGCACGCAAGGGCTGACGGGACGAGGCGCAAGCGGGGGGGGGGCTTCTGGTCGCGGTCGGTCGGCGCACGCTCGACCGGAGGTCCGCGGGGGGGGGTTGCAGGTATCGCTCCATAATGCGTTGGACGCGCAGATGGAGCTCGATTAACCTCGAGCGGCCGACCCCGAGCGTCCGTACATGCTCCCTGTGCCATTGCAATTCCTGGAAAGTGCTGACACGACTCGATCGACGCTCAAGCAACTTTGCAGGGAGCGCGGCATCTCCTTTGGCGTCGACGACTCGGGGGCTTCCCTCAAGGCGAGCCTGGTGCGCTGGAACGCGTTCAACCGCACCAGATGGGGTGCCCGTATGATGTGGATGGCCAACTTCGTGCGCAGCGAGGCGCAGGAGGGCCACGGGGATGTTGAGAGTTTCCACAAGGCGATGATCCATCCTCAAGGTGTGGGGGTAGACCAGCCGCCTGTGCCGACGCAGCCGCCATTTACCACGCCGCCGGGTCCCTCGCGGCCGAGCACGACACTTACCACGCTTGCCCGCGCCCCGTCCCCGTCTCCAGCGCGTCCCCCTATCTTCCCACCCACAACCCCCCCTACACACAGTGGGTCCCCCTCGCGGCGTTCGCCGTTACCTTTCCCGGCTCCACCCCTAGCTCCGATTACGACTCCCCCGTCTCTCGACGTACCGGTCAAGCGAGGTACACCTCATGCTGTGGCCTTGCCCTCGGGTCCCCTCCCTGCAGGAGCGGTCTCTGGCGACAGGATGCCTTCGTCGCACCACGCCGCGCTCTTCTTCGAATTATTTTCCGCCGAGCAAGCCGCGAGGCTCAACACTAGCATCACGCAGTTCAACGAGCTGCGATGGCTCGTCGTCAACATTGCCACTGCCGTTTCGGCGGGTGCCGAGTCGGCGGCCACCGCGACCACGCGGCTCGACGGTGCCATGGCCAAGGTCTTGCAAGGAAATGCTGACGTGACGGCGGCGGCAGCGGCCATCAAGGGTGCCGTGCCCTTTTTGCGCGGTTCGGTGTACAGGCCGTCGAAGTGGGCCAAGGCCATAGTGGGCGCGCGCGCAAGCGTCGGCGCTGATGGAGGTGGGGGCGCTGCGGATCAAGTTCATGCAGCAGACGGGGGTGGTGACGCGCACGGGGCAGCCGGCGCCGGCGCCGCCGCCATGGTCAAGGGGCCGTCGCCGCTCGCGTCATCAAGGTAATACAACGCGTTGGTACACGACATGACCATTCCCCCCGAGATGGTGACCGCCTCTCTGGACACCGAGCCGCTGTTTGACCAACTGAGCACGATGCTCAAGATGTGCCACGTGACAACGGGTCATCCTGGCCTGTTTGGGTCAATAGCGGTCCACAGGATGTACCTAGAAGGCGTCCAAAACACCAAGGCCATGCGCAAGAGGGGGGGCGCGACTGCCGAGGTCAACCAAGCCAAGACCACTCGCCTGTCCAACATTGTCAAGAACAAGGTCTGCCTGTACATGCGGCAACTGTATTGGATGCACTCCGTCATCCCCACCATCATCAAGCTGCCGCCGGCGGCATCTTTTGAGGCCATGCAAAGCACCAAGGTTGAAGATGACGAGCGGCCGGTGTTGACGGCGGCACTGTGCCAAGCTGCCGACGACTTTGTCTTTCCAGCCACCCATCCTTTACACGACCCCATCAAGGCCACCGCCAGCATCCTCCGACAGGTGCTCAACAAGATGGCCCTGGCCGGACACCCGGGCGCGCCCAGGTCCACGGCATCCATGCTGGCGTCGTGCCCGTTTCGGGAGCTTTTAGCTGAGGCCGACAAGAACGTGAAAGAACGGTACAAGTAGAGTTGTCTTGAATAAATGAGATGCTCTTTTGCAACCCCTTCCATTCATCGCTGCAGGCCTACAGGTAGGTTTCACGGTTCGCCCCAGTGAGCAATAGCACGTCCGCCTCATTTGACAAAGGCATCCCCCAGTCGGGCAGGCCAGTGACCTTGCAACACGGTCAGTGCCGTTGCAAGCCATCGACGCTCAAAACGATACGCCACACACGCAGCGGGTGGCTCCAGAAACTGCGCAACACAAAGCAGCGGACAAAAACTGGGGCGCTTCCCAGCCGTAGTGGTCTGGATAGCAGCGCTCACCGCTCCAAATTCTACAAAGGCGACTGGACAGTCGAGATGAATTTGGAACCACTGTTAAGTGTATTGCAGCAGTTACACGACGTGTCTGGGCCATGTCTGTCGGGCCAGACACGGCCTGTCATGGCACTAACATTTCAATCGTGCTGTCAATAGCTGTTTCTGCCAATCAGAATTTGTGTCTGGGTCCGAATGACACATCATCTGGATGGTGTCTGGACCCAGATCGTGTCAACGCCAGGATCGTGACTCTAAGCGGGTCGTTGGTTTGACACCGTGTCAGGGCTCTGCATGTGTCTGAGCTCGATCGAGTTCACCTGGACATGGTGTCGGAGCCGGGGTCAAGTCTGAGCCGCTGCACGCTTTGACCAGTCAGGCCCAAGACTAGAGAGGAATATGGGACGTCTGCAGGATGTCTGGGACATGTGATGTGAGCAGCAAAGGGTCGGGGAGGCGACGGCAAACGAAGGGAAAAACAAAGAAAATCGATTGTATCGTACGCAGCTATGCTACTGGAACAGATCGTGGGAAACAATGACGAGGTCGGCGGCCATGAACACGTCGTGCTCATCGCACGGCGCCTTGCGCATGGCAACCGTATCGGCAAAGTGCCGAAGCGAGACCAACAGGGCAAAAGTGAGCCAAAGAGGACGCCTATCCTCACTGACATATCCCCCAGGAGAAATAAGTTTATGGCCGAACATAGCAGCCAGACGAACAGCCGAAAAGCAACCGTGAGTAACACGAGCCCGCAATGCGGCATCTCGCTCCTTCAAGAAGTTGCCAGGGTCAGGCAGAGAACGCAAATTGGTGGCACCCAGATCGGCCAGACGCTCCGCAGAATAGAAGACCGTCACGCGACAGCAGCACTGTTCCAGTACGGACACAGTGCCGCCCGGGCGCGCCAAGCCGGGCCACCGTCGTCCGGCCGACACAAGTACGCAACTGTCCACGGCATCGCTGGAGAGCGCGGATAGAGAAGGCCGACCTGCGCGATCGTCTGCAACCACGGCGGGCTCGCCCCTTCTTTGGCCGGAAGCGCCAAAGCAAGCGCCTCGGTTACGGCGGTCACCGCCAGAGCATCTGGGATGGCCGCCAAAGGAACCGTCGGGAAGCCAGCGGCGAGAACGTCGGCAGGATAGACGCTCTTGGGTACGGCACGGAGCGGAACCTGTCGACCATCAGTCGGGAATGCGGCCGCCAACGCAGGAAGGACCGCGGCAAAGACACCAGCTTTTCTAAAGAGCACCGAACCCGCGGTCAACAACCGGGAGAGCTGATCGACATCATGCAGCGCCGGTGGGTACATCTGCCCCGGCGCCGGCGGCATCAGGGCAGCTCCCGGTGCGAGCGGCATGGCGTCCGCCAGCGGGGGGGGCGAAACAGCCGCAGGCGCAGGCCGCAGGATGGCTGGCGGCAGATGCGGGAGCCCACCTGCCGTTGCCAGCGGGGGAGGCAGTACAGCGGCTGGCCCGGCAGACGAGAAGTCTGCCGTCGTCCAAGGCGGCGAGGCAGCGGCAGTCGCCGTGGCAGCTTCAACGGGCGGTGGAGCAGCGGCGGCCGTGGGGGGAGGCTGGGCGGTGGCAGCCCCCGTGGGTAGCACAGTGGCGGCCGACGAATGCTGCCCGGAGGACACTGACGTGGGCAGCATGAATGTCGTCAGCTGGAGCGGGGAAGTCGGGTCTGTCGCCGAGGGCGGGAAGGGAGGCACCTCTTTGAGCACCTTGCCAACGCCCGTGGGAGGGACAAACCACGGTTGATGGCGGCAGGAGAAAAATGATGGCGCAGGGGTGGCGAGGGGGTGGGGGGAGGAAGGTGCAGCAGACTGCAACGCACCATCCATGTTGCCTAGCATGCCGCAGGGTTGCACAGATGTTGGGGCAAGGCCGAGCGAAAAACGAACCGAGGCGAGCGAGGTGGACGCAGAGGCTTGTGTCGGCGCGCGATGCGGAGTCTCCCGCTCACAAAAGGTGTCCGGCCAATATCTCGTGGGGGCACTTCCCATGTAGCAGCCGTACTTGACAGATAAGCCCAGCACAACTCTTGTATCATAGCTGAGCCTTTGGATATCCCATGCTTCACGGCAAGGAGGATGGACTCGTAAGATCCCAGCACAGCCGTTAGCGCTGGCGTCGCAGCCGTGAAAAAGAGGGAATGCGAAACGTGTGGTGAATGCGAAAGGGCAGCGCATGACCGACGGGCATACGGGAAGGCGTGGTCGTGAGTAGCTATGCGCGCCCATATACAGATACGATGCCCCCCTGTTTTCCATACACTCAATGCAGTCAGCGCAGCCTGCAAAGCAGTACATGGCGCCTACCGGACCCCTCCCTGCCAGGTGCCGTCCACCCTACCTCCGCACAAGGCCCCATTGTGCTGAAAGATGTCAGTTAAGGCCACAGGTAAAGGTCTAGGGATATCACGCACATTGAGGGAGCGGCCGACGCCCCCGCAGGGCGTGGCACCTCCTAACCCGCCCGCCGCCACCGACCCCAGGTACGGCCCACCCACGGCCGCATCTGTGCGCAATGAGCGGGCGATGCACCTGGGCAAACTGCGGAATCTGATGAAAAACCCCACAGAAACCTCCGCCAACGTCCCAGGCGCATCAACCGCATAGGAAGAGCACCAGTGGGCCCCTTGGCTGTCTGCAACGGCCAACACTTGCATCACGCTGGCAGGACCGTCCTCGATCTCGACTGTCACACCGACAGGAGGCGGCGTTGCTCGCCAAGGTGAGGGACCAGAGGCTCACCACCTCCTCTATGTTCCGCATTAGGGTAGCGGCTGATGGCAGCGATGCTGAGCCCTTGTCGTCATGCCGCAGACACCATCTGAAGCATGTACGGGCCGTGCATGCAATACGCCCGCGGACTGCCTCATTTATTAATGAATTATCTGTTGGTCATAGCGATCTTGATCCACAACCTTGCGACAAGTCCAACACGGCTGATCCCGATCTCGCGCCTGGGCCGGCCGTGTGGCCGAGACACAGGCAAATCGCCACGCGGCAGACGGTTCGTTCAGGGCGCTTCAGTGCCGGCGACAGCGGGTGAAGCGCCGATCGACCTGCAGGCGGTTGCGAGACCCTGTCCTGGATGCCCATGCGCCTACCTGTCTGCTGCGTCGCTGCATAGCCACTGCTGCAATGGCCGGCCGTTCCTGGCGCCCGCGCCCCACGCCAGAACGGCCCCTGGCGCGGATTTTGGCCATCCTGCGGGCCCAAGCAACGCCATAGATCGCTGGCCCTGCCGCCTGTGCAGCTGGCCCCGCGCCCCGTGGGCACCTGTCTTCCTCCTGCTCCCGCCGGCGCGACTTGCACCTTCCCTCTCCCCCACGCACGCCCCTTTCCCGCACGCGTTCCTCGACCTCGGCAGCTCTGTCACTTGGCGCGCCCCGTAACCTGTACGCCCGACTGGTGTGCACACACGCCGGCCGCTGTGATCCGGTTGACGATTTCAAATGCTTTGATACTTTTTGTGCTGAATGGTACGTCGCATCCCGTGTGCACCTACTGCTGCGTTGCACACCCGCTGCCATGCACAAACCGGACTCCGCTACCTGCTTTCCGTCCCCCTCCGCGTCCGGCGGCAGCCCGCATGCCTGGACTCCCTCCATTTTGCTTCCCGTAGCATGCAGATTGCTGACTGTGCGCGCGTGAGCTTGTTGTGCCCTAGTGACTCCTCGTTTTTGGCCTACCACCAACAACACCCCCCATCCCGCCTCGGCGCGTGGCGCTCCGTTGCGATCTGCCGCCCCCCACTGCCCCCTTCTTCACGTACCTGCTCGGCAGCTGCGGCTTCGGGCGCCTGGTGTCGAGGCGCCCCAGTCCCTGCAACGCTCTGCCCGCCCGTGTCATCCATCCCGCCCCAGCGGCCGCCGCCGTCGGTCTCCCGGCAGTTCACCACCAAGTGCTCTCACAGCGTTTCGGTTGCAACGCCGCCGGCTCGGACGTTGTCGCTGCGGCAGTGCTGCCGCAACTTTAAGCCGAAGTCCCAGCGGGTCTCAAGCTCCGAGTGTTTTGTTGGAGCTGCTCGCTTCGGGCCTCCGGCCCTGAACGGCATGGACGCGGCCATGGTCACGGCCAGGGGCTTGCTGGGGATTGAGACGGCGGGGAGCCCGGCAGATGGTCAGACCGCGTTGCCTGCATCGCCTCATCCAATTGACCGGCCACAATCGTTGGCCATGCGCCGCTTTGTGTTGGGACAATGCCAAGACGAGGAGGAAGCTGCAGAGAGTTTTGAGCAGCAAACCACCTCCGGCGGCGGTGCGGTGCCTGTTGCGACGCCGAACGGGGCGCCACGTACCACCAGCAGTGGAGGCTACACTCACGGAGCCCCAAGCTTATCGAGTGCAGGTGTCGCGGGCTGTGGGCTCGAGCCGGCGTTTGTCTTCGTTCCTGTCCCCTCGGCGGACGAGCTGAAGGACTCGACAGAGTCGTTCGTCAGCCAGTTCATGATGGACGTGACGAGCTCGTGGCCCCAGCCCACAGCCTCCCGCTTGCGTAAGCGCCAAAACTCCATCGGCAAGGAGAGCGCAGGAGCGCGCAAGGGGTCTACCCGCGGCACAAACGCGACGATGAAGACGTGGTCGAGCCGCATACGGACCGCCTTGGCGTTCGCAAACTTTGTCGGGCGGACGGTGTGCATCAACGCCACGCAGCCGCGCCTTGAGGACGCGGAGATCGACCGCGGGGTACGCAAGTTTTTTAGGTGCCTATCTCCGTACAAAAAAATGACTATCACCACCTTCTTGGAGTGCCGGCGTCGCGGCTTGGCCGTGGCTGGAGGCGGCCGACGTTTGAGCGCAACGTCCTTGAAGGACTACTCTTCCGGTCTGTCATTCCTTTTCTCGGAGGCGAAGGTTCACGGCGTGCGTGGCGTGGTCCCGCTCGTGCCGGATTGCTGTGAGCGCACCTCGCCGTGGCAACCCTAAGGCGTCGCGGAGCTGCAGCAGGAGCAGAAAGAACGTGCAGACCCGGGCACCTTCACTGGGAACCCGATGGCCACCGCTTACGTCCGAGACTTCCGCGGGGCAACCAACAAGGAGGCACGGCACGACGGGGAAACCCAGCTGAGCTCCGCTCCCGTCACGGACGCGATGATGGAGCGCTTCTTTGGCTGTTTGATCCGCGCTCATCAGCCGGCGATGTCCGCGAGCGGCGGCCGCATATCCTTAGAGGAGCCGCTGGCAGCAATGGTGTCTTCCGCGGTGAGTGAGATTGACGTTGGTGGTACGGCTGGGGTGGAGAAGGCGGTGCCGTCGGCGGATGGGTTGAATCCGGCGCCCCAGAATGAGTTGGACGAGCCGTCGTCCAGCGACGAGTCGGACACGCCCTGTTTCACGCCGCCCTCCAATGCCTTGGCGGACTTCCTCGTCTACGTCTTTTATGTCTTCGCGTTCATCACGGTTGCCCGGCCGGTCACCCTCATCAACCTCAAGTTTAAGGACATTTCCTGGCCGGACATGAACGTCGCAGAGAACCAAGCGTTCTTCAATCGGTGCGTCCCGTGCGCCCTCTCTGTGTGCTCCTCGGTTGGAACTGCACTTGAGTCCACGCGTGCCCCTCTTTGACACCCTGCGTAGTGCGTTGCCGACTCGAGCTGCTCATTTGCTGACGCCACCTCCGCTCCCGTGTGTCTATTGTTGTTGTGTGTCTCGGTTGCTGCCTGGGCCTGCAATTTCACCGCCGCCCTCGCAGTCACCGGCACCAGCGCTTCGTAAAGGTGATGTTGAGGATCACCAAGACGGGCACCGACACAAGCGACGTGATGACCGTTTGCTTGTTCAGCTACTTCTCGTCGCCTCGCGCTGCGGAGACGGAGGACCAGTGCATCACGGCCTACGTGCACTGCCCCAGTGAACAGCTGAACATCCCGCAGCTGATGCAGCTGCTCATCCTTTTCGCTTGCTCGGCCCCGGGCGTGGGGACCAACATGGGCGCACCCGCCGAGCAGCCGTTGTTCCCGAGTTTCTCGGTCCGCAACGATTCTGGCACGGTCACCTTCTTCAAAATGAAGACCGAGACGGAGGTGAACGCGCGGTTCGCGGCGGACTTGGCGCGGATTGGTCAGGAGCTCGTACACGGTGATCGGGCGTGTCGCATGTACGGCTTTCGGCGCGGCGGAGCACAGGCGCTGCTCCACCGCACCGGCCTCTATGAGCAGGTGATGCGGCTCGGTGAGTGGCAGCCCAACTCCAACTCTTTTTTCTGCTACATCACGCAGATGAACGCCAAGGGCACCCTACGCTCGATGTTGCGGACATTCACCCAAGACGAGGTGACCCAAGTGGTTGCCCAGCTGATTTCGGGCTACAGCGAATGGGCGGTTGGTGTCGTACGGCGGCTGTGCGCTCAAGCGCCCGAGAAGGATGGCCAGATGGTGCACTCGTCGGTGGTGGCGTTTGAGGCCAAAAATGTCAAGGTGCTATGCAACATTGTGTGTGAGTGCATCCTCATTTTGCGCCACGGCAAGGAGGATGAGGCATTTTTGTCTGATGAGGAGGGATAAACGTCACTCGATATAGCCATTTGCCTCTCTTCCCTCTCATCTCGTAGAAACAGCAAGATGTCTTGCTGGCGAGCGCGCTTGGGGCAACTGCGACTGGCACCCACCCGCCTTGCCGCCAGAGCGGACGCTTCCGAGCTGGTACCATCGACTTTTTGGATAATTGCAATCCGAAATCCGCGGCTGGGATGATTTCCATAGATTTCCTCATTCATTTGGATAATGCTGTTGTGATTGACATGCAGGAGTTTCCGACGGCATTTAGATGAAAAAGAGAACAGCCCTCATCGCGCCCACGAGTAAGTTCTGCAGACCGACCACCAATTTGCCCGAGGTTCACAAACAAGGAAAGAAGAACAAGACCAATGGATAATGAAGAAGGCACGCAGCTGGTGGTTTAATAAGGAACAAGCAACTCATAGAAGGACACCGCAAAGCTGTCAACAACGACCTTGTCCTCATCGAAGCCAACCAAGTGCAGCCCGCTAAGCGTCGGCGTGCGAGATAGGCCCGACAGGGCCTGACCAGCGGCCCACGCCCGACTCAAGTCAACAGCTGCCTCCAAGACGGTCCAGCCCTGCGCCCCGTGGACGGTCATCGCCCACCCAAGCACCAGGGGCACTTGGGTGCGTGTCGCAGCCGTATCCACTCCACCAAGGGCAACCACACGCCCCGTCACAGGTACCACGTCCAGAGTCAAGAACCCCCCGGTGGGCAGCTCAAAGCGCACCGTAGACAACTGCATGCCACCCACCCAAAAAAAGCAAATCACCACACCGCGGGAGCCACAGGGGACGCCGTGCCTCGAAAGGCAATTGGATGGGACAAAGACAAACGCGCCCACCCTCAGCGAGAGGACCCTTGGCAACCTCAAACCGTCGAGGAGGTTGGACGCCTCGTCGACCGTGACATACTTGACTTTGACCTCGTCTTGCGCGTTGTAGGTCACCTCCCTCCCCGGTAGCCGTCGGAGCTCGTCGTCGTTCTTTTCCTTGGCCTTGAGCGTGTGGCAAGACAACCACACGGCCGAAGGTGGCGGGTGCTCGGAGCGACGCGTCGCTAGCAGCTCCATGTCCTGCTCCGTGTGGTTGCCTACGCGCGTACGCAGGAGTACGTCCAGTAGCCGTCGGTCCTTGATGTGGCTCCAATGGGTATCGAGCACGACGGCACGTTGCCCAAATTGGTCCCTCCAGGCGTCGCACAGGAACGCAAAGTTGCCAAAGGGAGGAGCCAGTTGGAGGCAGTCGCCGGAGAAGAGGAGCACCATCCCACCAAAGGGCGTCTCTGGTTGCCGTCGCACGCCGCGGAGGACCAGGTCCAGCCGCGTGATGAATGCTGCCGACAGAGTGCCGACCTCGTCGATGACCAGAACCATGGATGAGCAGATGCGCTTCTTGGCCGCAAAGGGGATGACCTCCTTCAGCACCGTCTCCAGCGGGGTCACAACGTCGGCCTCCCCGTTGACGTAGCCCGCCCAGGAGTGGACAGTAGTGCCGCCCACAAGCGCGTCTGCCACGCCGGAGCTGCCGCAGACGCTCACAGCAGCCCCCGCCGCCCGCAGGGCCTTCACCGCCTCTGTCACCAAATACGTCTTGCCGCACCCCGGAGGGCCGGTCAAGAAGACGCTTGTGCGTATCGCCAGCAGACGACAAACCTTGAGCACGGCTCCGCCAAGAGACGTGGGCAGCCGCAAGGTTGGTAGAAACGCCACGCGCAGCTCCTCGTCGTTTTCGCGGGACCCACCGGCGCCACCGTACGACCAGGCAACACGACGCCGCGCTGCGGGGGTTTTGTTGGATCCAGTACCACTGGAGCGCGCGTGCCGCCGCCGCACTTGAAGAGGACTAGAAGAGCCACCAACCGCCCTGGTCCAAGCAGGTACGCTAGCGGGAGTCTGCTCCGCCGCGAGCATGACAACCGACCGACCGCGTGTCATAGAAGCATGAAGAGCTCCCCCCCCCCGCGTTGTAGTCTTGGATGCGGCGCGCACCGGCACCGGGGTGGGTCGGGCGGCGGTTTTGGTCGCCAACGACAGTCGCCGACGCTTGACTCCGCTGCGGGGACCAGGCATGCCGCGCGTGAGGACGTGACGGGGCACCCCAACGACGCGCACGCCGTCGGCACAGCTGGAGCTGCCCAGCGCGCGAAAGAAGGCAGTCGTGCTATCCACGTCAAAAAAATCCACGAACATCTTTCCGCCTGGCACCAACGCGTGCAGGACACCGTCTTGGTTGGGCGTTGGGGGGGAAAAGTTGCCCGGCGTGTCCAAGTCGACCTCGCCGTGCGGGAATCCGTCGTTGACCCACAGCCGTGCATCCGCCTCCTGGTAGAAGACGCGCAGGTGGAGCGGCCGGGGGAGAAGAAGATGTGCACGCAAGTGGTCGGAAGACGTGGGGGCTGGTCCGTTCAAGACAAAGACATGACCCGCGGTGAAGGCGGTGAGGGATCGGCTCGAAAGGAACAAGGTGGGACGGTCCCCCATGATAACAGGGGCGTCTTGAAGCACCGCGTCCGAGCGGGGGAGCGGCGTGGTGAGAGGGGGGGAATGGCCGGGAGCGGGTGGGAGG
>ENA-ORXU01002414-ORXU01002414.1-marine-metagenome-genome-assembly--contig:-NODE-2414-length-12839-cov-3.012145_pt1 | contig 12839 bp, 8 predicted proteins | sample MGYA00237869_ERZ511484 | MGnify/ENA metagenome assembly ERZ511484
GAACCGTGGTTGGTCATCTCCTGCATCTGGCCCTTGCGCACAGCGAGGAGCTGGCTGACCGCTCCGAGGTACTCCTCGGGCACGTCGATCACGATGCGCTCGGTCGGTTCGTGGAGGGTGCCGTCGATGTCGCGGGTGAGCACCTCGGGCTTGCCGACGGTGAGCTCGAAACCCTCACGACGCATGGTCTCGACGAGGATGGCGAGCTGGAGTTCGCCACGACCCTGGACTTCCCAGGCATCGGGACGTTCGGTGTCGAACACCCGGATGCTGACGTTGCCGATCAGTTCCTTGTCGAGGCGGTCCTTGATCTGACGGGCGGTCAGCTTCTTGCCGTCCTCGCCCGCGAGGGGAGAGGTGTTGGTCCCGATGGTCATCGAGAGGCTGGGCTCGTCCACCGAGATCGTGGGCAGGGGTCGGGCGTCGGCCGAGTCCGCAATGGTCTCGCCGATGGTGATGTCGGGGATGCCGCTGATCGCGATGATCTCACCGGGTCCGGCTTCGTCGGCTTCAGTGCGGGTGAGTGCTTCGGTGACATACAGCTCGCCGATCTTGGCCGATTCGATCGTGCCGTCGAGACGACACCAGGACACCGACTGGCCCTTCTTGATCGTGCCGTGGACCACTCGGCACAGAGCGAGCCTGCCCACATAGGGAGAAGCGTCGAGGTTGGTGACCCAGGCCTGCAAGGGGTGCTCGGGGTCGTGGGTCGGAGCGGGGACCCGGTCGACGAAGAGCTCGAACAGCGGGGTGAGGTCGGTGCCGACCTCGCCGAGTTCGGTCGAGGCCCAACCCTGCTTGGCCGAGCAGTAGATCACCGGGACGTCGAGCTGGTGCTCTTCTGCATCGAGATCGAGGAGGAGGTCTTCGGCTTCGGTGACGACCTCGGCGGTGCGGGCGTCGGGTCGGTCGACCTTGTTGATCACCAGGATCACCGGCAGGTTCGACCGAAGGGCCTTGCGCAGCACGAAGCGGGTCTGGGGGAGGGGCCCCTCGGCTGCGTCGACCAGGAGCACCACGGCGTCGACCATGGTCAGGGCACGCTCGACCTCGCCACCGAAATCGGCGTGGCCCGGGGTGTCGACGATGTTGAGCTTGTAGTCGCCCCAGCGGACCGAGGTGTTCTTGGCCAGGATCGTGATGCCCTTCTCACGCTCGAGGTCCATCGAGTCCATGACCCGCTCGGTCACCTCGGCGTGTGCGGCGAAGGCGCCGGACTGTTGGAGGAGAGCATCGACGAGAGTGGTCTTGCCGTGGTCGACGTGGGCGATGATGGCGAGGTTCCGGAGGTTGGAGACCTCGGCGGGACCGCCACCGGGGCGTGGGACGGTGTTGGCGTCGTGGGTGTCGATCGCGGACATGTGCGGGTTCCTGTGGTCGAGGGGGCGCGAGCGCAGGTGGCCGCGAACGGGTGAGCTTAGGTGCCGGCTCTCTGACTGCCCGGTGAGGCGCCACACGGCACACCTGGCGTCGAATCCGAGATCGCCAGGGATGTCCACGCATTCGGGTGGACTTCGTCAAGCCTAGGCCCATCGGCCCCGGCTCCGGCCTCGGCCCGTCAGGGCGGTGCGTGTGGCGTGCTTCGAGTCGCCCGATTGTCCCGGACTCGGTCAGCCGCGGTCGACCAGGTCGTACTCGGCGATCACCCACGGCACGTCGGGGGCGCCCTTCAGGGGTGTCGGATGTTCGACGCGGCCCGGAGGGCGGGTGCCGGCGCCGGTGATGCCGAGTTGGTCGTCACCGAGTTCGGCTCTGGCGGCGTCGGCCAGGCCTTGGAGACGGGCAACAACGTCGGGCTCGTTCGCTGCGACGTCGAGGGTCTCCCCCACGTCGTCGAGCAGGTCGTAGAGCTCGCAGATCGCCGCACCACTCCGGCTCACATGGAGCTTCCAACGCCCGGCCCGGACGGCTTCGAGGGTGTTGCCGCTGTAGAACCAGATGGCCTCGTGGGGTGAGTTCGGGCCGCCGGTCACGGTCTCGCTGGATGAGACGGCGTCGCCACCCGACGCAGATCCGGACGCCTCGGCGTCGGGGGCGGTGTCGGGGGCGAGGAGGACGTCGCTCAGGTCGTGGCCGTCGATGATGCGTTCGCCGCGGTCCACACCGCACCACTCGATGAGGGTCGGGTGGAGGTCGATCGCGCAGGTGAGGGCTCCCGAGACCGTGCCGGGCGCGATGCGACCTGGCCACTTGACGATGCACGGGACGCGCTGGCCGCCCTCCCAAGTGGTGCCCTTGAAGGCGCGTAAGGGACCGTTGGATCCTCCCTCGCCTTGGGCCCGCGAGCCATTGTCGGAGGTGAAGATCACGATGGTGTCCTCGGTGAGCCCGAACTGCTCCAGCTCGGCGAGGATCACCTCGGTCGCCCAGTCGATCGACTCCACAGCCGCCCCGTACCGGCCGTTTCGACTGGCCTCGGCGAAGTGTTCCTGTACGTAGATCGGCACGTGGACGTACATGTGGGAGAGGTAGAGGAAGAAGGGTGCGTCGGGGTGTCGGCGGATGAAGTCGAGGCTCTTCTCCACGTAGCGCTCGGTGAGGTCGGCCTGGTCGGGCTGCATCTCGGTCACCTCCTCGTCAGAGAGGAGGGGCAGTGGGGGCATCTCGTCGATGCTGAGCGACACTCCGAGCGAGCGCAGGAACTCGACATAGGGGGGGAGGTCCGCGAACCAGGCCTGGTGTCCCATGTCGTTGGAGTAGGGGAGACCGAAGTACTCGTCGAAGCCGTGACGAGTGGGAAGGAACTCGGGCTGGTCGCCGCAGTGCCACTTGCCGAACAACGCCGTTGCGTAGCCCGCGTCGTGGAGGAGCCTGGCGATCGTGGCCTCGTTCGGGTCGAGCCCCATCGCGTGGCCCGGGAAGAGCACGGGCAGACCGTCGAACTCACCGAAGCCGATACGAGCGGGATAGCAACCGGTGAGCAAGGCCGCCCTCGACGGCGAGCAGACCGGTGAGGCGGCATAGAAGTCGGTCAGGCGGATGCCCTCGGACGCGAGTCGGTCGATCGCCGGGGTCGAGTTGAGCTCGGATCCGTAGCAAGCGAGGTCACCCCACCCCAGATCGTCACAGTTGATCAGCACCACGTTGGGTCGACGCCCGCTTGTCGAACGTCGCTTCGCTTCCACAGCGTTCCCCCGAACTGCCACGCCAGAGGAACCGGCGAAGCCCATCCGATCTTGGCAGTCCAGGTCGCTGGGCTGTGCGCCCGGCGCCAGATTCGCGGTGAATAGTGCCGCAAGAGATGAATTGCAGCCGATGAAGTGGGATCCGGTGTGCCAGCGTTGGGAGATGGACGAGGTGAAGCGGCACGCGAAGGTGGAGCTGGAGCTCGGTGACGGGGTCCAACTCAGAACTGTTCGACGTACCGATGCCGCTGCGGTGCTCACCGCCATCCGGGCTTCGCATGCGGAACTGGCGCCGTGGATGACCTGGCTGAAAGAGGACCACCGAGAAGCCGACGTGCTGTCCTGGATCGACGACGAGTCCCTGGGATACCGACTCGTGATGCAAGGCGACGACGGTCAGATCCTCGGAACGGCCGGAATCAACGTGACCGACCCTCTGCACGAAGTGGGCGAACTCGGGTACTGGATCAGGACCGACCAGACCGGTCGTGGCCTCGCAACCCGGTGTACGAGGGCGCTGGCCGCCCACGGACTGACCCACCTCGGCCTCGGCCGAGTCGAACTCCTCATCGCCACGTCCAACAAGGCCAGCCGTTCCGTCGCCGAACGCTCAGGCGCCCGCCACGAGGGCATCAGTCACTCCCGCATGCTCCTCCACGGCACCCGCCACGACGCCCACCTCTACGCCTTCACCACCCCACCGAGGTAAGCGCCCAGCCCAGCAACCGCCTCGCTCAGCCCAGCTCAGAAAACGAAAGGGACGGGGCGAAGCCCCGTCCGCTTAAGCCAACCTCAGACCGAGGTCAAGGGCTCCAAAGCAACCCCCAGCACCTCGGAGATCGACGAAACCGGATGAATCTCCAACTCGGCCCGCACCTCATCGGCAAGATCATCGAGATCTCGCTCGTTGGCCTTGGGGATGATCACGGTCGTGATCCCCTGTCGATGGGCGGCGAGCAGCTTGTGGCTCACCCCACCGATTGGCAACACCCGACCTCCGAGTGAGATCTCACCGGTCATGGCCACATCGCTACGGACCTTTCGACCCGTCAGCAGTGACGCCAGTGCGGTGGTCATGGTGACACCAGCCGAGGGTCCGTCCTTGGGAACGGCTCCGGCGGGGAAGTGGACGTGGAGACGCTGCTCGGGTGACAGCTCGATCCCGTGTTCGGGCCCGTGTGCCATCAACCAGGAGCGAGCCAGGCTGGCGGACTCCTGCATCACGTCGCCGAGCTGACCGGTGAGGGTCATGCCCGGCTCACCGGGGATGCGTGCGGTCTCGACGTAGAGCACGTCGCCGCCTGCCCCGGTCACGGCCAGGCCGGTGGCGATACCGGCTTGGTCGATCTCGGTGAACTTCTCCGATGACGGGATGGGCTTGCCCAAGAGCTCGTCGAGTTCGTCGGCCTCGATGGTGATCGGTCCTTCGTCACTGCCGTCAGCGATGCGGGTGGCCACCTTGCGGACCGCCTTGTCGAGCTGGCGTTCGAGTCGACGCACACCCGGTTCACGGGTCCACTCCGACACGATCCGTTCGAGCGCCTCATCGCTGAGATCCACCTCGTCGTCGGCCAGGCCCATGCCCGATCGGACACGATCGAGCAGGTGCTCCCGTGCGATCGTGACCTTCTCGGTCTCGGTGTAGCCCTCGATGGAGATGATCTCCATACGGTCGAGCAGGGGCCCGGGGATGGTCTCGAGCACGTTGGCCGTGGCGATGAACACCACGTCGGACAGGTCGAGGTCGATGTCGAGGTAGTGGTCCCTGAAGGTGTGGTTCTGGGCCGGATCGAGCACCTCGAGCAGGGCGGCCGAGGGGTCGCCTCGCCAGCCTCCGCCCACCTTGTCGATCTCGTCGAGGAGGATCACCGGGTTCATGGTCCCGGCCTCGCTGAGCGCACGTGCGATCCGTCCGGCCCTGGCGCCCACATAGGTGCGGCGATGGCCTCGGATCTCGGTCTCGTCCGACATCCCGCCGAGTGCGACCCTGACGAACTTGCGGCCGAGGGCCCTTGCGACCGATTCGCCGAGCGAAGTCTTGCCGACCCCAGGCGGACCGACGAGTGCCAACACGACGCCACGGTCGCGCCCCTTGACCGCACGGACGACCTTCGCCGTCGTCGGGGCGACCGGCGGCTCGGCATCGTCGGCTGCGTCGGTACCCGTGTCGGCCTCCCTGTCGTGAGGTGTCGGGTCGGTGGCCTGACGTTCGGTGGTGCCGTCGGTGGCGTTGGTGTCGGGCGCGGGTGGGGCCGTGTCGTGCTCGCTGACACTCGCTGCTTCGGCGGCAACGCCGGAGCCGCTGCGTTCGACGGCGACATCGTCGTCGCTGGCTTCGGTGAGATCCGACAGGGGAGCGTCACTGGACGGGCCGGTGGAGATCAGGCGAGCGTCGACCGGCTCGGCGGCATCGCTGCGGCGACGACGCAAGGAGCGGACCGCGAGGTGTTCGACCAGGCGTTCCTTCACCTCGTCGAGACCGGTGTGGTCGGCATCGAGGATTTCGCGAGCGGCGGTCAGGTCGTCGGATTCGACGTCGTTGACCTCCCAGGGGATCTCGAAGGCCTGGTCGAGCCAGCTCCGAATCCAGGACGATTCCATCGACTGCTCGCCCGTGCGTTCGAGGCGGTCGATCTCGGTCGCGATCGCGGTGCGGACCGACTCGTCGACGTTGCGGCCTTCGAGTTGGGTCCGGTACTCCTCGACCGCTCCGGAGCCGTCGACGTCCTCACCGAGCTCGGCTCGGATGGCGGCCAGTTGGCGTTGGAGGATGGCCTTGCGTTGGGTCTCTTCGAGGCCTTCCTCCACGTCGGAGCGGATCTTGGCGCGGATGGTGAGGTCGGCCAGTGCTTCCATGAGCCAGGTCGTGGCGAGGTCGAGTCGTTGGTCGACGTCGACGGCCTCGATCAGCTGGACCCTCTGTTCGAGGGTGAGCTCGGGCCAGTGGGCAATGGTGTCGGCGAGGGCGCCCGGATGGTCGACGTCATCGAGGACGGCGACGAATCGGCGGCCGCCTCCGAGGTGTTCCATCAACTCTGCCGCGGCCGCCCGGTACTGCTGGGCCTTGGTGAGCTGTTCGGGTGTGGGCTCGGGATCCTCGATGGGGTGGACTTCGAGCCAGAGGCCCTGTGCGTCGTCCCTGACGCCGACCCCTGCCCTTGCCCGGCCCTGGGCGCGAAGCGTGAGGGCGAGGTTGCCGTTCGGGAGGCGCCCCTTGTCTTCGACAGTGGCGATCACGCCCACGTTGGAGAAATTCCCGTCGATCCGGGGAAGCAGGAAGATCTGGCTGTCGTTCTCCGAGGCGACCTGCTTGGCGCGTTCGGACTCAGCGGCCACGGTGACGACCATGTCGGGGAACACGACACCACTGGTGAGCGGCAGGACGGGCAGAACCATCGCAGGTGAGTTGTTGTCGGTGGAGTCGAGTCGGGGGTCGATGGAAGTAGTCACAGCAGCCCTTTCAGGTGCGATTACACGATTACACACCTACAACGCTGCGTTCGTGGATTGATTCCAGGCCGCCATTTCCGACCGGAGTGGCTTTTGTCACTCCGGGCCGGGTCTCCGTCGATCTCCACCTCGTTCGAGAGCAGCCTTCGAGCCGAAGTCCGTCTCGCGAGCTCCGCTCAGTTGGCGGGTCGCCGGCGCAGAAGTGTCCAGATCGCAAGGCCCAGGAGTCCGGCCAGGATCAGGATCCCGGCGAGGCCCGCTCTGGCTCTGTCGAGCATGGCGTTGTCGAGATCCTTGATGTCGGCGGCCACGAGGACGAAGCGGTCGCCTTCAGCCTCCCTGGTCGCGATCCTGAAATCCACCGGGGTCACCTCGACCCCGTCGGACAGGTCTCGGATCGACATGACCCGGTCGGTGGTCAGGCCACCGATCTCGGTGGGGGTGAGTGCACCCAGGGGAACCACCGGCCCCGTCGACGCGGCGATCGGCCCGCTCGCCACCGTCCCGATCCACACATGATCGAGTTGTTGTTCTGGGACGACGAGCTCGTCGGGCGACCCCCCTTGGTCGAGCGCCGTCACCTTCTGCGCTGCGGCGTCGCTCAATTCCTGGTCCAAGCGGACCTCGAGCGGTCCTCGGAGCAGGGGGAGGATGCACAGCAAGACGGCCCAACCCACCCCGACCACGACCGTGGATGCGATTGCGGCCGATCGCCCTGGCGCCTCGGCCCACCACTGCACACGTGACACCGATTCCTCTGCCGGCGTCAGCGTGTCCCTTCGCACTCGCTCGAGGACCATCAGGTCGGCCCCGGCAGGCGTTCGTCGCACGCTCACCGCCGGGACCCTACCGCCCGACGTCTGGTCCGTTGCTTCCCTGCCGGTCACTTCCCTGCCGGTCACTTCCCTGCCGATCGCTTGCAGGGCGGTGGCTTTGGGGGTGTGGGCTCGGGGCGGTGGCTTCGAGGGGGGTCGCTTTGAGGGGCGACGGCTTTCGGTGCCTTGCCTCTGTGGTTGGGGCGGCGGCGGGGTCCGGAACGGAAGGCTGCCGGACGTGGGCGCTGGGCGCTCGATCCGCCAGGGGATCGGTGGCGATCGCCGGCTGGTGACGAACGATGCAGTCTCACCAAACTTTTCTACTGTCGAGCTTGCTGGGCCTCCGGCGGCCAGCTAGAGTCGAACACATGTTCGGCGGAACGAGTGAGCGGCTCAACGAAATCGACGTGAACGTCCTCTCACGTGTGGAGGCGGTGTCGCTCCTCGCGTGCCTCGGTACGTTGCGCTCTGCGATCGAGTGGCTCGAGGTCCGGCTGGTGGGTCGGCTCGACGCGCTCGCTGCCGAGGATGCCGAGGCCGATGGCCGCACCGTGCTGACCAACGGAGGTCACGTGTCCCGGGCGTCGGCGCGAAGAGTCTCCAAGCGGGTTGCTGCGCTCAGCTGTATGCCTCGCGCCAGAGCCCGGTTCGCGAGCGGCGAGATGACCTCGGAACACTTGGACCGCCTGGTCGATGCAGCGAAGGCCACCTCCGACGAAGCGGTCGAGAGTGCTGGCCTCGCCGAAATGGCGGCGGATCTCCCGGTCGATCACTTCGGTCGCGTATGTCGCGACTGGTCGGAGTCCCAGCTCTCGGCCCAAGACGCAGAAGAACGCCATCAGTCGCACAGGAAGAACCGGAAGGTGACTCACCGGACTCGAGCGAGCGACGGTTCGTGGACGCTGTACATGGAAGGCGACGCCGAGACCGGCGCCAAGCTCGGCAAGGCGATCGACGCCGAAGCCGATCGCCTCTGGCGTGAGGCCGGCGGGAGGGACAACCCCGACAACACCTTGACCCGAGAACAGTGCCGGTACGACGCACTGTGCAACCTGGTAGACGGTCGGAGAAGTGCTGCACCCGACGCGTCGGGAACGGTGGTCCCACTGCGGCACCAGTTCAACTTGGTCGCCTTCTTCGACCCGGGTGAGAAGTCAACTGGAGACGATGTACGGGACGAGGGCAGCTGCCGAGGGGTAGGAGCTGGGGCGTTCGAACGTCGTGGGAGGATCGCTGCTGAGGTGCCGGGACGTGGGCGACTGGCACCATCGGTGGTCGAGCGCTTGCTGTGTGATGCCGATGTGTCGGTAGCGGTTTCGAGTCTGGACGGTCAGCCCCTGTGGTTGGGGCGTACGCACCGGACCGCTCCGCCGGCCCTGTGGCGAGCCCTGTTGGTGAGCGATGGCGGGTGCATCAGATGCGGAGCGCTTCCGAGCGGTTGCGAAGTGCACCACCTGATTCCCTGGGAAGCAGGGGGACTGACCGATCCCGACAACTGCTGTTTGCTCTGCACCCGTTGCCACCACGATCACCATGATCGAGGACTCGACATCGATCTGGGGATGCTTGCGGCGCACCGACGACGGCGCGCCCAACTGATGGGCGCCCCACCGGGCGGTGCGTGGCCGAGCGCAACATCTGCGAGCGGCACCGCGCCAGAGCGGCTCGTGTGTTGATTCGCTTCGGTGCTGGGTCGTTCGGTGCTGGGTCGCTTGGTGCTGGGTCGCTTGGTGCTGGGTCGCTTGGTGCTGGGTCGCTCGGTGCTGGGTCGCTTGGAGATACGCCGCTCGGGGCTGTTGCCGCGATCTTTGGCCTACTCGACCGCGGCCGCCAAGCGGGCGAGGGTCTCGGTCATGCCTGCCTGGTTGTGGCTCACCCGGTCGGTCACGCCGGAGATGGCGACGGACAGTTCTTTGACCTCGTCCGGACGGTGGTCCTCCCAGTGTTCGGTGACGAGGCTGCCGGCCTCGGTCGCCTCGATGCGATAGCCCCAGGTGGCGAACACAAAGTCACCGACTCGGCAGTCGAACGCGAAGTGCTCGTTGGGGACAAGCTCGACGATGACGGCCTCGGTCTCCCATTCGTTCGAGCCGCTGCGGTTCTGGCCCTTGAAGACCGCTCCCACGGCGGCCTCGGAGCCCTCGACCCACTCGGCGCCGTGGGTCTCTGGGGACCACTCACCCATACGGGTGATGTCGGTCAGTGCGGCGAAGACCACCTCTGGAGGGGCGGCGATCTCACGGCTGATCTCGAGGGTGTCGTTCATGGCGCAACGCTAGGGCAGCCGCGGAAACCTTGCGCCGCCACCGAGCAGGCTGACCCGGCCCCGAGACTTCCGGTGCTTGCCTCAGAGGGCGCCGATGAGTTCGGCCACGGTGTCGTCCGGCACGTTGTAAGGGGTGTAGAAGCCCAATCGGTCGGCGCCACCAAAGCGGGTGTGCAGCTCGGCGGCCACCTCACCGGGCGTACCCCTGACGGCCAGGGTCGAGAGCACCTCGTCGTCGATGAGGCGGGCGATCTCGTCCCAGCGGCCGGCCTTGGTCATGGCGTTGAGTTCTGGCTGGAGATCGCCCCACCCGTGGGCTTCGAGCACTGGACGGTAGCTGGGGGTCGAGCCGTAGAAAGCCAGCAGGAACCGAGTGCCCTCTTCTGCGACCGCCATCTCGGCCTCGTCCCTGCCCACGCACACGATCGCCTCCGCGTGGATATCGAAGTCGTCGGCGGAGCGGCCAGCGGCGGCGAGGCCCTCAGTCACCCGGGCCATCGTGTGCTCGGCGAAATAGCGCTCCGAGGTGAACGGCATGACGAGGATCCCGTCAGCGGACTCGGCAACCATTCGGGTCATCCGAGGGCCGAGGGCTCCCACGTGGATCGGGGGCGGAGCGAACTCGCTCTCACCGGGCCGGAACATGGGCGTCATCAAGGTGTGCTGGTGGAAGTCGCCGCGGAAGTCGAGCCGGGTGCCGTCGGCCCAACACGACCAGATGGCCTTGATTGCCGCCACTTTCTCCCTCATGCGGTCAACCGGACGGTCGAACTCGACCCCGAACCGCTTCTCGATCTGGGGTCGGATCTGGGTGCCCAACCCCAACGTGAAGCGACCCCCCGACAGCTGGTGCAGGTCCCACGCCTGGTGGGCCAGGTGGATCGGGTTCCGGGGAAACGCGATGGCCACATTGGTGAGCAGATCGAGGCCACCCACCTGGGAAGCCAGCACGAGGGGAGCGAACACGTCGTGAGGCCCCTCGAAGCTGAACACGCCGTCCACACCGAGGTCCCGGAGGCGTTCTGCCTCCGAGCGAGCGGTGGTCAAACCGTAGATGGCGGTGTCGATCTTCACGGTTCAGGTCTCCAGTTCGTCGATCGCCCGGAGAACGTCGGACACCTCGGGGTAGTCACCGAGGTACTCGCCCTCGTGGCGCCACTTGACCTGGCGGTCGGCGTCGAGGATCACCACCCCCGGAGAACGGACCGTGTCGCTGGTGATCCGCTTGATCTTGCCGCCCTCACGAAGCGATCGCAGGTAGTTCTTGACGCCGGTCGGATTGAAGAGGACTTGGCGGACGCTCAGGTCCCCGAACTCGACCTCTGCTCTCAGGGTCTGGTCGGGATCCAGGGCGAGCGGCATCCCGATACCCACGTCGGTGGCCAGCCACTCGGCTTGGTAGGGGGCCGACCCGCCGACCGCGAGGAGGCTGGCTGATCGACGCTCGAACTCATGGCGCGCCTCCCACAACTGTGAGAGATAGGTCTGGCACGGGGCTCAGCCGTAGTACCTCAACAGCTGCACGACCATGACGCCCGAACCCACATCACCGAGGTTGATGGGCTTGCCCGAGTGGTCAGCGAGCCGCAGCGCAGATTCGTCGATTGCCATGAACTGCAGTGTCGCGCACCAGGTGGCGGCTCACCGCGCCTGGGCCATGTGCCTCATCTTCAGCGGCACAGACCCACATCGATGTCTCGAACCCTCATTGCCCAATCGGTTTGGACGATTGAACACCCACGCGGCCCGGGCAGGGGCGCGTCCCAGCTGTCACCGAGTGAGTAGGTCCTGTGCGAATTCCGAGGTTGATGGCCCATCGTCGAGGAAGGTTCGCTCTCCTCGCATTGCTGATCCTGGCGGTGGTACTCCCCCTGACCGACCGGCAGCTCGATGCAGACGACAACCCGGCTACGGCGGATCTCACCCAGAACTGCACTGCTCGACCCGACCACACCCCGGACTCGGTCAGCCAGTCGGGCGTGCCAGCGGCGGTCCCCGGCGAGTGGGTCACCTTCGTCCAGACGGTGGCCTTCGATGAGGGAGAGATCTACCAGGACATCCTCCAACGCCCCGACGGTTCTCAGTACTACGCCTCCCGGCTCGAACTCACCGGACTGCCCTCCGGCCTCGACCTCGACCCAGCCAGCGTCGAGTTCAGGATCGCCCCCGGCGGCTCGACCGACCCCTACGCCGACGGAGTGGTCCAACCCTGGATCGCCGGCACCGAACCCGACCCCGCCGACTGGGTGATCGAGACCGACACCGGTGTTCCCGACGCCCTCTTCCGACTCCTGTTCCCGGGCGACGTGAGCACCATGATCGCCGGCCAGCCCGGCTTCGGTCAGCTCAGCCACACCGTGCCCGCAGGCGGCGAGATCTTCGTCCTCTCGATCAGGGCACAGGTCCCGGTCACCGGCCTCGACTGGGGTTCGGTCGAGACCGGCTCCGAGTGCTTCGCGAGCATCTCGACCGAGGACTCCAACCGTGACACCAACCGCATCGAGGCCTCGGTCTCGGTGGTCGAGCCCTACATCGAACTCACCAAGACCACCCCCGAGGCAAACGTCTACAACCCCGGCAACGACGTGGACTACGAGTTCGTCGTCACCGTCCCGGAAACCAACCCCTCCGCGGTGACCCTGCTGGTCGGCCCGGCCAGAGACGTCCAGCTCGTGGACCAGGTCCCGCCCGGCCTCATTCCGCTCGACGACCAAGGCGACCCCGTCGCCGACGGGGGAACCACCGAAGGGGGCGGTGTTTGGAACGCTGCCACCCGCGAGGTCACCTACGCCCTCGGCGATCTTCTCCCCGGCGCCGAGGTCACCATCGACGAGGAGATGCGAGTCGGCGACGGACTCAACCCGGCCGAGACGCTCACCAACACCGCCGAAGTCGGCTTCAGCTACCTCCCCGCCGGCGAACCGGACAACACCACGATCGACGCATTCGCGACCGACGACGCCGAGATCAGCATCGCCTCGCTGCCCCCGACGGTCTCCAAGGAAGCCAGCCTCGAACGCACCGGTACCGACCTTCCCTTCACCTACACCGTCACCGTCGACATTCCGCCAAACGCGGCCTACCGCAACTTCACCATCCTCGACATCCTGCCCGACGGCCTCGAGTTCGTGTCGTACGACTCGGCGACGTGTCAGCCCGCCGGGCCCACCTGCCCCGCTCCCA
>ENA-ORXU01002418-ORXU01002418.1-marine-metagenome-genome-assembly--contig:-NODE-2418-length-12827-cov-5.304314_pt1 | contig 12827 bp, 6 predicted proteins | sample MGYA00237869_ERZ511484 | MGnify/ENA metagenome assembly ERZ511484
AGTTGTAGTTCTAGCAACTGTAGTAGAAGCTAGACTGCCTCCATACCTATCGGCTTCTTTAATCTGTGGATTTGTAAAATAATTAGGATTATTAAAAACATTAGTAAAATTTGCATTAATTCCAGCATTGATTACTGCTTGTGAGTAATACCCATCGTCATAACCAGTTGAAGCAGAAGTGAATAATAAAGAGTCAGTGCTAGCACTTGATCCATTTGAAAAATCACGCCTAGACTATCATACAAAAAATCAGTCGAAAAGCATCAAAGCGAATAGTCACACCTGAATAAGGTTCTAACCAAGTCAATTGTAGCTTTGAATGGACTCACAAGCTTCAGATAAAATAACTTGAAAACATTTAGATCAGAAATCGACTCCAAATGAATTATTGATATTATAGGCGGGAACTACCGTATTGTCATAAATCGTAGAGTTATACGAATTGTTACCGGTTTGGCCACCATCACCAACAAGTACGAAATTGGTTCCCAACTGATTGGTTATGGATAATTCTTCTGGATTAGTAGAGCCTGCACTCGCACCATCTAAATCGGGATCGCCTTCCCACGAGAGAAACGAGGCTTTTGCCCCAGCACCCGAAATGGCATAAAAAGAATCTAAGGTGAACGATGTTCCTTCATTGCTCAGACCGTCAAAGCCTTGATATAGATTGATATTTACTGCTGGTAAGGAAGCATCTTCGTAGAAAACGATAAGCGTCCACCCACCAAGAACTGTATTCGTGGAACAATAGTCACCAGTAGTATCAATGTCAAGATCGCTAAAATCATAAGTATTTGTAGATGGGTTTGGAATGGCACTAACAATACCCGTGACATCGCTTACGTAACCATAAAAATTCCGATTTGTAAGCGTTGTTTGATATAAAAAATTGGCGTTGACCGTTTGCCCCTCAAAAGTGACGGTCGCGTCCCGCACGGTATTAGAATGGGCCCAGTACAAATAGGCTCTTTCGATGGTTGCGGTTGCCGGAATCTCAGATATCAAATCGTTAGACGAACTAGTTGTTATTGAGCAAGCATCTACTGCGTTACTGTTTGTCCTTAAGGTTCCACCCGTCGTTGTATAATCAAAATAACCATCAAACTCTTGAAACAGGGTCAATGGGTCATTGGCAAGTATCTGAGAGTTTATGGTTCCCCTTCCGGTATCGGAAAAATTGACCGTACCATTTGGGGCATTTGCTCCCGTAAACTCTATCCAAAAATCCTCATCGAATTCTGGAATACCATCATTTGAAATTGGTACCGATATGGTCTGTACATTGCCTATCGCTCCGGTAAAGGTTAAAGTTCCAGCCGTCGCGGTATAATCGCTTCCTGCGAGTGCAGAGCCGTTTACGGTCGTAAAATCAACTGTAAAAGGGCGGTTAAAGAATCCGAATATGGTATTGATTCCGTGAGCAGCCCTAGTAGACCGTACCGTAAAGACGGCATTACCGACATCCTCATCGAAGCGAATATCGTCTATTATCAGTTTCGGGCCTTCCGGGGAACAGGATACCCTCGCTTCCCAGCCAGTACCCGTTGTATTGCCGTTCGAAGTAAATCTTAGTGTTAGGCAACCACCATCTGCCACGGAAGAATCAACATTAGTTGGCACATTGCTGTTGTCAAATTGTCCTATTAATGTACCTCCGGTAGTGGTTCCCCTATAAATAGATAGCAAATCACCACCTCTTACGTCAAAATTCCTGAAATCAAGACTGATATAATTATTGGCGACATCGGGACAAATAGTGTACACAATGTCTTCATTATTCGCATAATTAGATCCGATTCCGGAATCTACGAAGGTATCGTCACATGTATTTTCGGTTACTCCATCGGTCATAACAATTGCATCATCGTCAGCAATTGTGCCTATAGCGGTATCCGAAATATCGACAGTAGGATCGGAAGAAGCCGTAAATTCAAGGTTAAAGACTTCGGTATTTTCGAATAAAGCATCATTAACTATGGGCACGGTGATGGTCTCCGTGTCATTTACTGTGCCCGAAAAGTTCAAGACTCCGCTGGAGGTGGTATAATCACTTCCCGAAATTGCAGTGTCATCCGATGTAGTGTAGTTTACGGTAAAAGATCCTCCTGCATCAGAACCCGCATGTGTCACCGTAAAGGTAGCGGTGCCATCATCCTCATCAACCGTTACATCTTCAACATTTAAGATAGGAATGCTCGGAAGGATAGAAAGATCGTCTATACCCCCCTCTATAATATCTCCGCCATTGTTGCCATCGGCAACCGAAACCCTGAGAATTACATTAGAACCCGCGGGTATAGGTGCGGTCGCATTGGTCCAAACTGGATTGGTTGTGACATCTCCAATAAAGACCATAGTTGTATAACTTGTTCCTCCATTAAGGGAATATTCCATTCGAAAAAAATCTCCAGCGTCATCACCGTTGTCGCGCTGACCAAAGAAATACCAAACTGAGAGTGTAGAGTTGGCCGTGATATTGTATACTGGCGATTGTAAGATAGATGTTCCTCCATCAACATCATCTTGGCCATCGGCCCCACCATTGTTAGCGGCAGTATATAAGGCGGTAACCCCTCCTGGAGTGTGATCATCCTCTAACTGCCAATTCGTACCTCTTGGGTCTCCGATTGTCCAGTTACCCGTAGTTGGTGTGCCTTGATTAGACCATCCTGCTGCACCAGCCTCAAAATCATCGTCTACCTGAGCTTGGAGAGGCGCCACCGAAATTAGCATTATCAGTAAACCTGTAAAGCGTAGCAAATGTCTTTGGGCACAAACATTATTAAAGTAAGATAATCTTCGCATAGCAATGGGAACATTCTTGTATGACCAAAGATAACCCCAGACCTAATAGGCACATAATAAATGTTGTGTAATGGTATTGACCCGATGTGAAAGAGGATAAATTCCGAATAATCTTAGAAAAAATGCTGCATTCTTCCAGTTATCAAGAGATACCCAAATGAAGTTGGAAAAAGAAAAAGCGGACCAAATTGTGACCGCCTTTCTATTTTTTCGAGACTATAGAGCGATATACTACTCCATAATAATAAACTCTGACCTTCGGTTTAACTCATGCTCAGACTTAGAGCATTTTACTCCGTTTGAACATTTATTCACCAATTTGGTCTCGCCGTAACCTTCACCTTCAAGACGTTCAGATTCGATGCCTTTGGAAATCATATAGTTAACTGTTGATTCGGCTCTTTTCTGGGACAACCAAAGGTTATATGAATCTTTTCCTCTACTATCTGTATGGGAGTTTACTTTAATTCTTAAGCTCGGATACTTTTCCATCGCAGCAATGACTTTTTCTACTTCGATCTCTGAATCTTTTCTAATAATGTACTTGTCAAAATCAAAATAAATCGTACTCAGCTGTAGAAGTTTTGATAAATCATCTCCAAAGCCTGCCGTAACGGTATCACGCTCTAAATAAAAGTCGATCATCTTCGGCTTGCCATCTGACTTGCCAATATATTCTTCAGACGGAATGTATCCTTCGATTTGTGCCCTAACAAAATTACCTTGATTACAATCCAAAAGAAGAACATACTTACCTTCAGAATCAGTTATGGTGGACAAAATTTCCTGATTATTTTCGTCGATAACTATTACGGTCGCGCCCACCAAAACTTCGTTGGAAATCTTATCACGAACTGTTCCTGTAATCTCTTGTTTACAATCAAAAACAAGAGGCCTATTTTCCGTAAAACTATAAATATCATCAGCACCTCGACCTTCTGGTCTGTTGGAAGCGAAATACCCTTTTCGTGAGGCATCGTCCATAATGTAAGTGAAGTCATCCATCTTGCTATTTATGGGTTCTCCTAAATTCAATATAGCGCCGTCGAGCTTTCCATCGGCTATTTTGGTACCGAATACGTCAAGACCTCCTAGTCCCGGATGTCCGTCAGATGAAAAATAAAGAATCTTTTCACTACTAAGAAAAGGAAATGTTTCCCTAGCTTCAGTATTTATCGTATTCCCCAAGTTTATAGGTTTTCCAAAACTACCATCATCATTGATTTCGACCATAAAAAGATCTGATTCTCCTAAACTTCCCGGCATATCGGACGCGAAGTACATTGTCTTCTCATCTGAACTTAAGATCGGGTGAGCAACTGAATAAGCATCACTATTGAATGAAAGCTCTTCTATGTTCTGCCACACATCATCAACCAAAGTTGATTTAAAAATCTTCAATCGAATTACACCATTTTCATCTTTTACGTACTTTCCGCCCTTAAAATTATTTCTAGTGAAATACATTGTGCCGCCATCTTTCGTAGTAACGGAGGTGGATTCGTGCAACCTCGTATTTACCAATTTTCCGAGTTTGGTAACCAAATTGTCAGAAACACTGTCTGCATTTACCTTGTAAAGATCTAAAAAATCTTTAGAGTTCCACGTATGCCTATATTTAGCAAGATTTCCTGTATCGCGATCGGAAGAGAATATTAGACCTTCTTTATAAAAAGCGGGAGCGAATTCAGAATATGGTGAATTATATTCGAACGGCCCTACATCGTAGCGACCCGAATTTCTTTTGATTTCGGCCATGTAGTCTTTATCGTTCTTGTATGCTACTGCCCGAATATCATCGGCGGTAAGCTCTGTGAATTTCGCCATCATGGCATCAGAACCATCATAATCACCTAACGATTTTAAAGATTGTGCATATCTAAAATAATGTTCAGGTCCGACATCATTTGAATAATTCTCAACAAGTTTCTTATATGTCTCGGCGGCCTCTACATAATCGGCATTAAAATAATAAGAGTTACTCAATTTTTTAAGCAAATCGGCGGAGACAAAGCCTTTGTCCATTACCCTTTTATATATATCTATGGCAGGCCGAAAGGAATACTCTTCATAGTTGAGGTCCCCCTTATTGACCAAACGTTCTTGGGCCTGTCCTAAATAAGACATGCCGAAAGATAAAAGCGTAACTAAAATTATAATTTTTCTTTTCATTGTTCCCGACTTTAAAAGAATCGTGGCGATACCAATTTTTGGAAAGATTTGACTAATTCGAATCTGAGAAAAACCTCAAACGACCCGTCGTTAAATTGTGTTGCCCCTAATTCCGTCGTTTCTCTATCATAAGCCAAACCAATCATCAACTGATCGGATATCTGAAAACCAGCCAGGGCACTCACCGCCGCATCCCAACGATAAGCAGCACCAAAATGAAACTTATCATTGAAAAGGAAGGTACCTGAAAAATCGATTTGAAGTGGTGCACCGCCTACTACTTTGGTCAACAAGGCTGGTTTGAACTTGAAATTATTATTCAAATCAAAGACATAACCTGTAATCAGATAGAAGTTAATTCTTTCCTTTGCCAAAAAATCGATAGAATTAGCGTCGTTACCACTTGTATCAAAATGTTCTGTTTCCAATAAATTCGGTGCCGATAAACCAGCATAGAATTTATTTGTATGATAATAGACACCTAGCCCGATATTGGGTGAGAATCTATTTTCGATATTATCTGTGTTCACTGCTTCTTCAAAACCTTCTCTTTGTCTAAGCCCTTCAAAATCAAGATTCAAAAGGTTTCCGCCAGCTTTAAGGCCGAAAGAAAGTTTACCCTCAAGTGATACATCGATAGTATAGGAAATAACCGCATCAAAATAAGTCTCTTGAACAACACCTTCACCAATCTTATCGTTTACGATAGAGAGACCATAGCCCAATTTACTATTTCTAATGGGTGAATGAAGGTTAAGCGTTTGAGTTACCGGCCCCCCCTCGAGACCTACCCATTGCGACCTGTATAAAGCAGCAGCACTGAATTGACCCCTTGATCCTGCGTATGCTGGATTAACACTCATTGTATTGAACATATATTGAGTGTACTGAGCGTCTTGCTGAGCGTTGGCTGTTTCCCAAAAAATCAATAGTAAGAACAGGGAAGCGAGGAAACTCTTTTTGATTATCATAAAAGTTGTAATAGATTATTCGCTTATATAGATATATCCACTATTGGTTATATCATTTTGGTCTACCGTATTATATTCAAAGATATAAAAATATACCCCTGCCGGTAAATAATCACCCGCACTGACCGTTGATCTACCTTTAGACCTACCATCAAAAACATTGTTCTGATTGTTATAGTTCTCTCCTTCGTATACGGCTATACCCCACCTATTATATATTCTGAGTTTATTATTCAATGCAAGATCTACATTTTCTATCCATAAAAACTCATTTTTACCATCACCGTTTGGCGTAACCATTTGCATAACAATGATATCGGTATTTCTTGGAGTAGGATCCAGATAGTCAGGTATACCATCACCGTTCGAATCATCGTTGGTCGGGTCGCCGTCGCCGTCGGCATCCTCGTCGGGGGTGTCGATGCCGTCGCCGTCATCATCAAAATCCCGGTAGTTGACGTCCTCGGTACCGTCCGTATCGGGAAGGTCGTTCGCAGGGTCGTCGATCTCGTCGTTCACGTCGAAGCCGTCGTTCACGTCGCTGCCCTCGTATCCATCGTCAAGGCCATCGCCGTCCGTGTCCGTACCGGTGAAAACCTGGTCGGGGATACCGTCGAAGTTGAAGTCGTTACCCTCGTTGTTGTCGGGTACCGTATCGTTGTCGCTGTCAAGGTCGATGTAATCAGGTGTGTCCGTGCCATCCGTGTTGACCGGGTCGATGCCCTCGTCCCCAGATCCCTCGTAAGCATCGTCAAGGCCGTCGTTGTCACTGTCCATGCCGCTAGGGGGCACATAGCCGTCGGTCGTCTGACCCTCCACATTGTCGGGAATGCCGTCGTTGTCCGCATCGATGTCCAAATGGTCGGGGATACCGTCACCGTCGCTGTCCAAAGGATCGGTCAAGGGGTCGTTATCGCCATCGATGTTGGGGTCTTCCACAACATCCAGTATACCGTCGTTGTCATCATCCAGATCGGTTTCATCGGGCACTCCGTCACCATCGGTATCGGGGCCCATGTCATCCGTAGGGTCAAGGTAATCGGGGGTTCCGTCACCATCGGTGTCATCGTTGGTCGGGTCGCCGTCGCCGTCGGCATCCTCGTCGGGGGTGTCGATGCCGTCGCCGTCATCATCAAAATCCCGGTAGTTGACGTCCTCGGTACCGTCCGTATCGGGAAGGTCGTTCGCAGGGTCGTCGATCTCGTCGTTCACGTCGAAGCCGTCGTTCACGTCGCTGCCCTCGTATCCATCGTCAAGGCCATCGCCGTCCGTGTCCGTACCGGTGAAAACCTGGTCGGGGATACCGTCGAAGTTGAAGTCGTTACCCTCGTTGTTGTCGGGTACCGTATCGTTGTCGCTGTCAAGGTCGATGTAATCAGGTGTGTCCGTGCCATCCGTGTTGACCGGGTCGATGCCCTCGTCCCCAGATCCCTCGTAAGCATCGTCAAGGCCGTCGTTGTCACTGTCCATGCCGCTAGGGGGCACATAGCCGTCGGTCGTCTGACCCTCCACATTGTCGGGAATGCCGTCGTTGTCCGCATCGATGTCTATGTTATCAGGAGCACCATCGCCATCAGTATCTGGGCAGGCAACTGGCTGCAAACTTAACCGAATACCATTCTGCCTGTGATCGGAAGTGGTAAAAAACTGCATTTCCGTTACCGTTGACAAAGATACCCAAGTAGCTCTTTCAGGTTCGTTTATGTCATTTGAAGTAACATTTTCCACGAAGTATTCATTGTCTATATTTCCCTCTTCAATACCAGGTGTTAATGTTGCGGTTTGATCGTATACAGCTCCATCAAGAGATCTTACACCATCCTTTTTCATAGCGGCGAGATTTGGAGAATGTCTTGCCACCACATTTACGGGTACGTTACCCGAAAATATAAATGTCATTGGTGCATTATTTCCGACTGAGAAAAATGGACCAGTCGCACTAGTACTTCCACCAGTAAAACTGACTAAGACACTTCCCGCGGGAAGACCCCATTTAGAACTGATATCAACATCAGTTGCGGAAAGATCACCTGTGAATATTCCTCTTGAAAGACCGAAATCGGAAGCAAACACTTCCTCCAATGCCAGAGTAGAACATTCGTCTGTGTCTAAAATACCGTCGTTGTCGTCGTCTATGTCAATAGAATCGGGTACTCCATCGCCATCGGTATCTTCATCCATTGGAAAAAATACAATATCATTTTTCGTGATAGTGTCTACCTTATTAAAAGAAGAGGTAAGTCCAACTAAAAGAAAAGCCATTAATAAAGTGAAAGAAAAATTCACCTTTTTGCTTAAGCGGGGGGTATTAGTCATGTCCATAAAGATAGTTTTCTATTTAAACTTATCCCATGGCAATGTAGGAAAAATAAGAAGTAAGACGTTGGGTACGACCTATAATAGCTTGCAAGATATATTTAAAAGTTCGTTCGTCAAATACTTTTTACGTCAGATATTCGAAAACATCCTTTAAAAACTTGATTATTCGTTAAAAGACATTATCTCAATAATTTAACTCTTCATAAATACGATGAACGGACAATACATGGACTATATCATTTACCGAAAATCGTAAAAATTTGTTCTTTGTCGAAGGGCTATGCTCTCAGCACCAAAAACGATATTAGAAGCTTGTTATTGTGCCATTACTTATTAAAATATGCTATCTAGAACCTTTTCTAAACTATTATAAATTCTTTTATTTAGACTATTTTTGTGCAAATTTTTAGATGGATTTTAAAGCAGAAATCGCCAAGCGAAGAACTTTCGGAATTATTTCACATCCCGACGCCGGAAAAACCACACTCACCGAGAAATTACTATTGTTCGGTGGAGCAATTCAAGAGGCCGGAGCCGTCAAAAACAATAAAATCAAAAAGACCGCCACTAGCGATTTTATGGAAATTGAAAGGCAGCGCGGAATTTCGGTCGCTACTTCAGTTTTGGCTTTTATTTATAAGGATAAGAAAATAAATATTCTCGACACACCTGGCCACAAAGACTTTGCAGAAGATACTTTTCGAACCTTGACCGCTGTAGACAGTGTCATTGTTGTTATTGATGTAGCAAAGGGCGTCGAAGAACAGACCGAGAAATTGGTTGAAGTATGTCGCATGCGCAACATTCCGATGATCGTCTTTATCAATAAATTGGACCGTGAAGGAAAAGATGCTTTCGACTTGTTGGATGAAGTAGAACAGAAATTAGGGCTTTCGGTCATACCACTGAGTTTTCCTATCGGAATGGGTTATGATTTTAAAGGAATTTATAACCTTTATGAAAAAAACATAAACCTTTTCAGCGGGGATAGTAAAAAGAATATTCAAGAAACAATCGCTTTTGATGACCTTGAAAATATCGAGTTAGAGAACATCATCGGTACCAATGCCGCGGAAAACCTAAGAGAGAATATTGAATTGGTAAATGGTGTTTATCCTTCATTTGATAAAGATGATTACCTATCAGGTAAAAAACAACCTGTATTTTTTGGCTCTGCCCTTAACAATTTCGGAGTGCGTGAGTTGCTCGACTGTTTTATTGATATTGCTCCCCCACCCAGACCGAAAAAGGCCGAGGAACGACTCGTCATGGCGAACGAAAAAGAGATGACGGGCTTTGTTTTCAAGATCCATGCGAATATGGATCCAAAGCATCGCGACCGCCTGGCTTTTGTAAAAGTTGTTTCCGGTACTTTCGAAAGAAACAAGCCCTATTTACATGTTAGACATGATAAAAAATTGAAATTTTCGAGTCCCAATGCCTTTTTTGCCGAAAAAAAGGAAATTGTCGACATCTCCTATCCTGGTGATATTGTCGGTTTACACGATACCGGAAATTTCAAAATAGGCGACACATTGACCGAAGGTGAAAGACTCAATTATAAAGGTATACCAAGTTTCTCCCCTGAACATTTTAGATACATCAATAATGCCGATCCGATGAAGTCTAAACAACTTTATAAAGGTATTGATCAATTGATGGATGAAGGTGTGGCACAATTGTTCACATTGGAAATTAATGGCCGAAAAGTAGTCGGTACTGTCGGAGCCTTACAATTTGAAGTTATTCAATATCGATTGGAGCACGAATATGGAGCGAAGTGCACTTATGAAAATTTTCCCGTATACAAAGCGTGTTGGGTAGACCCCGATGATAAAAAGAACAACGAATTCTTGGACTTTTTGAGGGTAAAACAAAGGTTTCTGGCAAAAGACAAAAGAGGACAATTGGTATTCTTGGCCGATTCTCAATTTTCATTGCAAATGACACAACAAAAATATCCCTCGGTAAAATTACATTTTACATCGGAATACGAATAGAAATATGTCTGCCCAATAAACCTTAAGCCTCTCCAGTAGGTCCAAAATTCAAAGGTATTGGAGGCTGTTCATAATCTTTAATAATACCGTGGGCCTTCTCAAAACGATTGACATTATCATTTAACGCTTTCAGAAATTTCTTGGCATGCTGAGGTGTCAAAACAATTCTGCTCTTGACCTTAGCCTTTGGCGCCCCTGGCATCATACTGATAAAATCGACTACAAATTCAGATACCGAATGATTGATAATAGCTAGGTTCGAATAAGTTCCTTCCGCTATCTTTTCATCAAGTTCAATATTGATTTGCTTCTGTTTGGTGTCTTTCTCCGCCATGTTATAGTTTAAAAAGAGCCAATAACAGAGAACCAAGACCAATAAACAAATTAATTCGAATATCGGTCTTGGCCCTTATGTCAAAGCTCTACGTGCTTAATTTAGAATTTCAAAGCTTCTTTACGTGCCATAATCTCATCGTATTCTTCTTTCGAACCAACAATGATGGTATCATAATCGCGCATACCTGTACCTGCAGGTATTTTGTGTCCAACGATTACATTTTCCTTTAAGCCTTCCAAAGTATCTACCTTACCGCTTACAGCAGCTTCGTTCAACACTTTGGTGGTCTCTTGGAAAGAGGCCGCCGAAATAAATGATTTCGTTTGAAGCGACGCTCTCGTAATTCCCTGTAAAATAGGAGTAGCTGTTGCAGCCACCGCATCTCTCGCAGAGACAACCGCTTTATCAGCTCTCTTCAAAATAGAATTTTCATCACGAAGTTCTCTGGCGGTAATGATCTGACCGGCTTTCAAGTTTTCTGATTCACCAGCATCTTCAACTACCTTTTTACCAAAGATTTCGTCATTTTCCCTAATGAAATCTGATTTATGTATCAATTGGTTTTCAAGAAAGACAGTATCGCCAGAATCTTGAATTCTTACTTTACGCATCATCTGTCGAACCACAACTTCGAAGTGCTTATCATTGATTTTAACACCTTGAAGGCGATAAACTTCTTGAACTTCGTTTACCAAATACTGTTGTACCGCTGATGGGCCTTTGATTGCCAAAATATCTTCTGGAGTAATCGAACCATCTGATAGTGGCATTCCGGCACGGACATAATCGTTCTCCTGAACCAATATTTGATTTGAAAGCTTGACCAAGTATTTCTTGATTTCACCTAATTTAGATTCAATGATAATCTCACGGTTACCTCTTTTGATTTTTCCGAAGGAAACAACACCATCGATTTCAGAAACAACGGCAGGATTCGATGGGTTACGCGCTTCAAAAAGCTCGGTAACCCTTGGAAGACCACCCGTGATATCACCTGCTTTAGCAGACTTACGAGGTATCTTCACCAATATCTTGCCTTCTTTAATCTTATCGCCATCATCAACCATGATATGCGAACCAACAGGAAGGTTGTAAGATCTCAAAGTTTCCCCTTTGCTATCTTGAATCAATAAAGTCGGTATCAACTTCTTATTTCTAGATTCAGAGATAACTTTTTCTTGGAAACCTGTCTGCTCATCAATCTCTACCTGATAAGTAACGCCTTGCTCTATATTCTCATATGCTATCTTTCCGGGAAATTCCGAGACGATAACCCCATTATATGGATCCCACTGACAAATCACATCATCAGCTTTAATCTTGACACCATTCTTCACAAATATCTGTGAACCATAGGGAATGTTATTCGTGCTCAGGGTAATACCTGTTTTCGTATCGACAATTTTAATCTCAGATGTTCTCGAAATCACGATTTGCGCCGCTTTACCTTCGGCATCTTGACTTTTTACAAGTCTCAAATCTTCGATTTCAGCAACACCATCAAACTTGGCAATGAGTTTATTTTCCTCGGAAATATTACCCGCAATACCACCCACGTGGAAGGTACGGAGTGTAAGTTGCGTACCTGGCTCACCAATGGATTGAGCGGCAACAACACCGACGGCCTCACCTCTTTGAACCATTTTATTGGTAGACAGGTTACGACCGTAACACTTTGTGCAAATTCCCTTAGGAGCTTCACAAGTTAGTGCCGAGCGAACTTCAACCCTATCTATCGGTGAAGCTTCAACTTTCTTGGCATCGGCTTCCATAATTTGCTGGCCCGCTGTCAACAAAAGCTCTTCGTTCAATGGATTGTAAACATCATGTAATGAAACCCTACCTAAGATTCTAGCTCCTAGAGTCTCAACAACTTCTTCGTTCTTCTTGAGGGGTTTCACTTCGATACCTCGCAATGTACCGCAGTCTTCGATATTAACAATCACATCTTGCGAAACATCTACCAAACGTCGCGTTAAATAACCAGCATCAGCAGTTTTCAGAGCCGTATCCGCAAGTCCTTTACGAGCACCGTGTGTCGATATAAAGTATTCAAGAATCGACAAACCTTCCTTAAAGTTAGATAGGATAGGGTTCTCGATAATCTCACCACCGCCAGCGGTAGACTTTTTTGGTTTTGCCATTAAACCACGCATACCGGTCAACTGGCGAATTTGTTCTTTAGAACCCCTAGCACCGGAATCCAACATCATATATACC
>ENA-ORXU01002420-ORXU01002420.1-marine-metagenome-genome-assembly--contig:-NODE-2420-length-12818-cov-2.366219_pt1 | contig 12818 bp, 13 predicted proteins | sample MGYA00237869_ERZ511484 | MGnify/ENA metagenome assembly ERZ511484
ATACTGCTGGCAAAACATTACCGCCGTTCTATGCACAATCTGCTTTATTTCAGCAAATATTAAGCCTGAGTAGTTACTAACCATTGAAAGATAAGTGAAAAGCAGGCAAAGAATGTTCTTTGCCTGCCTTTTATTAGAGCTGATGAAAATCGAGAATTGTCAGAGCTGAATGCTCGGCCTTCTCCTCATTAAACAACAGTTGATAAAAACAGTCGATAAAACTATCTTATCTGCTGTGAGAATCTACCAAACGTCAAATTGCTTGGCATAGGGAACGCCGCTGTAGGGCTGTAAGCCTGTCGCTGGATACGCATCATCGTGAGGACTAAAAATTCGATAGACCCCTTCAGCCAAATAAACAAAAACGCTATTGAGTGTTTGGAAAAATGTCATGGCTTAAGTCTCCTAAAACATCGTTGGTTCGTCAAGCTTGCGTAGCACCAAAGCCTATCGCTAGAGCAACGTGCCGTTTTTCTTGACTTTGCTGAGGCTGTAATGATGGTTGCGTCAGGCTTTTACGGTGCAAAAGCCGCAGCGTAAAAAGATAGACTCCTTTGTGAAAAAATCAGTGGAGATGGTGAACCTGTTGCTTGTTTGAGCGACCTAAGCAGGAAGGTATCTCTTACAAAGTCTCGTTCGGTTAGGAAAGCGTCGTTTAAAGGCTGTATCTGTAGAGGGCTAGCCGCTTTCAATGAATCGTAGCTAAACAACAAAGGCTCTAATGTTCAAGTCTCAATGTTTTAAGTCTCTTTGTTGAGCCTTTTAGATGAGTAGCAATGCGTTAGAGGTGAAAGGCAGTGCTTTTCTTGAACACGTTTACTCTAGCTGGTTTTATGATGACTGCTGAATAGCGAAAAAGATTCTTCATCTGGCTACATGCAACTACATACTTCCTTTAGCAACAGATACAAATGAAGTCACTACTTTCTATGCTCAAAGCCGGTCTTAAAGTCTCAGCAGCAGCTTTGGGTAGCTTAGCAGTGGCGATCGCGCTGGCCTATAGCTTCCACTTGCTCCAAAGACCTGCTCGAACCTCAGTGGTAAAACCGCTTTTTCAGGGCGTTAGGTACGAACGCTATGCACGCCAGTTGCCTCGGCCTCTAATGCTCCATGTGATCTCAATCGATTTAACCGTGCCAGGACTTAGATTTATTGCGACGCCGCAAGGAAACGATCCAAATGGAAAGGAGACTTTGGCCGATACGGTACCGGGCTTTTTACAAAAGAAAGGCGTGCAGGTGGCTATCAATGCCAACTTTTTCTACCCGATGCATGTACACCATCCCTTTGACTACGCGCCGCTGGTCGGTGAAGGGGTAAATGTAGTGGGCTTAGCAGTTTCTGATGGCGATCGCTATTCTGAAGTCGAGGCTGACTGGCCTGCTCTTTGCGTTGTTAATGCGCAGGCAATATCGATCTCTGAAGGGGGTGATTGCCCTGAAAATACGATGCAGGCCTGGGCGGGCGATCGCTACTTTCTCCAAAACGCTCAGCTCGTACCTGATACTGACTACGGCGAACTGTTTCCTCGCACGGTAGTTGCCCTAGATAGATCGCATGAAACGATGTGGCTGGTCACCGTAGACGGTCGCCAAAAGGGTTACAGCGAAGGCATCACGATTGCAGAAATTGCTAAAGAACTCATTGTTATGGGTGCGCATGAAGCGCTGAACTTTGATGGTGGTGGCTCGTCTACATTAGCGATCGCTTCAGGCAATAAGGCCAAGGTTCTAAACTCACCTATTCAGGCTCGCGTACCCACCAACCTAAGACCCGTTGCCAATCATCTAGGTCTCTATGCAAATCCGCTACAGCCATAGCGTTCAACTATTATTACGATCTCTGTGAGGCACCAAATCATCAAGGCAATTGTCAGAGCTGCGTTTACTTTTTCAGCTGGTATGGGTTCTCTAGCCGCTATCTTGGGCCTGTTCTATAGCTACCGGCTTACTCTGAGGCCAGATAGAAGGCCAGCTTCACAAAATCTGTTTCAGGGCGTCACCTACGAGCGATATATCCGCGATCGCCCTCGCCCGATCATATTGCACGCTGTTCAAGTCGATTTGACTACATCCGGCATCAGCTTTTTGGTTAGTCCTCCGCAGTCTAGTCGGGGGCCTGACAATGAAGCGTTAGACAATACGGCTGATACGGTTCCTGGCTTCTTAGCGCGTTATGACGTGCAGGTGGCTGTTAATGGCAGCTTCTTTTTTCCACATGAGGTGCGATCGCCCCTAATCTACTATCCCCGAGTAGGCGATGGTGCCAGTACGATGGGCATCGGGATTTCTAACGGCGATCGCTACTCTAAGGCCGAAGAAGGCTGGGCCGCGCTCTGTATCATCAGCACTCAAGACATCCGTATCACCGAGCAGGATTGCCCATCCGAGACCCAGCAGGGTATCGCCGGAGATATTCAGTTTGTAAAAAACGGTGAGCTATACGATGGCGGAATCGTTATTCTGCAAGGCAACGACGTTGACCCGCTGCCTCGAACCGTCATCGCGATTGATCAACACTCTACAAAGCTATGGATGGTGGTTGTCGATGGCAGGCAAGCTGGCTATAGCGAAGGTATTACCTTGGCTGAGTTAGGCGCGTTTTTAATTGGGTTAGGGGCAGACCGAGCGCTCAATCTGGACGGCGGTGGGTCTTCTACGCTGGCAATGGAAAATGTAGATCAACCAATCGTACTCAACGCACCATTCCAAGCGCGCGTTCCTATGAGCTTGCGCCCTGTTGCTAATCACTTTGGTCTGTACGCCCGTCCGTTAGATGCTGAGGTATTGAGCACGGATGCCCACCATCCCACAAAATAGAATTGTGGACTAGATAGGCCTAAAAACAAACCATGTCTGATTCTCAATCAAGCACTGGCAGCGTCTACCTTCTCGGCGCGGGGCCGGGGCATATTAGCTACCTTACCGTACGCGGTCAGCAGCTGCTAAATCAGGCAGATGCTCTGGTTTACGATGCGTTAGTCGATAGCTCGCTGCTGCAAGAGATTCCGATGACTTGCGAGCAGTGGCACGTCGGTAAACGCGGCGGCGAGCCAAGTACGCCCCAATCTGAAATCAATCAGCTGCTGGTGCGGCTTTGTCGGTCAGGAAAGCGGGTGGTTCGGCTCAAAAGCGGCGATCCTTTTGTGTTTGGTCGTGCTGCGGCTGAGATCCAGGCGCTTAAGAATGCAGGCTGTCATTTTAAAGTGGTGCCTGGGCTGTCCTCTGTGTTGGTGGCTCCACTGCTGGCAGATATTCCACTGACCGATCTGGTTCTAAGTCGTGGGTTTGCGGCTTTTACAGCTCACGATTTAGATGCTTTGGATTGGGAGGCGCTCGCCCGCCTTGAAACCACAGTTTTCTTAATGGGTGGCAGGCGTTTAAGAGACATTTGCGATCGCCTAATCACCTACGGCAAACGCCCAGAAACCCCTATCGCCATTGTCCGCTGGGCTAGTCAACCTCAGCAACAAATCTGGCAAGGCACGTTGCTCAGTATTTCGCAGATAGTGAATAGTGAAAAGCTCTCTCCCTGCGTCATTATCATTGGTGAAGTGGTGGGCCTACGCGACTATTTATCCGCGCCGCCTATACCATCGCCACCACTTGCAGGTAAAACTATCTTGGTGACGCGTGCTGCGAGTCAGTCCGAGCAGTTTGGCCAAATGCTAATGGATAAGGGTGCTAGCGTGGTTGATTTCCCAGCGTTACAGATTCGTGAACCGCAAAGCTGGACGTCTGTTGATGACGCGATCGCCTCTCTTGATTCCTTCAACTGGCTCATTCTTACCTCAGCCAATGCCGTTGAATTCTTTTTGGATCGATTGCTTCAGCAAGGCAAAGACTTTCGCGCTTTAGCCTCACTCAAAATCGCAGTCGTTGGCAAAAAGACCCATGTAGCGCTCTCTCAGCGAGGCCTACTTGCAGATTTTGTACCACTACAGTTTATTGCAGATGCTTTGATAGAACATTTTCCAGAAAATCCTTCTAAGCTGAAACTGTTGTTTCCTCGGGTAGAGCAGGGGGGCAGAGAAGTTCTTGTTAAAGGAATGACTCTTAGGGGGGCGTTAGTCACTGAGGTCGCTGCTTATGAATCAGCCTGTCCAGACGACATTCCGCCTGCTGCAAAGATTGCGCTTGAGCAGAAAGCCATAGATGTACTCACCTTTGCAAGTTCTAAGACGGTGCGACACTTTGCTCAGCTGATGCAGAAAACGTTTGGGGAAGGTTGGCTTGCTTTGCTAGAGGATGTTGCGATCGCATCCATCGGCCCACAGACTTCTAGAGACTGTCAAGCTCTGCTTGGTAAAGTCACTTTTGAAGCTAAAGAATACACGCTTGCAGGGCTCACTGAGGGACTAGAACAATGGGCAAAATAGCTTTCCCTCAGCGAAGGATTATAGGCCTGACAGGGGGCATCGCAACGGGTAAAAGTACGGCGTCAGATTACCTATTGCAGCGCCATAAGCTGCCTGTACTAGATGCTGATGTTTACGCTCGGCAGGCGGTGGCGAAAGGCAGTGGAATTTTGGATGCGATCGCTCACCGCTACGGCTATAAAATCCTCTTGGCAGACGGTACGCTCGACCGCGCGCAGCTCGGTAAAATTATCTTCAACAACTCTGAAGAAAAGAAATGGATAGAACAACAAATTCACCCCTTCGTTCGAGCTAATTTCAAAGCAGCAACAGAGTCGTTCTCCCCACTGCAAACGCTGGTGTATTCTATTCCGCTGCTATTTGAAGTGAACTTGACTCACCTAGTCACTGAAACTTGGGTAGTTACCTGCCAATCTTTTCAACAAAAGCAGCGACTCATGAATCGCTCCGGGCTATCAGCTAGTGATGCACAATCTAGAATAGATGCGCAGATGGCTCTAGAGGATAAATGCCAGCTAGCCAACTATGTACTAGACAACTCTACTGAGATCGCCCTTCTGTATAAACAAATAGATGCCTTGGTTTAAGCTCTAAGCAAGCCCGAGCAGTGTCATCAGGCCTTTGCCTGTCAGCAGCTCAAGCAGAATCAATCCAACGATGCCGATCATGGCCGCTCTACCGTTCAGCCTTTCTGCGTACTGATTGAAGCCTTTCTTAGGGCGCTCCATATTGGGTACTTTGGTGGGCTGAATACTGGCCATAGCTGCTCGCTTAGTGGACTACGTTTCTATTGTCACCAGTGATCGCCACCCCAGTCAATGACAACCTGCAAACAGCCGTCTTTCACTAAGCCTTCATAGAAGGCTGAATCTGTTGATATGAAAGGCTTGCAGCGCCTGAGCGCACATACGTAAGTAGTATCACCATTCTCTAATGTATAGAAGATCCTTTAAGACAGAAAGGCAAAGCAGGCGGCCTTGTTGCGATCACGCGAACAACCACTCTTAGCAAAAAAACTGCAACTACCCCTCGATCAAGCGTGTAACAATGAGACGCTCTAACCCGATAAAATCTACCGTAGCCCTTATGATTGGAAGCCTGCTTGCTTTAGGTTCCCTTGCGGGGCCTAGCTTTGCTGACAATCCGCAGAGCGAGAAAATTCGCCCAGGCTTACCCGGCAGACGAATCAGCGGCGGCTCAAGATCTCCGAACACAGCTTGCCTAAAGACCCCTAACCAGCCCGTTGTTGCACTCATGCCTAAAAGCAACTTAGGCTTTACACGCTCTGGTTATCCCACGATTTGGTTTTCACTACCTGCCATCAGTCAAGATAGAAGCCTTGAGTTTGGCCTATACGACCAGACTGGAGATTTGGTTCACAAAAACAGCTTTAGTGCTACCGGAGAGGCCGGCGTTATTAACCTATCGCTTCCTGAAACGTCTGCACCTCTATCAGTAGAGGAAGACTACAGGTGGTACCTATCGGTTGTTTGTAACGAGGAGAGTCCTGCTGAAAACCTAGTCGTTACAGGCTGGATTCGACGAGTGGCGCTTGAGAACAGCTATAACGAACAGCTCGCAGTCGCTACAGAGCTAGAACAGCTATCCATATACAAAGAATTTGGGCTTTGGTATGACGCACTCACAGCGTTAGCCCAACTACGCCGCAGTCAATCTGTATATGAACCCGCTGCAATCGACATAGAGCAGCGGTGGGTGAACCTTTTGGAGGCGATAGAGCTTCCCCAAGTAATCGCAGCGCCCTTTGGGCAGAGCCTATCGCCTGTTTCTCGTTTGGTGCAGAGCACAGAATCTTTACAAAACTAATAAGCACTGGTACCTTATCTCTTCCTTTTATCTTTCTAAGAGCGCTTGCCGAATATGCAATCTATCTGTTCCTCAAAATCCACTGTTAACGGTAGCGTTTGGTTTAGTTTTGGCATCTGGCTTTTTTCCTTTTGCCAGCTTGGCCGACGATAGCGAAGATATTGCATACGGCTTGCCTGGTAGACGAATTAGCGGCGGTGTTAGGGATGACACATGCTTTCCGGACTTTAATCAATCGGTCGCTGCCATTGTTCCTCATAGCTTATTGGGCGAAACGGCTGAAGCTCGACCTAAGTTCAGCTTGAATGGACTGCGTTGATGGAGGAAAAAGGCCTATTATCCGAAGTGTCTGAAGATAGTTTAGATGCTATGAATGCAGTAGATTCACCTGCCTTGAGCCTTCGATACGACTGATGAAAACAACGAGCTGATGGGCACTATCTGGGTATAAAATACGTCCGTCAGAATCGCTGTCGGGAGGGATCTTGCCCGTAATTGCCAGTCTCTATAAGAAACTAAAAAACGAGCCTTATTGGCTATCGAGTATCCTGATTACGGGGCTGCTAGTAGCGCTTAGACAGGCGGGTGGGTTACAGTCGCTAGAACTTTTAGCGCTTGACCGTATGGTGAGGCTAAAAGGAGATAGCGGGCCAGATCCGCGCTTGCTAGTTGTCGAAGTTACCGAAGAAGACATTCGAGAACAGGGTGAATGGCCGCTTCCTGATCAAAAAATAGCGGATCTTATTCAACAGATTCAATCGAACTCCCCTAAATCGATCGGCTTAGATATTTATCGTGATATTCCTCAAGGCGATGGATACGAGGCTTTAGCAAAAGCGCTACAGGCTCCTAATGTCGTTGCAATCACGAGTTTAGGAACAAGTGATGCTAACAGTATTCCGCCACCGCCTAATCTAGATCCTAGTCAGATAGGATTTAATGATTTTATTATTGACAATGACGGTATTCTGCGACGAAGCTTGTTGTTTGCCAAGCTATCTGTTGATGAACCTGTTTATTCTTTTGCTTTGCAGCTAAGCCTGAATTACTTAGGAGGAGAAGACGCTGCTGGCTTTGCTATTGATAAGGATTCTTTAAAGATAGGCTCTGCGGAGTTTTTAACGCTGCAATCTGATTCCGGGGGATACGATGATATTGATACAGCGGGCCGTCAGATTCTTCTAGATTATCGGTCGTCTAATTGGGTGGCTCGCAGAGTAAGTTTTACTGAGATGCTTGCTGGCGATGTTGATCCTGGGTGGATTGAAGACAAAGCTGTGCTGATTGGCGTAACCGCGCCTAGCTTGAAAGACTTCTTTTATACACCCTATAGCTCCGGCAAAAGCGACGATCATGTTATGTCGGGTGTGCTGGTTCATTCTCAGATTGTGAGCCAAATATTGGGTAGCGTTCTAGATGAACAGCCGCTGTTTTGGTATTGGTCTGGGCAAGGAGAGATTGCTTGGATTTGGATTTGGTCTTTGGCAGGCGGTGTTTTGGTTTGGCAGTTGAAGCGCTCTGCGCTGCTAGGGGGTGCTATCTTAGCTAGTCTGGCTGGGTTAGGAGGCGTATGCTTTGTGACGTTTCTCTACATGGGCTGGATTCCGGTTGTGGCTCCAGCGCTTGGGCTACTGCTAACTAGCAGCGTATTAATTACCTATCAGGTATTTTATCAATCTTTTTACGACCGCCTGACAGGTTTGCCTAATCGTGCGCTCTTTATTAGACAGTTGAAGAAGACTATTCGGAAAAGCAATCAGGCTGATATTCATACGTCTTCGGCTATCTTGCTGCTTGATCTGGATCACTTTAAGGCTATTAATGAGAGCTTTGGCCATGAGTTTGGCGATCGCTTACTGGTGGCAGCAGCTAGCCGAATTAAAGAGCATCTTCCTGCTCAGGCTAGGATTGCTAGAATCGGCGGCGATGAGTTTGTAATTTTGCTACAGAATTTGACTGAGGCGAGTCAGGTGACGAAGATTGCTGATGTTTTGTATAACCAGCTGGCGGAGCCGTTTAATATTGAGCAGCAGGCGATTACGATTAGTTTCAGCATCGGGATTGCATTGAATCAAATTAGAGATGCGGCTGAAGCTGAAACGTTAATGCAAGATGCTCATCGGGCAATGGCTAGGGCTAGAGCTTTGGGCAAAGAGCACTATGAGATTTTTGATCCTGGGATGAGGGCAGAGGCTGTTAAGCGCTTTCAGTTGGAAGCTGAGCTAAGGCAGGCAATTGTTAGAAAAGAATTTGTCCTCTACTACCAGCCGATTGTCAACTTGCAGACGGGAAGGCTAGCGGGATTTGAGGCTTTGGTTCGGTGGCAACACCCTCAGCAGGGATTTGTTTCTCCAGGGGCTTTCATTCCAGCGGCTGAAGATACCGGGCTAATTGTGCCGATGGGGAGCTGGATTTTGGAAGAGGCTTGCAGCCAGATGCATTCATGGCATCAGAAATTTTCTCATGCTAAAGAATTGATGGTGAGTGTTAACCTTTCGACTAAGCAGTTTAACCAAGAGAATCTAACTGAAGAAGTTGCGGCTATTTTGCAGGTGACGGGGTTAGATAGTCGGTGCCTGAAGCTAGAGCTGACTGAGAGTGCGGCGATGGATGATGTGAATGGTGCAATTGAGCAGCTAGTGAAACTTAAGTCTTTGAATTTGAAGCTGAGCTTGGATGATTTTGGGACGGGCTATTCTTCTCTGAGCTATTTGCATCAGCTGCCGACAGATACGCTGAAGGTAGATCAATCTTTTGTAGGGCGAATGGAAGAGAAGACAGGTGAGGACGGGGAGATTGTGAAGACGATTATCTCACTGGGTCATCAGCTGGGTATGGATGTGATCGCTGAGGGGATTGAGACGGCTGAGCAGCTAGTGGGATTACGTCGGTTGAGCTGTAACTACGGGCAGGGTTACTTTTTTGCAAAGCCGTTGCCAGCTGATTCAGCAGAGGCTTTGGTTGCAGAAGACAAGGTATGGCTGGATAGCAATTTAGATTTTGGTGGGGCTTTGTCAATGGTAATTGCAAGCTAACTTCCACGCACTATATTAAAATCAGGGCGTGTTTTTAAGGAGTGTCATGGCAGATTCTGTACGGTGGACGGCGGCAGCGGAGGCGATGCTCAAAGAAATTCCGTTCTTTGTACGGCCCTTAGCGCGTAAGAAGATAGAAAAATATGCGCGTGAGAATGGGTTTACTGAAATCTCAGAGACGGTGTACCAGCAGGCCAAGGCACAGTTTGGTCGAAAGAAGTAAAGTGCATTACTGAGGCGATTATAGAGGCTGAGTAATGCACTTTGGCCTTTTCGGTTAGATAAAGAAAGCCTCAAGAAGCTAATTAGCGGCTTCTTGAGGCTTTTTTTTGCTATAGCGTGTAAAGAATCTAGCGGATGACTTCGCTTTCTACTTCAATGACTACGGCATCACTGTTGACTGGTTCTGGTGTTGCTTCAGGTGCTGCATACCACGCATGAGTAAAGTCAAACTGTTCTTTGATATTGCTATAGCGTTGGCCATAGCGATCGCTCAGAACGCTATCCAGCTTGCTAGCCTGAGTTTTAATCTGGGGGAACAGCTTTTCTTTGGTTGCTTGGGCAAGAACGCGCACGAAGCGAATAAGTCGCTCTGTGTGGTCTTCAGCTTCAGCTTCTTGCTGCCATACCTGGTTGACGGTTTGGGAAGCTTGCTGACCTTTTTCTTTGACGGTGGCAACGGTTTCAGTCGTTACTTCTTTTGCCAAAGGACTGATAATAGCTCGACCTTCTTTGAACTCGGCTGCTGTCTCGCTAAAGGCGTTGCGTAGAATTTTGACAATGCGCTGCGATCGCTCAGTCCCTTCTTTTTGAAGCGTCTTGATCTTTTCAACTGTAGAGGGTGCAGCAGCACTCGTATCAGAGATTTCGGATTGTACAGTGTAAGTCATGGTTGTTTTCTCTTTGTTGAAGATTGGATTGTGTGAGGATTGAAGTGAATAAAGACAACGGTTAGCCAACAGAGACAGCATCAACCGTAATAGCTTGAGCGGTTTCAAGCGCTGTCTCGGATTCTACGTTTGGCTGCTTTTTGCGCTTTAGTTGCTCTGTTATGAGCTGGCTAACTTCTGTGACGAGGAGGCCAACGACTACGCCATCATCTACCCAGCCAAGAATGGGGAATACATCAGGAGAAATATCTAGCGGGCTGACTAAGTACAACAGTGTTCCGAAGATGACGAGCCAGCGGTACTTGGTATGCTTGAGCGCTTTGCGGTATAGATCGTGAAGAACGGATGCGAAGGGTTGTTTTTTCATTTGCTTAAGCCCCGCTTTTTAGTTGGGTGCTTTGTTCCAACAACTATATAGTCGCAGATATATCTGTTGGAGTCAGGTGTAGATTACACACCGAACAGAGACTATACGGTTGTTGTTCTTTTTACGGTTAACCGTAGCCAAAGGGGCGGTTAACCGTAAAATAAAGGGCTTATGAGATGAGAGTAGTGAGATGAACTAGCTCTGGGAGGATAAGGGCTTCTAGCGCTAGTTTGACGGCTTTGCTGGAGCCAGGGACGGAGAAAATAAGCGTGTTGCGAGTGCTGCCGTTGGTGCCCTGAGTGCGGACGCCAGCAACGGCTCTAGAGGCGATCGCTCTTGATCCAATCTCTGCATAGCTTAGCTGTCTAAAGATTTCGCCAAACCCAGGAAGCTCCTTGGTGAGCAGTTTGGAAACGGCATCGTATGTTGTATCGCGAGGGGCGATGCCAGTGCCGCCGTTAATTAAAATAGCCTGGATGTCTGGCCGTTTGGCAAGGCTTTTGATAAGCGCTGTAATTTGCTCAGTGTCGTCTTCGATAATCTGATAGTGCGTGACGGTATGTCCCATGCTGGCCAGCTGATTTTTCATGAGCTGGCCGCTTTGGTCGGTGGCAGGCGTACGAGTATCGCTAACGGTGAGTACCGCACAGGGGATACTCGCCGCATTTTGATCGGGATGGGGCGTATGGGCTGACATTAATCAGATTTGGTGAGGCCCATGTCATTGTCTCTGGCGTATCTGTCCATGAAACGCATGAAACGCTCCCATTCTTCTTGCCCGCGCATGACGAAAACAGCCTCTACACCAGCAGGCTCGCCGTTTACAAACTTGCCGTTGACATCGCGAGTGGTGAGTTCGCCTTCCTCATCGACCATGTATAGGCCTGTGATTTCGCCGCCTTCTTCTACAAGTGCTTTGGGGCGGTCAAAGTAAAAAGTAGCGGTGCCGTCAGATAGGTCTTTGGCGCGAGTGATGCGGATGTCGGGGATGACATCCTCTTTGACGCCGCGAGCAAACTGCATTTCAGCCATGGTAAATCTTTACGTTGCGTGAACTAGTAATTTTAGTTTCTCATTTTATCGAACCTTATTGAAGCATTAGCTTGGAGAAACTTGATAGGGAGAGGATACAGACGGGAATTTGCGGCTGAGAACTAAGGACTGGTAAACCATCGCTGAGACTTCTGCACGGGTGGCCGCTCGGTTAGGGCGGAGTTCTGCAAGGTTAGGTCGATTGAAAACAAGACCTAGCTGGGTCGCGGTGGCGATCGCACTTTCTGCATACCCTGGAATGTCTGACTTATCTGCGTAGAACTGGAGCGATCGCAAATTGGCTGGAGACACAGCCTGCATATTCAATCCGCTCACTAGCGCTAGTAATGCCTGCAATTTTGTCAGTGGAAAGTTTGGATCGAACGTCAGATCTGGAAAGCCTGAGATGAACTGAGCGCGGTAGGCCTGCTGAATGACGGATGCAGCCCAAAAGTCATCGGCAACGTCTCTAAACTTTACGGCAGGACGCTTAGGCTCTGGGTCGAAAGCGCCCACGAGCAAAGCGGCAAACTGGGCGCGGGTCATGGGCGCGTCTGGTTGAAAGGTGGCGTTGCGAAAGCCGCTAAGCCAGCCTTTTTGGATGAGTGGATCGATGAAGCCTTTGGCCCAGTGGCGGTTGGAAAGGTCGGAAAAGTTGGGTGTGGCTAGATCGACTTTGGGGATGAAGGGAGAGGCGATGCGAGGGGTGCTGCCGGTGATGACGAGGGCTTGATGGACAAGTGCGGTGGTTTCGGCGCGGGTGATAGGGACAAGTGGGCGCAGGATCGCAGGATCGGGATAGCTGACGACCATCTGGCGTTCGGTAGCAGCGGCAACGGCTTCGATGGCATAGCTGGGGATTTGAGCGCGATCGCGATACACCAGCAAGGATTCAGAGCGGCCTTTGGTTGCAATGAAGCGATCGCCTAGTCCATTCACTAATGCCACAATGGCCTGCACTCTGGTCATCGGTGCATTGGGCCTAAAGGTGCCGTCGGGAAAGCCGGTGATGAAGCCCTGGGTTTGGGCCTGACGAATGGCTTTCGCGGCCCAGAAATTAGCGGGTACGTCTTGGAATCGGTTAGGCGATCGCGCTGTTTGAATATCGGGTGAAATATCTGGGAAGGATGCCGATACGAGGGCGGCGAACTGAGCCCGGGTAACCTGAGCGTCGGGCTGAAAGCTGCCGTCTAAGAAGCCTTTGATCAGCTTTTTTTCTGCGAGCGTTTCGACAAAAGGCGCTGACCAGTGCCCGACTAAATCGTTAAATCTACTGTCTAGAGAGAGGC
>ENA-ORXU01002424-ORXU01002424.1-marine-metagenome-genome-assembly--contig:-NODE-2424-length-12799-cov-3.400959_pt1 | contig 12799 bp, 12 predicted proteins | sample MGYA00237869_ERZ511484 | MGnify/ENA metagenome assembly ERZ511484
CCGCGCGGCAGCCGCTACTACCCCCGCGGCGTCACCAACTGGCTGTGGGTGCAGGCGGCGGAGGCGGCGGGCGACGGAGCCCGCTGACCCCGGGCGGGCGTGCCCGGCGCCGCCGGCGGCGCTCCCGCCCGTGTCATACTGGGGGATGCCGCCCGACGTCCCGCTGAGCCCCGAGTTGCTGCTTCGGGCGTACGCGTGCGGCGTCTTCCCGATGGCTTGCGACGGCGGCAGCGACGAGGTGGGCTTCTACCGGCCCGACCCGCGGGCGCTGGTGCCCCTCGACGGCGGGTTCCGCGTGCGGCGGTCGCTGGCGAAGCGCGTCCGCAACGGCGGGTTCGAGGTGCGGACCGACACCGCCTTCGAGGAGGTCATCGACGCGTGCGCCGCCCCGCGGGCCGGCGACCCCGGCACGTGGATCAACCGGCCGATCCGCAACGCCTTCGCCGAGCTCCACCGCAACGGCTTCGCCCACAGCGTCGAGGCCTGGCGCGACGGGCGGCTGGTCCTCTGCGGCGGGGAAGGATGCGGCAAGAGCCATCTGGCCGCGATCTGGGCGGCGCGGGTCGGGGCGCATTTCATCGATGCCGCCGCGCTCGATCCGCATAATATCCGCGATGTCGCGGCATTGAGTACCGTGGTGGTCGAAGACGTGGACCGCCGCCTCGCCATGGCCCCGGACCTGCCCCGTGCCGAAGAGGGGCTGATGCATCTGTTCAACCTGATGGGCGAACGGTGCGGGCGGCTGTTGCTCAGCGGGCGCGAGCCTCCGGCGCGCTGGGCCATCGCCCTGCCCGATCTCGCCTCGCGCATGGCTCTGCCGCCGGTATTTCAGGTCGGACGACCCGATGTCACGCTCCTGTCGCACTTGTTCCTCAAACTGTTCGATGATCGCGATATCGCCCTCGACCCGAAGGTGGCCATTTTTCTCGCCGTCCGTGCCGAACGCAGCTTCGGTGCCGCGCACGGGATGGTGGACGCTCTGGACGGGTACAGCGTGAGGACGAAGCGGCCGATCACGACGGCAATGGCAAGGGAGGTCTTCGGATGGTAACGCTCGATTCCGGGGCAGGGTCCAACGCGACGGAAAGGCCGGGAGAACTGGAGGCGGAGCCGCACGCTCCGGCTTCCCACGCGGATTTCCTGAATACGCAGGCCGGACCGCCAGGCGACGATGTCACCTATACGATGGATCAGCCCGAACGGTTCATCAACCGGGAGCTGTCATGGCTGTCCTTCAACGACCGTGTACTGCGCGAAGCCGATGACCGCCGCCATCCCCTGCTCGAACGGCTGCGCTTCGTCGCGATTTCCGGCTCGAATCTCGACGAGTTCTATACCGTCCGCGTCGCCGGTCTGCGGGAGCTGGTCAATGCCGGGGTCACGCGCACCAGTGTCGATGGCCTGACCCCCGCACAGCAACTGGAGAAGATCGACGCCGATTGCCGCGCCCTGATGCAGGGGCAGCAGGAACGCTGGGCCGGCCTGCGCGAGGAGATGGAAGCCGAAGGCATCTTCGTCGTCGAGAAGGACGAACTGACCGAGGACGACCGCGTCTGGCTGGATGCGAAGTTCATGGACGACGTGTTCCCGGTGCTCTCGCCGCTGGCCATCGATCCGGCGCATCCCTTTCCCTTCGTGCCGAGCAAGGCCCTGTCGATGGCCCTGCAACTCGTGCAGCAGGACGGGGATTCGGAGATCGATGCCCTGCTCATCATTCCCGCGCAACTGGAGCGGTTCACCCGCCTGCCGGAGGGCGATGGCTCCACCGTCATCCGTTTCGTGGCGCTGGAAGACATGATCGCGCTGTCGCTGGATCGCATCTTCCCCGGATACGACGTGCGGGGCGCCGGGCTGTTCCGTGTCCTGCGCGATTCGGACATGGAGATCGAGGAAGAGGCCGAAGATCTCGTCCGGGAATTCGAGACCGCGCTCAAGCGTCGCCGCCGGGGCGAGGTGATCCGGCTCAAGATGGCCTCGGACACGCCCGATACCCTGCGCGAATGGATCTATCGCGAGTTGAACGTCAGCCCGGCCGAGGTGAACGACGTTTCGGGGATCGTCGGCGTCTCCGATCTCGAAAAGCTGATCGTCGACGACCGGCCCGATTTGCGGTGGCGCAACTACACGCCGCGTCGCCCCGAACGGCTGAACGATTTCGGCAACGATTGTTTCGCGGCCATCAAATACAAGGATTTCCTGCTCCATCATCCTTACGAGACCTTCGACGTGGTGGTCGAATTCCTGCGCCAGGCCGCGCGCGACCCCAACGTGCTGGCGATCAAGCAGACGCTCTATCGGACCTCCGCCCAAAGCCCCATCGTGGAAGCCCTGTGCGAAGCCGCCGAACTGGGCAAGCAGGTCACGGCGCTGGTGGAACTGAAGGCCCGTTTCGACGAGGCGGCGAATATCGTGCAGGCGCGGCAACTGGAGCGCGCGGGGGCGCAGGTGGTCTACGGATTCATCGAGTGGAAGACCCATGCCAAGATGTCGTCCGTGGTGCGGCGCGAGAACGGGAAACTCGTCACCTATACCCATTACGGCACCGGCAATTATCATCCGATCACGGCGAAGTTCTATACGGACCTGTCGTATTTCACCGCCGATCCGGTGCTGGGGCGCGATGCGGGGCGGGTGTTCAACTACGTCACCGGCTATGCCGAGCCGCGCGATCTGGAAAAGGTGTCGATCTCGCCCATCGGCATGAAGGCCCGCATCCTCGCGCTGCTGGAAGAGGAAGCCGACCATGCCCGCGCCGGACGCCCCGCGCAGGTCTGGGCCAAGCTCAACTCGCTGATGGATACGGAAGTGATCGATGCCCTGTACCGTGCCAGTCAGGCCGGGGTACGGATCGATCTGGTCGTTCGCGGCATCTGCGGCGTGCGCCCCGGCATCGGGGGCCTGTCGGAGAATATCCGCGTGAAAAGCGTGGTCGGGCGGTATCTGGAGCATTCGCGCATCGTCTGTTTCGGGCGGGGCGAGGGCCTGCCGGGGGAGAATGCGAGCGTGTTCATCTCCTCCGCCGACTGGATGGAGCGCAACCTCGACCGCCGGGTCGAGGCGCTGTGCCCCATCGAGAACCCCACGGTGAAGCGACAGATCCTGCAACAGGTCATGGCTGCGAACCTGCGGGACGAATCCAATAGCTGGGTGATGAACGGGGATGGCAGCTACGTCCATGACAACGGCGAAGGGTTCGATTGCCACGAGTTCTTCATGAAATACCCGTCGATTTCAGGCCGGGGCCGTATCGGGTATGCCGATGCTCCGCTGTTGAGTGCGGAAGGCTAGATATATTCGATCATACGTTCGTTTTGCCAATACCGCCCGACATGCTAGGAATTACCCTTCGTAGAAGGGAATTACCGATGAAGAAGTTTCTTTGCATTGCCATCCTCGGTGCCGTTGCGGCATGTGAGACGACGGCACCCGCTCCGACGTCCGTGGCGAACCCGCTGCCCGTGGCGAACCTGGCATCTGTGGCAAACCCGACGCCTGCGCCAAATCCGACGCCTGCGTCCATCTCGACGTCTGCGCCGGTCGCGACACAGCATTGCCCGATTCTGGATACGGGGATTTCACTGTCGGAATCCGGATGTCTCGGGACATGCCCCGAATACGCCGTGACGATTTTTTCGAACGAGGTCTACCAGTTGCATCTCGGGAAATTCACCCGCGCGCCAGGGACGACCGAAACGGGAGTGTTTTCTGCGGGGACCTTTGCAGCGGCCAATGCCGCGCTTCAGGCCGCGAATTTCACCGCTCTTCCGACGAATGTGACGACCGGATCACCCGATTGCGGGGGCCAGACCGTGTCCGACCTGCCCAATACGTCGATCGGCGAGAAAACCGACACGGGGACGCGGGTGGTCAATTACTATCCGGGATGCACCGCAGCACCGGCGCGGCCTGCACTCGATACGCTGCTGGCCAGTCTGCGGAGTACGTTCAGGATTCCGGCGCTGGTGGCGATGCCGTAATCTTCAGCCGAGCAGCAGGGCGTGGCCCGGCGCTCGCCGGCGTCATCGCGTTCAGTCCTTTTTCAGAAGTCTCCGGTATTGCTCTACACCGTAGTCTTCGAGAAAGGGTCAGCCATGAAGAACCTCGTGATGCCGGTGCTCGTCGTCGTGCCGCTGACCATCGGCGTCCTGTGGGTGGTGACGGGCAGCAAATCCGAGACGGAGGCGGCTCTGCCCGAAGGCGTACGTTTCGTCGCGCCGATGGAATGCAGCGACCCGCTCGCCTGCGTGGTGCAGAACCACGTCGACCTGAAATCCGGCCCCGGCATATCGGACCCGGCCTGTGGCGGGCGGACCTATGACGACCATCAGGGCGTAGATTTCAGGATCCTCGACCTGCCCACGATGCTGAAGGGCGTACCGGTCGTAGCCGTCGCGGATGGCGAGGTGATCGGCACGCGCGACGGCGAATACGACGGCGCATGGCTCGCCAGGGGCCGCGAGGCCGTGGGGGACCGCGATTGCGGCAATGGCATCGCACTCAAGCACGAGGACGGGTACGTGACACAGCTCTGTCACCTGCGGCGTGGCTCGATCCTCGTCGAAGAGGGGGACACGGTCACGCAGGGCCAGCAGGTCGCGAGCGTCGGGATGTCGGGCCGGGCCGAGTTCCCGCATGTGCATATCTCCGTGCGCAAGGACGATGCGCGGATCGACCCCTTCACCGGACACAGCATCGGCGAGGATGCCACCTGTGGCGAGGGGCCGGGCAGCCTCTGGGCCGGGGCGATACCCGATCACTGGCAGCCCGAGGCAGGCCCGTTCATCTTCAAGAGCGGCTTCACCAGCGCGCCCGTCACCCTCGGTACCATCGAGCGCGCCCCTGCCGATCCGACCACGGATGCGCCCGCCCTCGTCTTCTATGCCCGCGCCGTGGCGCTGAAGAAGGGCGATGTCGAGAAGATCGAGTTGAGCGGCCCGTCAGGCTTCGAGACCATCGGCAGCGTGGGCGAGCCGCTGGACCGCGACAAGGCCCAGATCATGCGCTTCGTGGGACGCCCCGCCAAGGGAGAGCCGCTGCCCGCCGGGGACTACCATGGCCGTTACCAGATCGAACGCGATGGTGAGCCGGTGCTGGATATCAGCCGGCATTTCGTGATCGAATAGAGACTCTGGCCCCTGTGTAATAGCGGTTCCGCTGGCCGCCGGTTCGCTTTAGAGAGGGACCGGGGAACCTGGATACCGCGCCATGAACAAATCTGCGCCATTGACGCTGCGGGACGTCGTCGAGTGGCACCGCAAGGGCGATTACGACAAGGCCATCGTCGCCTATCGCCGCCTGCTGCGCGACACGCCCGACAATCCGCTGATCTGGACCAATCTGGGCGCGGCCCTGCGCTCGACGGGGCATCTGGAAGCGTCGATCCTGTGCCACCGGCGCGCGCTGTATCACGGGCCGCAGAACGCGACCGCCATCGCCAATCTGGGCAATGCCCTGCGCGAGGAGGGCAGTTTCGCCGAAGCGCGCAGCATGGCCCTGATCGAGCAGACGGGCATGGCCACCGGCCCCGCCGCGACGGTCGCGCGGGACTTGCAGGGCATGGGCCGCTGGCGTGCCTCCCTCGCCGCCTTCGACAGGGCCATCGCGGATGAACCGACGGACCCGGAACTGCGTATCCTGCGCGCCACCTCGCATTTCATGACCGGCAATTTCAGCGACGGGCTGGCCGATTACAGCCAGCGGTTCCGGTTCTCGCCCAAGAGCGAGCCGAAGCGGTCCTCGCCGCGCTGGAACGGGGGACCGGCCAGCGGCAAGCGCCTGCTGGTGATGAGCGAGCAGGGCCTGGGCGACATGGTGCTCGTCTCGCGCTTCCTGCCGGGACTGCGGGAGACTTGGGAAGAGATCTGGCTGACATCGCGGGAGCCGACCCGGCGTCTCTTCGAGAACGTGCCCTATATCGACCGGGTCTTCCCGAAGAACCGGCCTCCCCCGGAAGGCGCGGAGGACGCGCATGTCCCGGCGATGGAACTGATGCGGATCCACGGCCTGACGCCCCGGACCTGTCCGCCCCCTGCTCCGCTGACCATTCCGCCGGATTCCCGCGCGCGGGCGGCGCGGATCGCCGCGCCCTACGAAAAGCTGTTCAAGATCGGCATCTGCTGGGCGGGCAGCCCGACCTTCGTGCAGGCCAAGCGCAAGGCCACGGAGTTTCGGAACTTTCTCGAACTGGCGGATATTCCGGGCATACAGCTCTTCGGGATGTGCAAGGGCGAGCGCGAGGAGGATATCATGGACCTCGGCGCGGAGGCGCTGGTCGTCAATACCGCCGCGACGGACCGGGATTTGGCCGATGCCGCCGCGCTCTGCGAGCAGATGGACCTCGTCATCACCGTGGATACCGGCCTCGGCCATATCGCCGGGGCCTTGGGCCGACCCACCTGGATCCTGCTCGCGCGGCCCCCGTTCTGGTATTGGGGTCCGCATGGCGAGAGCACGTATTGGTACGACAGCGCGCGGCTGATCCGGCAGAGCGTCACGGGCGACTGGTCCGGCCCCTTCGCGACGGTCCGGGCCGATCTGGAGGCGATGGTGTCGTGAGCGGATTGCTGGTGGAAACGCCGATCCCGGTGGGCGAGTTGATCGACAAGATCACGATTCTGGAGATCAAGCTGGAGAAGATCGCCGATGAGGACAAGCTGGCCCATGTGCGGCGGGAGCATGGATTGCTGACGGCGCGGCGGGATGCGGCGGTGGCCCGCTCGGCTTCGCTCGACCGGTTGACGGAAGAGATCGGGGCGGTGAACCGGGCGCTGTGGGATATCGAGGACGTCTTGCGCGTGATGGAACGGGCGGGCGATTTCGGGCCGGATTTCGTGCACAAGGCGCGGGAAGTCTACAAGACCAACGACGCGCGCGCACGGCTCAAGGCGCGCATCGACGCGCTGACCGGATCGGCCCTGTCGGAGCAGAAGAGTTACGTCTGAGGCGGTTTTGCGTCGAGCCGCTCCTCGATGCGGGCGAGGCGGTTCTCCATCGTCCGCAGGACATCGAGGATTTCATGGCGCTCGTCGGCGGCGGCTTCATCCTCCTCCACCGCATCCTGCATCGAATTGACGATCAGGCCGACCACGAGGTTGGCCACGGCGAAGGTCGTCACGAGGATGAAGGTGAGGAAGAAGACCCAGGCATTGGGATGGAGTTCCATCACCGGGCGGACGATGCCCATCGACCAGCTTTCCAGCGTCATGATCTGGAAGAGCGTGTAGCCCGACGCGCCGATGGTGCCGAACCATTCCGGGAAATCCGCGCCGAAGAGCGTGGTGGAGATCACCGCCGCGACGTAGAAGATCAGCGACATCATCAGGAACACCGTTCCCATGCCCGGCAGGGCGTCGATCAGCCCCTCGACCACCCGACGCATCTGGGGCAGGGCCGAGACCAGCCGCAGGACACGGATGACCCGCAGGGCGCGCAGGATCGACAGGCCGCCCGTCTGGGGAACCAGCGAGATGCCGACGACGAGGAAATCGAAGACGTTCCAGCCGTCGCGAAAGAAACGATGACCCTGCGCGAACAGCTTTGCCGCGATCTCGACGATGAAGAGCGTCAGGCAGGCCATGTCGATGACGGACAGCAGCGGCCCATATGCGGCCATGACACCGGGCGAGGTCTCCAGCCCCAGCACGACCGCATTCACCGCGATGGCCGCGAAGACGATCTGCTGGACCGTCCGGGTTTCCACGAACAGGCCGATGCGGCGGCGCAGGTCGGCAATCGGCATCGTATCGTCTCCGCATGATGTACCCGCAGACAGGTAAGGATCGATGACGCCAAGGCAAGCGCGGAAATGCCGAAGGGGGCGATCCGGTTGACGGGTGGCTCCGGCGACGCATCCTGACCGGGGTACATAACCGGAGATCGCCATCATGAAACCATCGCCTGCCGTCGCCCTTGGTCTCTTCATCGCGACACCGGCTTTCGCGGATATCCGGGTCGATTTCGACGAAGGCGCGCCGAAGGACCGCTTCACGATTCTCAACGACGGTGCCTGCGCGCTGGAGGAGGCGACGGTGACGGTCGATCTGGACGGATCGGCGGGAAAACTGATCTTCGACGTGACCGGATCGGGGGCGGGGATTCAGGTATTCCAGCCCTTCGAGGCGGTGTCGGGGGCAGAATTGCTGACCGAATTGCCCTCCGTGAGCGACGGGGATACTGCCGTGAGCCTGACCCTTCGATCGCTTTCGCCGGGGGAGCGGGTCGCCTTCACCATCGATGTCGACGACACGACGAGCGGCTACGGGATCACGGTGTCGGGATCGGAGATCACCGGCGCAGGGGTGCGCGTGCAGGCAGGCGATAGGATGGCGGAAGGCCGGTTCGGGGAGGATGCGGTGGCGCGGGTGGCGCTGTCGGGCTGTATTTCCTGATGGGTTTCAGGACTGTGTCATGCGGCCTCGCGATCGACGCCAGCTCCAGCGGGATCGACGCTCATCCCGGATCGACGACGAAGCCGCAAACCGCTCGTCGAAACAGATCGGAATGCATCCCGGTTCTCCGAAGGATCGCCTCTATGTCATCTTCGGTGATTTCGTAGTGAGCAGCCAATCCGGCTCGATATGACGCTCACGGCATCCTCTTGAATGTTCCGATAAGCCGTGATCTCCGTCCTTCTCGGGGAGCGGCAGGCGATTTGCCAGCAGTGTCAGGATATCGATCGGCTTTTCGATGTCGAAACATCGCCGCGATGTCCACCCGACGGGTTCACGAAGCGAGTTCGGGCTGACCGCCGAGTTACCGCCCCCTACTCCGCCACTTCCATCTTCGGGACCAGCGCGTTCGGGCGGCCTGCGCATTCGCGGAAGATGCGGGCGTCGCAGGTGGCGCAGATGTCGTCGGAGAGTTGCGCCGTCACGGCCCGGATCGCATCGCCCTTGGAGGCGACGACATGGTCTTCGCCGATCTCCTGGATGACGTGCAGGCGCTCGAGGCGCTTGATCAGCGGCTCGTAGCGGGTGACGATGTAGAGACTGCCGCCCCGCTTCTTGCGGCGCTTGGCTTCGTCGATCAGGGCATGTGCCCCGGCGAGGTCCACGTCGCCGACGCCCTTCAGGACGAGGACCATGTGCTTCTGGAGCGGGCGCGACCGCTCGACCTTGCGAAAACCCCGTTCGATGGATTCGACCGAGCCGAAATAGAGCGGGCCGTCGATCCGGATGAACATGGCCTGCGGACATTCGCGCAGCGAGTAGAGGGTCGGGTCGCGGAAGGTGCCGTTCTCGTCGGGGGCCGAGATGACGAGGTTGGGGCGGGAGGTCTTCGACAGGAAGATCATCAGCGACAGGATCACGCCGACATAGATCGCGAAATCCAGCTCGACCATCGTCCCGGCGAGGAAGGTCGCGGCGATGATCGACAGCTCGGTCGGACTGGCGCGCGAGATCTCCCAGATTTCCTTGAAACTGACCAGCTTCCACGCGACCAGCAGGATCAGGCCGGCAAGACCGGGGATCGGAATATGGGCGACGAGCGGCGAGAACAGCAGCAGGATGATGAACAGGAAGATCGCGGCGAAGATGGCCGACATCGGGGTCTTGGCCCCCGATTCGTAGTTGATGCCGCTGCGCGTGAACGAGCCGGAGCCGGGATAGGCCTGGAACATGCTGCCGACGATGTTCGACAGGCCCTGCCCCACGATCTCGCGGTTGGCATCGAAGCGGGTATTGGTGCGATAGGCGAAGGCGCGGCCGATGGAGACGGCCTCCAGCAGGCCGATCAGGGCGATGGCGAAGGCCCCTTCCGTCACCAGGCCGATGGTTTCGAGCGAGGCGGTGGGGGGCGAGAAATACGGCGTGATCGACGGCAGTTCGCCGACCATCGCGACGCCCTTCTTCTGCGCATCGAGATAGGCCGCCAGCAGCGCCGAAGCGGTCAGCCCGATCAGGAAGGTCGGGGAGCGCGGCGCGATGCGGCGGGAAAGGATGGTGACGATGAAGGCGGTCGCGGCGATGTATACCGCCGTCATGTTGATCTGCTCCGCCGACTCGATGGTGCGATAGAGACGTTCGACGACCGAGCCGCCGCGCTCGATGGCCACTCCCATGGCCGGGGCGATCTGGCTGACCCCGATGAGGACGGCGGCAGCGGCGGTGAAGCCGAGCATCACCGAATGGGACACGAAGGCGACGAGCCGCCCCAGCCCCGCGAAGCCGAGCAGGAACTGGATCACGCCGACCATCAGGGTCAGCAGCAGGGCAAGCTGGATGAACTCGACGCTGCCCGGAACCGACAGGCCCGCGAGGGTGCTGAACACCACCGCCGAGATGGCCGTGGTCGGGCCGGAGACCATCACCATCGACGACCCCCAGAGGGCCGCGACGATGGGCGTGATCATCGCCGTGTAGAGCCCGTAGATCGGCGGCAGGCCCGCGATGGTGGCGAAGGCGACCCCCTGCGGCAGCACGATACTGGCATTGGTCAGACCCGCGATCAGATCCGCCCGCACGGTACTGCGCGTGACGGAGCCGCGCCAGGCGGCGGGAACCAGCAAGGACCAGTCGAGGGCTAGTGACACAGGAGCCGTGCCTCCGCTCAGAAGGGCAAGTCACGCGCTCCATGGCATGAAAGGCGGGACGAAACAACGGGTGGTTCAGGAGGCCCGATCATCGCGTATTGCGATAATTGAGACTGATCGTCTTGATACTATTCGTTTCCCTGCTGCGATGCAATACGCGCCACGGCCTCCCGATCGACCTGTGCAGGGGCGAGACCGGCGAGGCGGGCATAGAGGTCGAGATTGCGGCGCAGGGCCTGCGTCCCGTCCGGCGCTCCGGCGCGCAGGGTGACGAGGTGGTCCATCTGGAGGCGCTCGATGGCCTGTTCGGCAGCGGCGACCCTCTGGCGGGCGGCTTCGGCGAGGGCGGGGGGCAGGGAGCCGGGGGCCTCCTTCCATCTGCGGCGCAGGGTGCGCAATGGCTCGACGCGCTCGCGCCGCCAGTCGTCGCTGAAGGCGATGGCCGCGTGCAGGGCGGGTTCGGAGAGGGCGAGACCCTCCGCGCCGCACCAGAGGCAGAAGAGGGTCAGCGGCACATCCATGCCATCCTCGTCCTGAAGACGCAGGAAAAGCGCCCCGTTCTCCTCCGGCAGATAGAGGGCGAGAGAAAAGCGCCAGAAACGGTCGGCATCGGGGTGTGCCGTCGGCTCTACCATATCGTGTTTCCCTGTCGTATAAGGACCGCTTCATCGAGACTTTCCGAGCCAGCGAGACCGGCCAGCATGACCGAATTCGAAGACGAAGCCGACCTGCGCGCCCGCCTCGAAGAGCTGCGCGCCGAACACCGTGCGCTGGACGCGGAGATCGCCGGGGGTGAGTTGGGACCGATGCGCAACCAGATCCTCGTGACGAAACTCAAGCGGCGCAAGCTGGCGCTGAAAGACGAGATCGCACGGCTGATGGACCGCCTGCAACCCGATATCATCGCATGAGCGCGGAAGCGCCGCTGGTCGGCATCCTGATGGGCAGCCAGTCGGACTGGCCGACGATGAAAGCCGCGTGTGCGATGCTGGAGGCGCTGGAGGTGGCGTACGAGGCGCGGATCGTCTCGGCGCATCGCACGCCCGACCGGATGTTCGCCTATGCCGAGAGCGCCCGCGAGCGCGGGGTGCGGGTGATCGTGGCCGGGGCAGGCGGGGCCGCGCATCTGCCGGGGATGCTGGCGTCGAAGACATCGCTGCCGGTGCTGGGGGTGCCGGTGCAGAGCAAGGCGCTATCGGGGATGGATAGCCTGCTGTCGATCGTGCAGATGCCCAAGGGGATCCCCGTGGGGACGCTGGCCATCGGCGAGGCGGGGGCGGCGAATGCGGGGCTGCTGGCCGCGCGGATACTCGGGGCGACGGATACGGCGCTGGCGGGGCGGATCGAGGATTGGATGGCGGCGCAGGCGGATGGCGTGGGGGATGTGCCGGTGGATGACGCATGAAGACGCTCGGGATTCTGGGCGGGGGACAGTTGGGGCGGATGCTGGCGATGGCCGCCGCGCGGCTGGGGATCGACTGCCATATCTATTGCCCGGACGAGGGGTCGCCTGCGGCGCGGGTCAGTGCGGCGGCGACGGTGGCGGCCTATGACGACGAGGGGGCGCTTGCCCGGTTCGCGGGCGCGGTCGATGCGGTGACGACGGAGTTCGAGAATGTACCCGCCGCAACCGCGCGGTTCCTCGCGGCGCGGGTGCCGGTGCATCCGTCGGCGGAGGCGCTGGAGATCGCGCAGGACCGGGTGGCGGAGAAGGCGTTTCTCAACGGCATCGGCATCGAGACGGCCCCGTGGCGGGGTGTCGATACGCTGGGCGACCTGACGGCGGCGCTCGATGAGATCGGGCCACGCGGCATCCTGAAGACGCGCCGCCTTGGCTATGACGGCAAGGGGCAGGTGCGGCTGGAGGGGCCGGGGGATGCGGCGGAGGCCTTTGCCGCGATGGCGGGTGCGCCTGCGGTGCTGGAAGGATTTGCGGCGTTCGAGCGGGAGATCAGCGTGATCGCGGCGCGGGGGACGGACGGGACCGTGCGCTGCTATGAGCCGGGGGAGAACCGCCATTCGGAGGGCATCCTGCGCAGGACGACGGTGCCCGCGCAGATCGATGCGGCGACCCGTGACGCGGCGCTGGCCATGGCGGAGCGGATCGTCTCGGCGCTCGATTATGTCGGCGTGATCGGGGTGGAGATGTTCGTGATGGACGGCGGCGCGCTGCTGGTGAACGAGATCGCCCCGCGAGTGCATAATACCGGCCACTGGACGCTGGAAGGCTGCGCCGTCAGCCAGTTCGAACAGCATGTGCGGGCGGTC
>ENA-ORXU01002427-ORXU01002427.1-marine-metagenome-genome-assembly--contig:-NODE-2427-length-12788-cov-3.114546_pt1 | contig 12788 bp, 4 predicted proteins | sample MGYA00237869_ERZ511484 | MGnify/ENA metagenome assembly ERZ511484
CGTCAAAAATGGCATTCCGGCCACATAAACTGGTACGCAGACCTGGGATCCAGAAGCTACTGTCTCGTCGCCAAAGAGAACGTCAGGACCGATCAGGCCGTCGCATGGCGTGCCCATCATTCCCTCGTCTACGTCTCCAGATACCGTAACGGCGACAGGGTCAACACCAACTTCTGTAAAGCTGATTTGGAAGGTGCTCGAGAGCGTTCCCGTCGCACCAGCCATCGGAGCAAAAACGAGGTCGTACGTCAATGATGCTCCAGCGGCAATTGTTGATCCGGGGGCCGGACCTGAAAAGGTGAATGCTGTTGCGTCCCCACCTGTGTAGAGTACCGCATCAATGGTCGCATCGGCAGTACCAGTATTGGTTAGAGTGACCTGCTGGGCAGCGCTCATTGCACCTGCTACAGTTGATGGGAAGGTTATGGAAACTGGGGCTATGTCTAGCACCGGTGTCATCGCATCAAGGATCGTAACTGTAGCGGCCTGAGATACAAGTGGAGTAAACTCACCCGATACCTTCGCAACGCTAGCAGTAGGAGTTTCGGAGATACTCACACTGGTGGTGGTAGCTGGACCAGCAGAATCAAAGCATACGTCGAACAGCACTAAGCATTCCGTAAGGGCAACATCTTCGCCCGCGTCATTGTCATAGGTAACTGTAGCAGCACCAGCGTCAAAATTGAGCGTCTCGCCTAGAATCGAAGAGATGTTGTCCATGCTAGGGTTGGAAAGCACGGCGGCATCGAAGTCAAATCCGAAGGTGAAGGACTCGACTGAGTCAATGTTCGCCGCATAGACTGGAATGCACGCTTGAGTACCGGAGACAGCTGATGTATCCCCTAGCACGAGGGCTGCATCCGTGAGGTCTGCGCATGGCATACCAAATGGATTTATCAACTCGATCTGTCCATCTATGCCAGCGACGGTGAAGGTCCCGCCGTTATTCTCGAACCTGACTTCGCTATCAGTATCCACACCTATGGCAGAAATACTCGCCCCGCCGCGGGTATCAAAGCACACATCGAAGAGCGCGACACAAGCATCATCTGCAAGAGTCACCTCCCCTCCTGGACTAGAATAGGTTATCGTATCTCCAGTAACACTGAGCGTCAACCCGGCCTCAAGTGCTGGATTCACATTAGCCGTGTCCAAATTGCTAATGAGACCAGTATCGTACTCGCTTGCAAAAGTGAATGAGGTGAGCGGCGAAAGTTCGCTGCCGAATACTGTTACACACGCGCGGTTGCCAGCCGTGTCTCGAACACTACCGTAGATGACGCTTGGGCCGACAGCGCTAGCGCAAGGGTCAGCAATTACACTAACTTCCCACACATTGATGGCAGCTGGCAGCGTGGTATCTGCATTATAGAGCTTCTCGAAATTAACTCTAGGTATATCCGTGACCATGACCTCCGTCGTGTCCGTCGTCGTTTTCAACCTCAGGTTCAGATCGAAAATCGTGACCGGATTGGGGTAAGTCAGATAGTCACTAATTGTGAAGTAGATTACTCTGATTTCACCTCGTGCGGAGTCTACATTAAGATCGAAATCTCCACCAAGTCTTGCCGAAAACGGTGGCCATAAGTTGGATATACTCTCGAAATCTGCAACGTCTGGGTCCCAGGTCACGGCGAATTGTAGTGTCTCAACATCATCCGGCACCCCAAAGTCCCTGGCTAGGATCGAGGAAGTAACAACTTCACCGGGATCGCCACTACTCATGGTCGTCCCAAACTCCATGGTTTGAGTCTGAGCAAATAGTGGGGAAAAACTGAGCGTAACTGCCGCCAGGAGTAAAGAACTCCACACGTAAAGTTGTTTCATGTAAACCGAGTTGGTAGGGACGATTGCGACCACACAGGTACTATGGACGTGCAATGAGCCGACTCACAAACGTGGAGCCGTTCCGCAACGATAGAACGAGTATGTCGGTGGCAGGATATGGGACGATGAGTTGGGTTCTCGTCGTGTTCTGGGAAACTGATTTTCTTGCTATGTGACGCCCGGATAGTGATATAAGCGAGATCTCAGCTTGCCTGAGACCCTGTTCATGATCAAAAGTTATCGAGTTGGGCGAGTTCCAGACATAACGAAAGTGTGGTGGTTCAAGGGAGGATACAGATGATGTCTCTCGTAAATGTACACTTCCCTTGCGGACCTCTACTAACAATACCTCCTGAGCGGCCTTGACGAACTGTGTAGAAAAGCCCCCATTGACAGGCCCAAGGCAAGAACTATCGCCAGGATTGCCGATGGCATTCATCTCTAGGCGCAACAAGATGCTCCCGTCGTCGAGGATACCAGACTCACCAGTCGCGTTTGGTTCGAGATACAGAAAGCGGACGGCGCTGTCGAGGACGCTCACTTGATAGGGGCTCGACTGTGTAAACGTATCCGCAGGGACGGTTGCTTCAATTACCTCGACCACTCCTGGATCGAATGCCACCTCGAACTGGGCGTCTGAAATGGAGTCAAAGCCCATCACCGCAACGTCTGCAATCAAGCGATCGCCAGCTTGCACATCACGAAGTGTGTCAATAGACAGCACAACTTGGGCGCCTAACCCTGACCCTACGATAAGAAGAGCCAACAGCGAAAACCATTGTCGCATAATCCCGATTCTTTGGGCGTGGTACGGCTGAGGATGCCTTGAGGTTATACTCTAACGCAAGAAGGGGAGACTCCGCATGTAGCGAAGTCTCCCCTTTTTAAGTAATCCCGGCCACTCCTAATGAGCGGCCGGGATACCCGTGGTGGTCATCTTACTTGACAACAACCATCTTGCGAGTTGCAGTGAACTCACCTGCAGTGAGGGTGTACGAGAGTACACCTGCACCTGGAAGGTCGCTAGCAGCAACCTCTACGGTGTTAGCACCGGCAGCGTAGTCGCCAGTGATCGTCCATACAACACGGCCAGCTGCATCAGTGATGGCGAGGTTAGCCTCACCTTCCTCAGCAAGCTCGAAGTCGATTACCGTAGAACCGTTGAATGGGTTCGGGCGGTTCTGACCGAGAGCGTAGCCAGTAGCAACAGTGGTGTTACCGAAGCGAAGTGCAATCTTCTGCTCGCCTTCCTCTGCGTAAGCAGCGGCAGGAGTAGCAGAGCTAGTCACACTCATGACTTCTGAGAGAGCAACACCGTCACGTAGAGCGCGGACTTCAAGAGCGAAGAGCTCTCCAGCCATGTTCTCAGCGTTGTGACTCATGGTGATGCGTCCTTCAGCGATGTTCTGAGCGCCGAATCCACCAGCAGTGTGAGCACCGCCGCGGATGTTGACTACCTCAAGAGCAGCAGCATCGAACTCAAGCGTTCCTTGGTAGCCAAGTGCAGCAACGTCAGATGCAGTGAAGGTTACAAGCTGAGTCTCACCAGCGGCGAGTACAGCGTCGTCAGCTACAAGCTCGAATGTACCAGCGAGGGTACGTGGAGCGAGCACCTGGTCAGCGTTAGCTCGTGCGTTACCGTCAACGTCACCAACCTTAACAGCGCGGAGCGATACGAGTACCTCTCCTTCTACATTGTTCACCGATACAGACTCCTGTGAGAAGTCGTCGGCGTTGAAGAAGCGCCATGAAGTGTTAGAGCGGAAGCCAGACTCACGGCCAAGGAGTACACGGCGAGCAACAGTGATGTCGAACGCGTTAGCTCCACCTGCACCGTCAACATCAGCAGCAGCAATCTGCTCGAATGTTGTAAGTGGCGCAGTACCGAGTAGGTGACGGCTCATGACGATGAAGTCATTCGTGTTGACACCATTCATGTGACCGTCGTTGCGTGAAGCCTCGATGGTTACGTCGCTGCCAGCAGCTACTGAGATAGAAGCAACACCGTCTACGGTGGTAGCATTCATCGAAGTACCGTTAACCATGATAGAAGCACCGTCTACGCCGTCACCTTTGAAGGTAGTAGCGTCGACTACGATACGTCCCATTTCACCTCCGCCACAGTTGCCGTTCTCGTCGGTAAGGACGAATGGTACAGTAGTAGCGTCTTCGTTGCCAGAAGCATCGATTACGATGAAGGTGTAGTTCTGAGTTCCGAGGTCGTCAGCACCGAGAGTGATCGAAGCAGCAGCAGCACTGCGTGGGTCTTCGTCACGCTTCACGAGAAGCTTAACACTTCCACAGTCGTCGAAGCTTGGGTTGTTCGAGTCGTCAAGCTGAGCAGCAGTGAGTACGTACATGCACTCTGTACCCTGCATGATGCCAGACTGAAGAAGGTCAGCATTCGGGGTTGGACGCTTGCAGTCAACCGTCTCGAAGAGAAGAGCGATAGCATCGTTGTTTCCACAACGGTCGCGTGCTCCAACTACAGCAGCGTGCTGTCCGATTGGGAAGGTTCCGCTCACAGTGAAGCTCGTTCCGCTACCGGTAAGGGTGCTAGGAACTGCAACGCCGGTTGCGATAGCCTCATTTACCGTGATGCGTCCGTCTCCGTTCGCGTCACGGACGAATCCGTAAACAGTAGCCTCAACATCGAAGATGTTGGTGCAATCGTCAGATACAGTGAAGCTCGTTCCACCAGGGAAAGCGCAAGTGCCGTTAGCAAGTACTACTTGACCAGCTGGGTCACACTCAACGTTAGGACCGTCGGTAATAACCGGAGCGGTAGCGTCGTCGAGGTTGAAGAACTGAGTGTAGCTGAAACGTCCGTTCCACTTGAAAAAGCGAGTGATCGTAAGAGGGCCAGCAGTACCAGCCTCACGGGTGTAGACAGCACGAAGTTGAGCACCGAAATCGGTGTCATCGTCGTCGTCGTTGTTAGCCTGACCTACTAGATCAACAACTGGAGCGCTGTAGCCCTCGATGTTTGTAACCTCGATGAACTCAAGATCTTCAGTAGATGCTACGCACTCATCAGTAAACTTGTAGAGGCGCTTGTTGAGGCCACATACATCGTCACTTCCGTCTTCGTTGGTGAAGTCGTGGTCGTCACGAGTTACGAGGAGTGGGCTGCAGCCTAGCTCGTCGATGTCTCCTTCGCCGATTACACGGGCGATAGCTGCGTCGAAAGCAACACCACCGTCGCACTCAAGAAGCTCAACATCGTCAAGAAGACGTACTTCGAAGTCTACGAATGGAAGGACAGCAATAAGCTGGGTAGTTACCGTACGGTTTAGCTTCGGGCTACGGTCGGTAGCAGTAAAGGTACGTGTGATCAATCCTTCTCCACACTCGTCAATGTTTACGATAGTCTGTAGCGCTACGTCTACATCACATACGTCAGCAAAGATTGGAGCATCAAGATCGAGAAGCTGGTTGTTACCAAGGTCACGGATCAAGTCAGCATCATCGCAGCGTACTACGCGCTCAGGTGAGCGACGGATAAGGCGAGGAGCTTGAGTGTCCTCGACCTGAAGTAGCGCCATGCAATCGTTGTAGCGACCGAAGAGGTCTCCACCTGGTGCATAACGGCCAGTTGTGATAGGGCCTTTGCCAGGGAAGATGTCGAATACACGAACGATCACCATGTTGTTGTTCGTGGCGATGTCAGCGCAGCAGAAGAAGGCTTCGTCGTCAAAAAGTGTGGTACGTACACCGTCGAGATTAGCTCCGTCGCATACGTTGGTACCGATTCCACTGAAAACATCAGCGGTGCTCGTTGTAGCATCAGTGATTCCTGCCTCGTCAGCACGGAGAACCTTGAAGAATACATTACCGCAGTTGTCGTAGCTGCCGCTGTCAAAGTCTTCAGCGTTGATCGACGTGTTGTCGGTCGTGAGCGAAAGGCTGGTAATCTCGTCACAGATTGCAACAGGAGCGATGTCGTCAATAACGAAGACGTCGAGAGTCTCAGTAGTGACGTTACCACAGTTGTCCTTAACCTGGTAGGTTGCTGTGTAGGCATTAGGGCTGATAGGAAGTCCTTCTCCACCAATCTGGAAGAAAAGCTCGCCACCAAGACTTACCTGAGTTGCAACACCGGCTGCAGTAGACACAGTAAGTGTAGATGCGTCAACGCCCGAGCAGTTGTCGCTCAATACTGGGTAAGGAAGAAGTCCGTCGCTAGCGCAAATTTTGCGGTGGCTGTCGCGGCCTAGGTTAGCACTTACTTCAACAGAGGCCGGCAAAGTTACAACAGGACCTTGGATATCAACTACGTTGATCACCTGCTGGTACTCGGTTACAACACCGGTGCACATGTTGAGGATCTCCCAGTCACGGAAGATCTTGCGTGGGTTACCTCCGGTAGGAGCTACGTCAGCGCAGATTTCAAGAACGCGCTCACGGAAGTCAAGCACGGTGTAACCACAAACAGCGTCACCGTCAGCAGCGATCACGTTGAACTGACCAGCAGCCGAACCACCTACAGCGTATGCGCCTGGGTTAGCATTGAAGACTTGGCACTCAACGGTAAGGGGTGATGGTGGGAATGTGAGATCAGCCTGAGTAACATTGATCGTCTGTACGAAATCGTTCGAGCGATTGCCCTTCGAGTCGAGTGCGAAGAATGTTGCCGTAATGGTCATGTTACCCTGGCACGCAGGATCTTGGACCATGTCGAGGCTTAGAAGCTCTACTGGACGTACACCAGAAACACCTGGAGCACAAGCATCGCCACCGTCGGTAGCGCGCAGAAAGAATGGACTCGTAGGATCGTTGACAGCGGCAACTGCTCCGGCCTCCGTGGTGTAGAACGGATCGAGGCAGTCGAAGTCAAATTCCTCATTGCCTACAGTGAAAACAGGACCTGACTTGTCAGCGAAGAATACCTCCTGGTTGTGGCACTGTCGGGTCTGAGCGTCATCTGGATCGCCTTGGAAGACAATAACTGAAAAAGGACCGAAGCGAAGGTCGATCGTAGGATCGGCCATTTGAGCCCATGCAGCGTCAGCTACAAGCTCAGCGTCTCCAAGCTCACTTTGAGCGAGTATCGCTCCAGTTGCTGGATTCTTAACCATGATGAGGTAGTCCTCACCGTCGTTGTCGGCACCATTAATGAAGTCCCCAGGAGTGAGGACGATGTTGCACGTACCGGGTTCGTAGTTGAAAGTCAACTCCCCCGAAATGCAGGATTGAGCGTACGCAGAGCCCATACAAAGGACAGCTGCGAACGACAGCATAGCCCACCGAAGGAGAGCGATGCGTGTGTAGTTAGTTCTGGACATGAAGATTATAATTTGTGAAAAAGCCTTGGTTTGAACGACCCACGTTTGGGTCGAATGAGATTCCATTGTTTATGGCATGTCTTTTGAACTAGCAGGGCTAGCGGTCCAGACATGAGAAGTGACCGCCGAGGCAGTCTTAATTTTTAGTCTCCTACTATTTGGGAAGCATTGCCGTCGCATGCTTGTATTCCCCCTGCCGACCTCAGCCAGCATCCCAAATCTAGGCGCCGTACCAAAGGCAGGCGCAAAATTCGGAGCATCTACTACTAAGACGTTACCGTCCTCAACTCGCAAGCATACCCGTCGGTACGCAGCACGAGCGCAAAGTGCAAAACAAAGATATCCTGGCCTCTATCGAAGTACATACCGTGACATCGGTATTATACGAAGATAGTGACCAGGATACGAAGGCCTGAAGGCCTGAATGATTCGTTTCCGCAGCGAAAAGCGGCTGTAGTGCGGCGAATGCCGCTACACCATGCTGTCCGAATAGACGATGGCGAGCAGTCCCGCGGTGTTGTTGACACCCAGCTTTCGCATGATATTCTTGCGGTGTACACTCACTGTCTGATCGGAGATGAAGAGTTCGCGAGCGATTTCTTTATTGGAGAGTGCCTGTGTGATGAGTCGAAGCACTTCAATCTCCCGCTTGGTAAGCTGGTAGCGTTTCACAAAACGATCGGCGTAGGCGTGCGTCGTCAATACGATTGGCAACTCTGCGCGGTCGGTAGGTGCCTCAACCCCCTGGCCGATGTATTCCTCACCCTGCATCACTGAATCAATCGCCTTAAACAGATCCTGGATGGCGTAGCCTTTCAGAACGTATCCGTTTGCGCCAGCCTTGAATGCGGCAGCAACGATCTTTGGATCGTCGTACATGGTCAGGGCAATCACCTTAACCCCACGATGCTCGCGCTTTATGCGTGGAAGCAACAAAAGACCGTCGTCTCCTGAGAGGTTTAGGTCGAGCAGTATCACTTGAGGCTTTGTCTCAAGGACCACTTCTGGCAAACGTGAACCGCTCGCCGCTTCTCCGACAACTTTGATTCGGAATTGGCGGCTCGATTCTAGGACAGATTTAAGCCCTTCGGCAAAGATCTGATGATCCTCTGCGATGAGTACGGTAATGGTGTCGTGGATGGGCATGGTATTGTGTTTCTCTACCATCCGTACCTATAAATTCGTGCCAGACTACCGCTGGACAGGCCGATGAGACGTTATAACGCTAAGTTGCCGCCCAGTGTCATCGGCAATTGTTATCGCTACTGGCGCACTAGGAGAGTTCTGTATTTCCATAGGAATTGACAACAATCGGCTTTCGCCAAAACCTGTAGCGCTAGCATCTTTTCTAATAAGCGTTCTACCGAGCAGATCTCTATAAGTCACGCTTAGCTTAGCATCAGCTTCGAGGCCCTCGACCCACACCGCGCCAGCCGGCGTGACGCGCGCTTGCCAGTCAGGACGGGTTTTGGCGAAAGCTGCCTTTCCATAGGAGGAAACAGCGCTTTGCACCTTGAATGACTCACCAACCAACCTGGCTTCGCTGTTGCGAGAAATAATCTTTGCCAGGGTTTGCTGCTGAATCCAGCTCCGCTCGGTAGCAGAGAATTGGCCTTCGGCCTCATAGTAAAACCGGTCACCATTACGAAGTCGTGAGAATTGATCGTCGAGATGTGTGCGTAGCGTCGGCCCTACGCCATCAGTTTTTTTCTCGATAAGAAAGCCCACCCAAGCATCGACATCATTAATATCCGTGTAGAGACTGGCGAGTAGACTAGCGAGTTCGAGTTCACCCGTTAGGTCTTCGAATTTCGCATAAGGTGCCAGCCCAAGGTCTTCTCTGATCACGTTGAAGGAGGCTACACCTCGATCGCGACCACGATTAATATTGATCGCGAGCAGATCTAATCCTCCAGCGCCTGGTGCGCCAAATAGGAAGTTGCGCAGATCATCAACCACCTTACAGTCCATCGCTTGTTGCGCATGGGCGGCAGCACCTCGTAAGAGAGGTTCCATACCGTTCTGCTGTATAATAGAAATTGGATCAAAGAATACTTCCCGGAGCTGCAAGGGGCTGTTGGGCAGCGCTGATCCATCGGAGTCCTGCAAGAGCAGTTCGCTGCCTACCAGGCTGTGGCCGAAGCGGAACCCTGCAGCAGCAAACTCATTGCCGATACCTGGATGCACGCTAGCATCGTACCCGCTGTATCCGGCTATTTCAACCCCAAGTACCGGCAACCACTCCTCATAGACAACGTGTTGCAATTGAGCCCGAATCAAGCGTCGAGCTGCCTCAAACAATTGCTCATCGGTCCAATCCTGATGGTCGAGTGCCAGGCTATCGGCCAGCCGGTTGTGCTCGCGCATCCATACGGTGTGTAGCGAAGCGAGCAGGCTGTTTTCGTTGGCTCGTACATCACCACATACGAGTAGGCGCTGTTGAGGCGATCGCTGTCCCGCCATAGCTGGGGCAGTCGTATCCACGGGAGCGGCGTACTCACCATTGAGCGTGTTGAATATTGGAAGGTCGCCACTCGAGGTACGCAAACGACCGTTGCTAAAGGACCGCAAATAGTTAGAACGCTCAACCGAGCTTCCATAGACCGCCGAGCCATCGAGAAACGCCGAAATCTCATTGCGGTATCGCCGCACGCCTTCGGCATCCTGATCCCAAGCCGAGCGCATCATCGGTATCATGGCCCGCCCGGTGCTATCTGGATCAAACATGAAGTCGCCCTGCGGCACGACGATGCCCATAAACTCATGCTCGTCGTCTTCGGTGAGCGTTATATCATGGTCGACGAATTGGCCAAAAGCCCACCAAAGGTCATTTAGCCCGAGTTGGCTCGACACCTTGTTGGGTTGAGCACCAAGGACATTGCTTACCGTCCGAGGGTTGGGCAGGCCTTCGTGCGCCGGTGAAGACAGGGAATCGGCAAAACCGACGCGACAGCGATTGAGCAACTGATCGTCGACTGCCCCCCAGCTGGGGTTCTCGATGTTGTTCCCAAAACCATCAAGGCTGGGTCGCTCATCCTGAGCGGCTACAACGAATGTCAAGAGACAGCTACAGAAACTCAGGATGCTATTGCGCATAGGCCTTAAGGCCTGCGACAATTGTAACGCCGCACAGCCAGTTGGTGTGCAGCGAAGCTCAACCTAGTTTGCTGTCAGGAACATACCCGATTCGAGGGTCTCGCCGTCGTTTTCGACGAACCAACGATAGCTAGCGTTGACGAGCGCAGGAAGCTCGTTGCGCTGCAGGGTAAGCTGCGTTTCCTGGATTCGCTTTCGCAAAATCTCACGGCCTAACTCGTCAATTACGACGAAATCATGCACTCCACCGCTTGCGTAAGTTGCTGGGAAAGTGATCGACGCGCTCTCGACAATTGGGTTTGGCGCAACGGTTGTCAGTTGGACTAACACCGAAGCTTGCGCCGCTACAAATTGGACCTTTTGCGTGTTGCCAGTAGCATCGACCGCTAAAGGATCGATAGATGCATCGCGCGTGCTTAGGCTCATTTGATTTGCGTCAGCGCTCATTTCTACCACAAATGATGGCAGGTTGGACTCGGCGCGCGCAATGACGATACGTAGCTCATTTCCGGTTTCGGAGATAGCATACTCTGCCTCGTCAAGACCTTCTACGCGTACAAAACGGTCCCCGGCAGGCAACTGAAATACAGCTTGGAGCCCAGACAAATCGGCTCGACTTGGAGTGAGCTGGATGGCATTAGTACGATTGGCCAGTTTCTCAGCAGTTAGCAATACAGTACTACGCGGCTGAAGATCAGACCCAAAGCGGAGCGATTGATCAACATCTCCGGCTTTGATAGCAGTCAAGGATACATTGGCATTGCCGTCAAAGAGTTCGATGGTTGCTCGCGATTGGAAATCAAACGTGAGCGGATCGTCGATATCGCCGGGCAAAAATCTGGAGTCAGCGTAGGTCCATGAAGGCTGACCGAAGAAGTCGCTAGCCTTATTGAGTAGGACGCGTCGAACATTGGTAATGTCGAAAGCTGTCACAGAACCAGAGCGATTAACATCAGCTGCCACTAGTGCATAAGGGTCAAGTATTTCGTCTTGCCCTAAGATGTGACGTGCTATGGCGACTATATCCACAACGTTGACGCCACGAAGCATTTCTGCAGGGTCGGCCTCAGCTTCTACACCATAGTCGTCGCAAGTAGGGATTGTAGAATAGCGTGCAAAACCGTCTTGAGCGGTTGTTTCGCGCGGCATGCCGTCGTTTAGCCCGTACAAGCGTGTGGTAACGTCGGGCAACGGTGTGCCGTCGGGTAGCTGAACCTCGACGACGATGTCGCCTGAGATGTCACTTGCAGAGCATACAGGCACCTCGGCGTGCGGCATACTCGTGAAGACGTTACCCTGAACGGTGCGCACATTAGAATTGCGGCGGATAAGGTCAGAGAAGCGAGTGTTGGTGATCACATCGCGCTCGTCTTGCGATATCGCTGGATCGTTGAGATAAAAGAAGCGGTCGCCGTCGCGCATAGCTGCAAACTGGCGCTCTAAGGCAGCACTTACTGTCTGGCCAAACAGGCGATCTTCCATTGCATCTTCAGCGAGCATTCCAACCCAGGGGTCTACGTCGTTGATGTCTGGATATAGGCCGGAAAGGACATCTTGAATCTCTTCATCGCTAGACACATCGCTCCAATCCTGTGCGATCTCTAGACCTAAGGCTGAGCGTATGCTGTTGAAGTCTGGCAATCCGCGATCGCGACCACGGTTGATGTTGATTGCAGCGAGGTCGAGTCCACCTGCGCCTGGAGGGCCAAAAAGGAAATTGCGAACATCGTCGACAACGCGTGCATCAAATGGCTGCTGCGTTTGCTCGGCCATACCCTTAAGAAAAGGATCGACACCGCCAGAGTTTGGCAACTGAGCTGGATTGAAGAAGGCATCGCGCAGGGCTAGTGGACCGTCTGGATGGATTGTGCCGTCTAGGTTTAGTCTGCGGATTTGGCCATTGAGCAGCGTATGCCCCATGCGGAAGGCAGCCCCGCTGAATGAGTTTGAAATTGTGGCGTCTACGTTGGCCTTATAGCCTGTGTAAGCTGGAACTTCCAGTCCCATGGCCGGAAGCCATTCTTGATAGGTAATAGACTGGAGTATAGCACCATTCAACTTGCGAGCGCGCTGGTACAGCGTCTCGTCATCGAGTGATGGGTTCCAGTTGAGCAAGACGTCGCAAAGGCGATTGTGCTCACGAACGAAGAGCGTATGAAGCGTTGCCAGCAGCGGGTTTTCGTTGACGCGTACATCGCCTGCAACAAAGATTTTATCACTAATCCGTGTAGGATTGTCCATGTGAGGAGCACTTGGATCAATCTCGCTCTCAAATTCACCGTCTTCCGTGTTGTACGGAAGAAGGTTCCCACTCGAAATCTTCATCTTGCCATCCTCGAAGGTGCGTAGCCAGTCGGCATGGGCCTTCGAAGGTCCGTATACGTTAGAGGCATCCAAGAAGGCCGTGATTTCATTTGGATGCTGACGGGGATTACCGGATTCCGTACCTGTACCTTCTACAACAGCACTGCGACGCATTGGTATAACGACAGAACCAGTGTTGAATGGATCGAAGCTTGGGTCGCCTCTCGGCACAGGCACCACGAAGGCTTCTGGTCCATCGGGTGTAAGCGTGATGTC
>ENA-ORXU01002429-ORXU01002429.1-marine-metagenome-genome-assembly--contig:-NODE-2429-length-12778-cov-7.290213_pt1 | contig 12778 bp, 8 predicted proteins | sample MGYA00237869_ERZ511484 | MGnify/ENA metagenome assembly ERZ511484
CGTTATCGTATGTTCGAGTAGCTAGCTACACTTCACATACTCTGCCTTGTCTAAATATCAAACACCTTGCTGTAAAATAACCTCGAAAGATCAACAGACCCTAGTATAAAAACTTATTCGCCCCAAATATCTTTTGGCTTAAGCTTTAGTACTTTTCGCTCTGTTTCAGGTTTTTTGACTGTTTTAGCGTTAGGATTAACATATAATTTACTGGCATTAGGTTTAGCTTCCTTGTAGTGTTCGTCTCTATTTTCAAAAGATTGATCAGATCCTTTACCTGAATGTTTATCTGATTTTTTAGACCAAGTTTTTGCTTTGTTATCAGTGTGAGTAATTACGTTATCTGCTGAGTCTTTTTGCTTAATAAACTTTTCAGGGCGGCTAACATGATATTTGTTATCTAAACCGCGAATAAAATTACGTAAAAATTGATCTTTACATATTTTGTAATGCTTATGATCTGATTTTCTAAAAAAGGCACTTAATTCTGATTTGCTAAAATTAAATTCAGTACCTTTTACCAATTCAAGTATATCTTCAGCTTTTAAGTTAAGAGCAATTTTCAACTTAGTTAGGACAATATTATTGTTTATTCTTTTTTCTGGCAGAGGCTGAGGACCTTCTTTTTTACCCCTTTTGTCATTAATCAATCCGTTAAGAAAAGTCGCTAAGGTAATATCAGGGCAGTTTATGTGAGCCGGATCATCTTCCTTCTTTAACCAATTACTGACCTCTTCACGGCTGACGGTACAATCAGCAGAAGCAAAAATTTTTATCATTTTTTGGTCATTAAAATTAAACGTGTATCTAAGGCGACGTAAAATATCGTTATTGGTCAAAAGAATATCCTAAAGTAATTGTCCTTATAAAAATAAGGTACTGGCTAAAACGAATTGAAATCATAAAAACTATTTTACCAGAAAATAAATTAGATAACTTGGTAATAACCACCAGCCTTACAATAAATTTTATGTATTATTCACTTGAATTATTGCTATTTTATCTCTCATTAAATTTGTTATGAAAATCGTAAATTTCATCAACTTTTTACTTCATCTCATGCTAATATAATGCCGTTTTTTTAAACCTTTTATAGTTAAATATGAATAGGTAAAGCCCCTAACTAATATTCAATTTTTTAATAGAGATTTTATGAGTAAAAATACAAGCCTTTTTAATCCAATATTAGCGAAAAGAAAAGGAAAAAATGCAGATAAAAAAACCTGGACTAATTTACAAGGCAGTAGTTCAAGTTTAGCGATATATTATGGGGCTTGTAACGCCGAATCGCCTGTTTTATTGTTAACTCACGACACTCCTTCAGCAATTAGAATTGAACACGAACTTAACAGCTTAAATATTAATAAAGCTCTATCAATTTGCTTATTTCCTGATTGGGAAACACTTCCTTACGATACCTTTTCGCCACATCAAGATATTATTTCTCAGCGCCTTGCTACTTTATATCAGCTTTCTAGAATGGAAAAAGGCATTGTTATTGTACCTGTATGTACATTATTACAACGTATTTCTCCTAAAAAATATCTCGATATAAATAGCCTTATTATTAAAAAAGGCGATAGAAAAGATTTACACAAACTTAGGCAAGAGCTTGAAGCTAGCGGTTACCGTGCAGTTGATCAAGTTATGGAACATGGTGAATTTTGTGCCCGGGGAGCCATCATAGATTTGTTTCCGATGGGCAGTAAAACCCCTTTTAGATTAGATTTTTTTGATGATGAAATTGATGAAATTCGCTTATTCGATCCAGAAAGCCAACGCTCCAGCGATAAGGTAAAGGGTATAAATTTACTCCCTGCGCATGAATTTCCCACTGATCAAGACGGTATAAATTTATTTAGAAGCCAATACCGTGAAATGTTCACTGGCAATATTCCTAAAGAATCGGTGTACCATCAAGTCAGCAATGGTATTTTACCCGCGGGTATTGAGTATTATTTACCTTTATTTTTTGATGAAACTAGTACCTTGTGTGATTATTTATCAGGCAGTACATTAGTTATTATTTCTGGCGATATTGATAATGCTCAAACACAATTTTGGAAAGATGTTCAATCTCGATATGAAAATAGAAAATACGATACCTCTCGCCCTTTACTGTCTCCAGAAAAATTATTTTTAAACAGTGAAGAACTATATAGCGCAATAAAACCTTACGATAGAATTGTTTTAAAAACATCCAACCCAGATGTACAACCAGACATATCAGCCAAATTAAATATTGATGAAACTCTTAATGAAGTATCTTTTAAAAAACCTACTGGGGGAACTGAAAGTAAAACAAGTAACATTCATTTTGATGTTAAGCCCTTACCTGATTTAACCGTAAATCATAAATTAAAACAGCCATTTGAGCTATTAACACAATTTATGAAAAACAAAGATGCGCCCGGTAAAGTTTTATTTGTTGCTGAAAGCCAAGGTCGCCGGGAAAGTGTTTTAGAGCTGCTAAAACGCGATAACATTAAACCTAAAACTTTTACTAATATTGATACCTTTATTGAAAGCGATGATGCTATTGGTATTACCGTTAATGCGCTAACCCATGGGTTTATCTTTCAAAGTAAAGGTACAGCTAAAAAGAATGCTATTGCGCTGATCACCGAGTCAGAATTATTAGGTGATAGAGTTCAGCAAACCAGACGTAGAAACAAACAAAAAGATATACAGGCAGATGCATTATTTAAAAATTTAGCTGAACTATCTATCGGTCAACCGGTAATGCATATAGACCATGGTATAGGTCGCTACTCAGGTTTAGAAACTTTAGAAACCGGAGGAATGACCACCGAGTTTTTAATGTTAAGTTATGCTAATGACGCAAAACTTTATGTACCCGTTGCTTCTTTACACCTTATTAGTCGCTATTCAGGCACCGATGCTGAGCATGCACCTTTACATAAATTAGGAACCGATAGCTGGAGCAAAGCTAAGAAAAAAGCAGTCGAGAAGGTAAAAGATGTCGCTGCCGAATTATTAGATATTTATGCAAAACGTGCTAACAACCATGGTTATACCTTTAAACGAAATAAAGAAGACTATCGTGCCTTTGCCGATAGTTTCGGTTTTGAGGAAACACTCGATCAAGAACAAGCAATTAATGCCGTTGTCAGCGATATGTTATCGCCCAAAACCATGGATAGACTAGTATGTGGTGATGTTGGCTTTGGTAAAACAGAAGTAGCAATGCGTGCTGCCTTTATTGCTGTTAATGATGGTAAACAAACCGCCATTCTAGTTCCAACAACTTTACTTGCACAACAACACTATGAAAACTTTAGAGATCGTTTTGCTAATTGGCCAGTTACCATCGAAGTGCTTTCTCGCTTTAAAACAACAAAAGAACAAAATGCCGTTATAGCTAAAGTAGAATCAGGCGAAATAGATATTTTAATTGGTACACATAAGCTTTTACAAAACAGTATAAAATATAAAGATCTAGGTTTATTAATTGTTGATGAAGAGCATCGCTTTGGCGTAAAACAAAAAGAAAAAATCAAACAACTTAGAAGCAATGTTGATATATTAACGTTAACGGCAACCCCAATCCCAAGAACATTAAATATGGCAATGGGAGGCATGCGAGACCTATCTATTATTGCAACACCGCCCGCTAAACGTTTAGCCGTAAAAACTTTTGTTAGACAAAAAGATGATGCTCTTATTCGAGAATCAATACTGCGTGAAATAGTACGTGGTGGACAAGTATACTTTTTACACAACAATGTTGATACTATAGATAAAACCGCGGCAGACATTCAAACGTTGGTTCCTGAAGCACGTATAGTTGTGGCGCACGGTCAAATGCGGGAAAGTGAATTAGAACGCGTAATGAGCGATTTTTATCATCAACGTTTCAATGTGCTTTTATGTACCACCATTATTGAAACAGGTATTGATGTTCCTAGTGCAAATACCATTATTATGGACAGAGCTGACCGATTAGGTTTAGCGCAACTGCATCAACTAAGAGGTCGTGTAGGAAGATCCCATCATCAAGCCTACGCTTATTTACTTACACCCCATGTAAAAAGTATAACAAAAGATGCTAAAAAGCGTTTAGATGCAATCGCATCCCTTGAAGATTTAGGAGCTGGTTTTACATTAGCAACTCACGATTTAGAAATACGCGGCGCAGGTGAATTGTTAGGCGAAGATCAAAGTGGCTCAATGAGTCAAATTGGTTTTAGTTTATACATGGAAATGCTTGATCAAGCAGTAGCAGCATTGAAAGAAGGTAAAGAATTATCACTTGATCAAGTTATGCGCAACCAAACTGAAATTGAGTTAAGGGTACCTGCACTACTACCTGATGATTATATTTTTGATATCAGCTTACGTTTAAGTATTTATAAACGTATTGCTAGTTGTAAAGACAAACAAGCGCTAGACGAAATACAAGTAGAACTGATTGATCGCTTTGGTTTATTACCGCAACCCACAAAAAACCTTGTACATATTGCTAAGCTACGTTTAAAAGCCCAAAATATAGGGATATCACGTATTGAAGCGCATAATACCGGTGGCACAATTGAATTTAGCGACGATACAAAAGTCGATCCGATGCAAATCATTAAACTGATCCAACAAAAAAATTCTATTTATAAAATGGATGGCGCCAATAAACTTAGATTTAACCAAAAAAATGAAGATAGTAAATCTCGATTTATACTAGTAGCAACGATATTAAATGAGTTAACCTAATTTATTGCTAACAAGTTTAAAAAAGATATAAATAATTAATCACTTTTTATCACCAAAGCTTTGGTAATAAACAAAGATTTATCCAGCAAATAGCATTGAATTTAAGGAAAACAAATTGATCAACAACCTATCAAAAACAAGCTATTTTGTAGCCTTACTACCTGTCATTTCAATCTTTACTATTAGCTTGTCTAGCGTAACTTGGTCTAGCAGTGTAAATGCTGCAGCTAAAAACTACTCAAATACTTGGTTTGAAATTGAAGTGATTTTATTTAATCAACTTGGTGATAAAAGTCAGTTAAGAGAAGCTTTTCCAAAATCATCAATTATTCCAGAGCCAAAAAAAATTATTGATCTTTTAGGTCCATATTTAACGCCGGATATTACCGACTTAAAAAGTAGAATAGCCACTTGCTCTGAGTTCTCTCCTAAACACTCGACCACAGAAACAACTCCGTACTTCGACACGCAATTTCCCCTTCAGTACCAACCTTTTGATCAAAAAATCGATCAAGAGCTGGCGAATAACTACCAACTGTTTAACGATAATAAATTTGATATTGAAAACCAGTTAAGCCGTTTTTTAATAACACACAACGATTTGCTTGAGTCTATTGAAATAGTTGATGAGCATGAAGATAGCGCTGAGCCTAATAGCATAAATATCGCTTATAAAGACCAATCACAAGAACAAAAACAACACAAAAATTATACATTTGAATCTTACGATATTCCCTCAACATTTTGCATTGTGCCTGAAGCTTTTTTTAAAGAATATAAACAGCAACACCCTTATTTTGCTTACAACGGCGAAGCGCCTGAAAGTGTCCCCTCAATACTTTCAGGTGAAGAAGACTTAACAGCAGATCACCCATACTTGATTAACAACACATCGTTACAGTTGGTTGATATTGTGAGTGACCTAAAACGTAGTCGAAATTTCAAGCCTTTATTACATATGGGTTGGAGACAAATAACCAAAACAAAAAGTGAAGCTATACCGCTTAAATTATATGCCGGTGAAAATTTAATGCGAGCATATTCTCAAGCATTGGCAGACTACCAGCAGATACTTAACAACAATAATGCACCACAAGCAAATCCGATAGATTTAGCTGACAAGGTAACTAACTACGCTAATGAGCAAGAATTTATTAATGAATTAGATAAGACACGTGAAAACAAAGTGCTTGAAAAACAAATAGCATCCATTCTAAATCAAGCTAAAACTATAAAACCTACACTTGAAACACTCCTAAATAACTTACATAACGATGCTGATAATTTAGTTAATCCAATCAGTAGCTCACTAATGAATGGCAGCGACTTAAACACTAACACGACAAGATTAATTGCGCCCGTAATGCCACCACAAGCTTGGACAATTGAGGGGTATTTAAAAGTTGAAGTAGATCATTTTTTACATATTACTGCAGACTTTAATGTTATTAATTTGTCGTTAGCAGAACAAGCTACCCAACAATTAATTTCACAAAAGCCAATCCCATTAAAATCTATTCGTTTTGAGCAAAATAAACGGGTTCGTAGTACCGAAATTCATTACTTTGACCACCCTTTTATGGGAATGATTGTACAAATAAGACGACACAAACAAATTTCAGCTGATGATGTAAATACAGAAAGTGATGCTGAGTAATCTATTCATAAAAAAATTAATTAAAACAAGTGGTTGAAACAACCAGTCAAAATAACTAGCTAAATTATAAAATTAAACTAATACCATTTGAAAGAATGCCATTTAAAGTAATTGAGAGTTGAAATAATGAATAAAGAAGTAGAAATTCAAGCGGCAGTATTTAAACGATTACTCGCCCATTTAGACGAACGCAAAGACGTACAAAATATTGAACTCATGAACTTAGCAGGCTTTTGCCGTAATTGTTTTTCAAAATGGACGGTTGCAGAAGCAGAAAAGCTAGGGGTAGAAGTAGATATTGATACCGCACGCGAACAAATCTACGGTATGCCTTACAGTGAATGGAAAGAAAAACATCAGCTTCCAGCAACACCCGAGCAGTTAGAAAAATTCAACGAGATTAACACTAAAAAGTAAATTTTTTTAAAAACAGGATATTCTCATTACCATTTAACTTTTATACTAAACCTATACACAACATAGTTTATTTGTAGCCGTCACGATTGAACCTAATTAGATTTAATTGAAAATAGGTAAATCTATTTGAACATAAGTAAATTGAGCATAGATAAGTTAATCATTCGTAAATTGATCATAGTTAAGTTGAAAACAATTAAATGGTAATTGAAATACTTGCTTTATCAGCCTGCCTCCGATCTTTTGTATCTCTAGATTCTAACCAGCGACCTCGTTTAGCTACTTGTTTTCGTCGATCGTTGGTAGAACGCCTATCTTTTTCGACCCAATTTGATCTCTTTTTAACAAGTTTAGCTTTATTTTCGTCAGTATTTTGATCGTCATCAGCTTTATCTTTTTTCTTACCAAACTCTTGTTCATCATAACGTTTTTTTTTCCGCTTAGATGCTTTAGTGGTACTTTCAGCTTTAGGAACAAGTAAAGTCGTTAACAAGTCAGGAATAACATCCATAGTAATTAACCTCCGCTATAATAAATTAAAAATATATATACCCATCACACTTCAAGATGCAGGTTCAGAGCTAAACGAGGAAATCAGATCAAGGCGCGTTACGCAGATAATGGTTATTCCCTTATCAAGTATCGCAACGCTGGACTGATGAACTCGCTTAGCTCCCTACGGGCAAGGCGATAAAGGGTCATCTACGACGTTATTAATTTAGAAAATAGAATAACTGTTTTCGTCAATCAATGCCTTGTACCTAACCCTTTATCTCCTCGCTGAATTCTAAAGCTTGAGGTGTGATGGGTATAATATAAATATCGACCACTGAATTTATTACTTTAATAATTTTACATGTAGGTCAATCTAAACATGAAAATCATGACGTTAAATAATAAATTATCATTTATGCGCGTTAGCATTATTAGTTAATACTTACACAAGCATAAATCTATTTAAAAAAATTTACTTCACCCTCGGTTAAATAACGCCATTCACCTAAGGGTAAATCACCTAATTCCACACAACCTATACTCTCTCGATGCAAACCAACAACTTTATTACCAATAGCAGCAAACATACGTTTTACTTGATGGTATTTACCTTCAGTAATGGTGAGTAATACTTCTTGAACTTTAATAATATTTAAAATCCCCGGCTTAGTTAAACCGGTTTCACCTTGTAATTGGACGCCTTCTTTAAAGCGTTCAATCGCTGACTCTTCAATGGGGTTTCTTAACCAAACACGGTACGTTTTAGCGCATTCTTTATTAGGTGAAATAATATTATGAGACCATCTACCATCATCAGTCACTAAAACTAATCCTGTTGTATCGGCGTCTAATCGACCCGCTATATGTAAATCAAATGCTTTATCGACTTCAACATAATTAAGAATTGAAGGATACACTTCATCAATATTTGAGCAAATAGTGTCTAGTGGTTTATGTACCATAATGTAGCGAGAGGTTCTTGCTGTTAATATTTGTCCGTCAATATCAATGGTATTATTTTCATGAACTTGCGTAGCTGCGTTCTTAATTACTTCGCCGTTGACTCTTACGTCTCCACTTTTAAGTACTTTTTTAGCTTCTGTTCGAGTTAACTCGGTACTTTTACAAATAAATTTATCTATACGCATATTAACTCTTAAAACTATTCTTATACCAAAAAATACTATTGTGCAAAATACCAATAACCTAAATCCAGTTGCGTTTGAACAAAACTAATAAACGCTGGATTGTGTTTCCATGGTTCTAATACTTTTGGCTCAATACGTACGTTATCGCATAACAGCTTAATTACAACTGCAATTGATGGATCAAAATCAATTTGGTGACCATTTATATAACAAATACCCTGTTCAACTGTGTCGGTAAAATAAAAGGCACGTAACCCCCCTAAACGCAATAAATGGGTTTGTGAGAGTATGTCAGCAATATCTTCATCAGCAAAAGGTTCTTCGTTAGGGACAAGATCCATTTCGTGCTTAGCTTGTGTCATATAACAGCCGGTAAAGTTTCTAAAGACATCATCATTATCAAGTATTTGTTGTAGCTGATGCTTAATTAATTGGTAGTCACTCGAATTAATTGCACCGCTATGTTGAGTTGCTATGCGATTAGGATCTTGTATCAACTCATTACCTTGGTCGATGTCAATTAAATGATCAGCAAACGCACTTAACAAGCTTACAGTGGAATTAGTCCTAAAACCCACAGAAAAGCTCATAGAGTTATTTAGAGATTTACCCTCATGGGGGAAACCAGGAGGAATATACAAAATATCGCCGGCTGATAGCTCTTCATCAATAATCGCTTCGAACTTATTAACGTGCAATAAAGCACTATGCGCAGAAAACTGTTTATGGTCGCCATTATCTCCCACTCGCCATTGTCGATTACCTGAACCTTGGCAAATAAAAGTATCATATTTATCTATATGAGGACCCACGCTACCATTAGGTGTAGCAAAGCTCGCCATTAAATCATCTAAACGCCAATGAGGTATAAATCGGAAAGCTTCAATAATTTGTGCTGCATCTTCTGACCAATTGTCTAATGCTTGGATCACCAATGACCAATTATTTTCACCTAAGTGGTCGTAAGATTCGAACGGGCCAAAATCAGCTTGCCACTTACCCTCTTTATGGTGAATAAGTCGCGACTGTACTTGTTCTTCACAAGCAATGCCCGCTAGTTCGTCAGGAGAAATAGGATCTTCGAAGTTTAAAAAACCTTGCTTAATTAATACAGGTTTTTTTTGCCAGTAATCACGTAAGAATTCTTCTTGGGTAAACTGAGTTAAATTTAATTGAAACATAGTAGCTCTAGTATAGTGCATTTTATGTATGCTGATAAGGAGTTTATCATTTTAGATAGGTTGCGTAATCAGTCATTCAATAAACGTTTAAATTGAGTTAAGTTAAATAAATTGATAAAATTAGCGCATTACCAAAGTACATTATCAATTTCATTAAGTAAATACTGGGTAAAATTATGAATGTCAGGATGGTTATGCTTAATGGCGTATTCTACTGCTATGGCTTTTTCTGATAATAAAGGGAATCCAAACATTTGCCCTGCGCCAGCAATACGATGAGCTAGCTGCGCTAATTTTTCATTGTCATTATTTTTAAGATGTAAGATAACGTCTTGTTGCTCTAAAACCAAATTAGATCTAAATTGTTCAACTAAGTCAGAGGTATCTAGGTTGAGAAGTTTATCTTCTTGCTCTGTAGATATTTCTGTATCACAACAATATTTTACAATGGTATTAATGAACAACTGTCTTTCAATCGGTTTTTTAAGATGCCCATCAAAACCTAAAGATAAATATTCATCAATTTCATGAGACATTGCATTAGCAGTTAAAGCTACAATAGGTACTTCACATCCTTGTTGCCTTAAAATATTAAAGGCTTCAATACCATCCATTTCAGGCATTTGAATATCAAGCAAAATCAAACGAGGCTTATTTTTATAGTAGTGCTCAACCGCTTCTTTACCATTAAGAGCTGTAAGTACGGTTAAGCCCATAGATCTTAATATACGAGCAATTATACGAAGGTTGTCTTTGTAGTCGTCAGCCAGAATGACTAATCCTGAGCAAATAACATCTTTATTTGTTTTAGGTTGTTCGTGTACTTGCTTTATTTCAAACTGTTCGGTTTCATCAAAAGTATAATCACATGGCAAAATAAAAGTAAATTCACTGCCAGAATTAAGCTCACTTTCAACGTTAATTTCACCATGCATAATGTTAGCTAACTGCTTTGATAGTGATAAACCTAAACCGGAACCACCAAAACGGCGACTTATACTACTATCACCTTGAGTAAAACTTTTAAATATTTCTTGAATTTGAGTGTCACTCATTCCTATTCCGCTATCTGATACTTTAAAATAGAGCTTTTTATTATTAATATAAATATTAAGTTCTACTTGACCAAATTGAGTAAATTTAATCGCATTTGCACATAAATTAATTAAAATTTGTTTAAGTCTAAAAGCATCAAACCTGATAATAAATGGAGTAGGTAAGGAATGGGTAATAAAAAATGAAAGACCTTTAGCCTTAGCTTGATCAGAAAACATATTTATTAATTCTACAAAAACACCGTGTAAATCTTGATGATGCAAATCTAGTTCTAGTTTGTTAGCTTCTATTTTGCTTAAATCTAAAATACTGTTGATTAAATCTAACACGTGTAAACTATTTGAATGAATAACCTCTACTTCTTCAGATAAACTCTCCTTTGTAACTTCGCCATTTAAAATAGCATCCGACTGACCTATAACAGCAGTTAAAGGTGTTCTTATTTCATGGCTCATATTCGCTAAAAACTGGCTTTTAACTTGATTGGCCAATTGTAGTTCTTGCGTCAACTCTTCTAATTCAAGTGTTCTAATTTTTATTTTTTCAGCTAATTCTTCTTTAGAGCGAATATCTTTTGTACGACGATAAAAATAAAACGCTGAAATAAAAATAAAGATAATAATAACCACAATAAAATTACGTTCTTGACTTAACTTTTGCCTCTCGAGCACCTGTAATTTATTAGTTTGTTCAAGATTCCTAACTTTTTCTTTTAACTGTTCAGAACCTGAACGCACTAACCTTTTGTTTATTTGGTCATTTGAAAGTTTATATAAAGCTGAAACATAATCGTATTGCGCAGTGAGGGCTTCTTTAGTATTTTTTTGAAAGGCATAAATTAATGAATACAAAGCTAAGTTTCTATTAATTTGTTGTTTATAACTCATTTTTGATGCGTGTTCTTGTGATAAGTTGAGTTGTTTTAATGCCTCTTCAACATGACCTAAACTAAATAACCCTACAGCTAAAGAATATAGGCCTCCTACTTCAGCATTTCTATTTTTTGATATTTTAGCAACCTCTATAGCTTTTTCTGCATAATTAATAGCTCGTTCGGGTTTAAACTGTTGGTTGTAGAGTTCAGCAAAGTTATGTAATTGAGCTGCAACAAAATATTTTTTGTTATTTTTTTGATAATAAAGTAGCGCTTTTTCAGTATAATAAAGTGACTTTTCATATTGCTTAGCTTGCATATATGAAACACCTAAATCTACGTAAGTTGTAGCAATACCTTCCTCGTCGTTTAGCAGTTCTTTTTGCTTTAAAACGTCATGTAATAATGTAATAGCAATATCATTTAATTTAAGTCGCAAATATAACTCAGCAATATTGCCTCTAATATCAACTTGATCTTTTGTGGTTCCATGACTTAAATAAAGTTTTTCAGCAACTTTATATTGCTCTAATGCATTAAGAGTATCACCTTTTGCGGCAAACACTAAGCCTATATTGTTGAGTATGTTAGCATGCTCAATGGGTGAGTCTTCTTTGGAAAAGTAATTCAATGACTTTTGGTAAGCGTCTATCGCTTGTTGGTTATTACCCTGATAATAATGAATAATTCCAATATGTTTATAGGCAAGTGCTTCTGGTTTTGTTAATTTATTGTTTGTTGCAAATGCTTGAGTTAATTTAAACGCCCTTAATGCTTCATCTAACCGGTCATTAGAAAAATAAACTATCGCTTTTGCATAAAGGATTTGTGATTGCTCTATAATGGTTAGCCGTTTGCTGTTTTCAAGAAAAGATAACTGTTCAAAAGCGGAGGCAAAGTCATTGTTTTTTTCAATTTCGCTAATTTTTTGAGTAAAGTCGCTTTTAAATGCATAAACAAGTGGGGAGGTAATACATAAAATGAAAATGAAAATAAAAATTGAAATAGCTCGCCAAAAAGTCATTCAGGTGTCCATGCTTAGCGCTTAATGATTAAAATTACCTTAACATATTGACGGTACCTAATAGAATCAATTATGTAAAATGTTTAACTTATAAAGTAATTTTATTTATTGAATCCAAGAATAATCATTAGGGTCTGTTGATCTTTCGAGGTTATTTTTACAGCAAGGTGTTTGATATTTAGACAAGGCAGAGTATGTGAA